>OLPR01000473.1_pt1 | contig 36938 bp, 34 predicted proteins | sample 1672761 | NCBI WGS metagenome assembly OLPR01 (sample SAMEA3136721, study PRJEB25190) | human gut metagenome | biome: human gut; feature: human-associated habitat; material: faeces | place: Austria | collected 2013 | reverse complement strand
TCGTTGGTCATGGTCTCCTTCTGGAGCTGGGACTCAACGGCAAAGAAAGCCATGCCCATGTTGGCTGCGCCGCCGATGGTGCCGGACTTCTCAAAAACAACAACGGAGCCGCCGCCGGTAGCGTTCAGGGACTCCTGTGCCTGGGTTGCAGCGCAGAGGCCGGACATGCCGCCGCCAACGAGTACAACATCGGCTTCAATATGTTTCATTTGTATATCCTCCTAAAAGTATTTTCTTCTGTTTCCCTATTATAGTGCAAAAGTGCGAAATCCACAAGAACTTTTTTTACGTTCCCCAAGGAATTCGGGCACAAATATTGCCTGTGAGTTTGCTGCTCCTTACTCCTCCGTGGGTAGATTGATTTGGATATGCAGTTCATCCAGCTGAGACTGCTCTACGGTGGAGGGCGCACCCATCATAATGTCCTGTGCGTTTTTGTTCATGGGGAACGCAATGACCTCGCGGATGGACTCCTCGCCGGACAGCAGCATGACCATACGGTCTACGCCGGGAGCGATGCCCGCATGGGGAGGCGCACCGTAGCAGAAGGCATTGTACATGGCCGGGAACCGGGACTTCACATCGTCCTCGCCCAGGCGGACCATCTCAAAGGCCTTGACCATGATCTCGGGATCGTGGTTCCGGACTGCACCGGAGGACAGCTCTACGCCGTTGCAAACCAGGTCGTACTGATCCGCCAGGATGTCCAGGGGATCCATCTCGCCCCGCTCTGCCTTCAGCAGGGTCTCCAGGCCGCCGGAGGGCATGGAGAAGGGGTTGTGGCAGAATTCCAGCTCTCCGCTTTCCTCGCCGATTTCGTACATGGGGAAGTCCACAATCCAGCAGAATTCGTAGCGCTCCCGGTCCATATGCTGGGGGCACAGCTCGCCCAGCAAGCGGCGGAGCACGCCGGCGGTTTTCTGCGCGGCCAGGTTTTTCCCGCAGCTCAAGGCTACAAAGGTATTGGGTTCCAGCTTCAGCCGGTCGATCACCGCCTGCTTCTTCTCCTGGAGAAACTTGGCAATACCGCCGGAGATTTCCCCCTTCTCATCCAGCTTGAACCAATACGCTTTGTTGCCGGAAATCACTTCCGCGTCGGCGCAGAGCTTGTCAATCTGCTTGCGCGTTGCGGTAAAGCCGCTCACCGCCACCGCCTTGATCCGCTGGCCGGCAAAGGGGCCAAAGCCGCAGTCCTCCAGCAGCTCCGTCACATCCTGGCAGGTAAGGTCAATGCGCAGGTCGGGCTTGTCCGAGCCATAGCGCTCCATGGCCTCCAGGTATGGAATCCGCTGGAAGGGCGCGGTGGAGGCCACGGAATACGTGCCATACTTGGCAAAGATGGGCGGCAGGACATCCTCCAGCACCGCAAAAACATCTTCCTGGGAAGCAAAGGCCATTTCCATATCCAGCTGATAGAATTCGCCGGGGCTGCGGTCTCCACGGGCATCCTCGTCCCGGAAGCAGGGGGCAATCTGGAAATAGCGGTCAAAGCCGGAAGTCATCAGCAGCTGCTTGAACTGCTGAGGCGCCTGGGGCAACGCGTAGAACATGCCGGGATGTTTCCGGGCAGGCACCAGGTAATCGCGGGCACCCTCGGGAGAAGAGGCCGTCAAAATGGGCGTGGTAATCTCCAGGAAATCATGATCGGCCATGGCGCTGCGCAACGCGGAAACCACCTTGCTGCGCAGGACGATGTTTTTCTTCACCTCAGGATTGCGCAGATCCAGATAGCGGTACTTCAGCCGCAGGGACTCATCGGCTTCCCGGCTGTGGTTAATCTGGAAAGGCAGCGCGTTATACCGGCAGCGGCCTAATACTTCAATGGCATCCGGTACCACTTCCACCTCGCCGGTGGGCATATTGGGGTTTTTGCTGGAGCGCTCCCGCACCGTTCCGTGAACGCACAGCACGCTCTCCTTATTCAGCCCGGCCACCTTCTGCAGCATTGCTTCGGATTCCAGCACCACCTGCGTGGTGCCATAGAAGTCCCGCAGCACCAGAAAAGCCAGGCTGCCGCTAACCTCCCGCAGGTTTTCCATCCAACCGCAGAGCTGTACGCATTCTCCCGCATTGCTCCCGCGAAGCTCTCCGCAGGTATGGGTCCGATTCTGTGTCATGTGTCTCGCTCCTCATACATCATAGCTTGATTCTGGTATAGTATTTTTCTCCGTCCTGGTGGTGTATGTATGCCCCGTTTTTCAGCTGCGCCCGCAGGGAAGCCAGGTTTTCCTTGCCAACGGAAAGATAGAGTTCGTTCTCCGGCACCATTTCCCGGGCTTTCTGAATGGCCAGGGCCAGTCCGCGGGTGGCATAGCCCCTGCCACGGCAGGTGCGCCGTACACCGTATCCCATATGGCCCGAACCCTTTCGGAGCGCATCGTTCAGAAAATGCCGCACCTTGAAAAGCGCCACGGGCGTATCTCCATCCCAGAGAAAGAAATACGTCTCCGGCACGCGGCCGGGTAGGAGATCCCGCCCCTGTGCACAGCGTAGCCGGCGTGGTATTTCTTCTTCCACAAAGCATTCAAAGGGGATGCCATAAGCTTCGTTTGTAAACCCGTTTTCGCCAGGCAGATCCTGCAGGCAGGCATATTCCGCCGCCGCGTCCTCCGGGTTCATGGCTTTCAAGTACAGCATAGAGGGTCCTTTCCCACTTACCGGCACAGCATCTCATGGATGGCTTCTGCCACCTCGGCCATGGGAGCAATCCGCTCCTGACGGGTATTCATATCCCGTAGCTTCACCACGCCCTGAGCCAGCTCCTCTTCACCCAGGGTAGCGGTGAGGGGCGCGCCGGTTTTATTGGCAAACTTGAACTGCGCCTTCAGGCTACGGCCGCAGTGATCCATGTCCGCCTTAATGCCCGCCGCGCGCAGCTCCTCCACTAGGCGGAAAGCTGCCAGCTTGGCCTGGCCCATATAGGTCACGAACACATCCAGCGTGTCGGGGCATGGCAGCTGCACCCCTTCGCTGTCCAGCAGCATCAGCAGGCGCTCTATGCCCATGCCGAAGCCCGCCGCAGGAATGGACGGCCCGCCCAGCTCCTCCACCAGATTGTCATAGCGGCCGCCGCCGCAGACCGTAAGGTTGCCCTCGGGCGTTTGGGTAATCAGCTCGAACACCGTCTTGGTATAATAATCCAGGCCACGGACAATGCGGCTATCCACCACATAGGGAATGCCGGCCGCTTGCAGGCATTCCTGGAGCTGCGCAAAGTGATCTGCGCAATCGTCGCAGAGGAGGTCCAGGATGGAAGGCGCGTTCTGTACCAGCTCCTGGCAGTGCTTTTCCTTGCAATCCAGCACACGCAGGGGATTGCGTTCAAAGCGCGTGCGGCAGGTCGGGCACAGCTCGTCGATGCGGTCCGCCAGGAATTCCTTGAGGCGGGCGTGATACTTGGGCCGGCAGTTGGGACAGCCAATGGAGTTGATCTTCACCGCCAGATTCTTCACGCCCAGGCTGCTCACCAGCCGGTAGGCCAGCAAAATCAGTTCCGCGTCGGTGGTGGCGTCCTGCGCCCCGAAGCATTCCAGGCCAAACTGATGATGTTCCCGCAGGCGTCCGCTCTGGGGGGCCTCATAACGGAAAATAGGCGAATTCACATAATACATCTTGCAGGGCAGGGCTTCGGCATACAGGTTGCTTTCCAGGAAAGCGCGAACAGCCCCGGCTGTACCCTCCGGCTTCAGGGTCAGGGATCGGTCGCCCTTATCCTTGAAGGTATACATTTCCTTTTGTACAATATCAGTGGTGTCGCCCACGCCCCGGGCAAACAGCTCCGTATGCTCGAATACCGGTGTGCGCACCTCGCGATAACCCGCCAACGCCGCAGCCTTACGCATCTTTGCCTCTACCACCTGCCAGCGGTAGCTATCCTGTGGAAGCACATCCTTGGTGCCCCGGGGTGCCTGTATGAACATCATCCACGTCCTCCTTCGCCGCCGCACCGCAATGATATAAAAAAGCCCCACGCAGTCCGTGCATGGGGCGAATTTACATCGCGGTGCCACCCATCTTCATGCCACTAACGGCATCTTTGCTTTCCTCTGTAACGTGAGGAGATACGTCCCGCTTTCGCGGAAAGGCTCCGAGGTGTCTCCGGGATTTGCCGCCAGAGGATTTTCAGCCAAGCTCCCCTTCTCTTTGGGCCGCGTCCACCCGCGCTTCTCTTCACAGCCGACCTTATTATAAAATCCTTTTTCCGGATTGTCAACGCATAAATTCCTGTGCAAAGGCTCTCTGCGCTCCAGCAAATTTTCGACAGAAAAATGCGACATGTCACTTTACAAAGCCCTGGTGCTGTGCTATACTAACCGCCGGAAATGAGAGCAACCCTTTAAGGTCAGTCCTGCGAGGCTGGGAAGGTGTAAGCGTTGTTCCGTTGCTACGCATGCGTAAAGCTGCCTCTCCCCGCACTCGGGAAGAGGCTTTTGTTTTGGCCGTGCATGCGCACGGGAAAGGAGCGACAGCAATGATCGGTGCAGGTATTCCCAAGGCTCAACTGATGGACAGCGACACCATGTCCCGGGTATTGACCCGTATGGCCCATGAAATCATGGAACGCGCGGATGATTTGCAGGATCTCATTCTGGTGGGTATTCGCCGCCGTGGCGTTCCGCTGGCCCAGCGCTTGGCCGACGTTATCGAAAAGGTGGAGGGCGTGCGTGTGCCCGTGGGCGAGCTGGACATCACCTTATACCGGGATGATCTCTCCCGGCTGTATGACCAGCCCCAGGTGGACGCCACCCGCCTGGACCTGCCCGTTACCGGTAAAACGGTCATTCTGGTGGACGATGTGCTCTACACCGGCCGCACCGCCCGCGCGGCCATGGACGCGGTGATGGACCGGGGCCGTCCGGCAAAGATCCGCCTGGCAGTGCTCATTGACCGCGGACACCGGGAGCTGCCCATTCGGGCCGACTATGTGGGCAAGAATGTGCCCACCGCCCAAAGCGAAAAGATCGGCGTACAGATGATGGAAATCGACGGCGGCGACGGCGTGGCCCTCTACGACGCGGGCCGGTAAAAGGTGATTACCGGAGCCATGCTCCGGCTGTCATATAGGCTCTATCATTTCAAGCAAGGGAAGGGAGATTTTTTACCTATGACAAAGTCTGAGTTGGCTCCCGGTAAAATGTTGCTGCTTGGCTTCCAGCATGTGTTCGCCATGTTTGGCGCAACGGTGCTGGTACCCACGTTGACCGGCCTGAGCGTAAGCTCCACGCTGCTGTTTGCGGGCCTGGGTACCCTATTGTTCCATCTGATTACCAAGAGAAAGGTTCCGGCGTTCCTGGGTTCCTCCTTCGCCTTCCTGGGTGGTTACTCGGCCGTGAAGAGTCTGGTGGTTGACAGCGGCACGGGCGCGAACTGGATTCCCTACGCCGGCGTGGGCGTGGCTTGCGCCGGGCTGCTGTATGTGATCGTTTCCCAGCTGTTCCGCCTCTTTGGCGCGGGGAAGGTCATGCGCTACTTCCCGCCGGTGGTAACCGGCCCCATTATCATCTGCATTGGTATCACCCTGGCCAACAGCGCCGTGAACAACTGCGCCAACAACTGGTGGATTGCCATGCTGGCGGTGCTGATTGTGGTGGTGTTCAACATCTGGGGCAAGGGCATGCTGAAGATCATCCCGATTCTGCTGGGCGTTGTGGGTTCCTATCTGGTAGCCGCGCTGTGCGGTCAGGTGGACTTTACCCCCGTGGCCGAGGCTGCCTGGATTGGCCTGCCCTTTACCTGGTCCGACACCGTGTTCAGCCTGGCCGGTAATGTGGACACTTCCCTGCTTGCTTCTGCCATCGCCATGATGATGCCCATCGCGCTGGCCACCATGATGGAGCACATCGGCGATATGTGCGCCATCTCCTCCACCGTGGAAAAGAACTTCATTCAGGACCCGGGCCTGCACCGCTCCCTGCTGGGTGACGGTTTGGCAACCTCTCTGGCGGCCATCTTCGGCGCGCCGGCCAACACCACTTATGGCGAAAACACCGGCGTTCTGGCCCTGACCAAGGTTTACGATCCCCGCGTGGTGCGCCTGGCAGCCGTGATCGCCGTGCTGTTCTCCTTCTCTCCCAAGTTTGCCGCGCTGGTCTCCTGCATGCCCACGGCAACCATCGGCGGCGTGAGCCTGATTCTCTACGGCATGATCTCCGCGGTGGGCGTACGCAACATTGTGGAAAACCAGGTGGACTTCACCAAGAGCCGCAACGTCATTATTTCCGCGCTGATTATGTCCCTGGCCCTGGGCATCAACTTCTCCACCGCGGGCGCCATTGCCTTCCAGGTGGGCGGCATTGACATCAGCCTCTCCGGCCTGGCCATTGCCTCTCTGGTGGGTGTCATTCTCAATGCCATCCTGCCGGGTAACGACTATGTGTTCGGCCAGAACAGCCAGGGTGACACCTCCGTGAACTTCAAGGTGTAAGCCTGGGATCTGTTCCCATCCCGACGGAGCAGCTTTCGCCGCGTGCGGAATCTGCTCCGTTTTCTTCATTCTGATTATTTGAGGTGCATACACCATGCGCTTTATCAAGCAGCTGTTGATCATTCTCGGTGTAACCTTTGCGGGCGAAGCGCTGCATTTCCTGCTTCCCCTGCCCGTGCCCGCCAGCATTTATGGACTGATGCTGATGCTGCTATGCTTGTGCTTCAAAGTCATTCCCTTGCGCGCTGTGGAAGAGACCGGTGATTTTCTCATCGACCTGATGCCCGCGCTGTTTGTCCCCGCAACCGTGGGTGTCATGGCCGCCTGGGATGTGCTGCAGCCGGTGCTGTTGCAGGTAGCGCTGATTACCTTCCTGTCGCTCATCGTTGTGATGGCGGTATCCGGCCGGGTAACACAATGGGCACTACGACGGGAAGCAAAACATCATCAGGAGGAGAAGCACCATGCTTGAATTGCTAACCGGCTCCGTTTACTTTGGCGTACTGCTGAGTCTGGGCACATTTGCATTGGGGCTGTGGTTGAAGCGAAAGTTTCATGCTCCCCTGTTCAATCCCCTGCTGGTTTCCGTTGTGCTGACCATTTTGGTTTTGCTCGTCCTTGGCATGGATTATGACACCTACTACGAAGGGGCGCACTATATCAATTATCTGTTAACCCCTGCCACGGTATGCCTTGCCATTCCGCTCTACCGGCAATTATCGCTCTTGAAGAAAAACTGGAAGGCCATCGCGGCGGGCATTGCCAGTGGGGTGCTCACCAGCCTGGTGTGCGTGCTGGTGCTGTCGGCGCTTCTGGGGCTGGACCATCAAATGTACGTTACCCTGCTGCCCAAATCCATTACGTCTGCCATTGGCATGGGCGTAACGGAGGAATTGGGCGGAGTGCCCACCATTACGGTGGCGGTCATCATTGTTACGGGCATCCTGGGGGCCATGGTATCCGACGGGCTATACAAGCTCTTGCGGATTACCGAGCCCATAGCCAAGGGCATTGGGCTGGGGACCTCGGCGCACGCCATGGGCACCACCAAGGCCTTGGAAATGGGCGAGATTGAAGGCGCCATGAGCAGCTTGTCCATTGCCGTTGCCGGGTTGCTCACGGTGGTGGGCGCTTCTGTATTCTCCATGTTGTATTAAAAAAGGAAACTCCGGGCCCTGCTTGGACGGCATAGGCCCGGAGTTCCTTTTTTATGATTGGAAATTATTTTGCCCGCATGGCACGCATGGCGTTCAGGATGGCCAGGAAGGAAACCCCAACATCCGCGAAAACCGCCAGCCACATATTGGCCAGGCCCATGGCGCCCATGATCAGTATGATCGCCTTTACGCTTAATGCGAAAATGATGTTCTGATTGGCAATGCGCAGGGTGCGCCTGGCGATACGGATGGCACAGGGCAGCTTGCGTGGATCGTCATCCATAAGCACAATATCCGCCGCTTCAATGGCAGCATCCGAACCGACACCGCCCATGGCAATGCCCAGGTCAGCCCGGCGCAGCACCGGTGCATCGTTGATGCCGTCACCAACAAAGGCCAGCATGGCGCCCTCCGGCTTTTGCTTCATCAGGCGCTCCACCTGCTCCACCTTATCCCCGGGGAGCAATTCCGCGTGCACTTCATCCACGCCCAGTTCCTTGGCCACGCTCTGGGCAACCGCGCTTTGATCCCCGGTGAGCATGACTGTCCGCGCCACGCCCAGGGCTTTCAGCTCCGCAATCGCTTCCGCGGAGCCTTCCTTCACCCGGTCTGCAATCACGATGTGCCCCATATATACGCCATCCAAAGCCACATGGACAATGGTACCTTGACGGTGGCACGGCCTGCTTTCCACATGCACATCGGCCATCAGGCGCTCATTCCCCGCATATACCGACCTGCCGTCCACCAGGGCATGGATACCTCTGCCGGCAATTTCCTGCACATCGGTGACACGGTTTTTGTCCAGCGCACGGTTCCATGCGGCACGAAGCGACGCAGAGATGGGATGGTCGGAATAGCTTTCTGCCAGAGCGGCCAGCTCCAGCAGCTCTTCTTCCGTAATCTGGTTGGGATGAATGGCGGTTACTTCAAAGGTGCCGCGGGTCAGCGTCCCGGTTTTGTCAAACACCGCAATGTCCGTCTTGGCCAGCTGCTCCAAATAATTGGCGCCTTTAATCAGCACCCCCCGCCGGGATGCGCCGCCCACGCCGCCAAAGAAAGTCAGCGGCACGGAGATAACCAGCGCGCAGGGGCAGGAAATCACCAGGAACGTCAGCGCCCGCTTAATCCATTCCGTCCATTCCCCCACAAACAGCGGTGGAACCAGCGCCAGCAGCAATGCGGCCAGGCAAACCGCCGGAGTATACCAACGGGCAAAACGGGTAATAAACCGTTCCGTGCTCGCCTTGCGTTCTCCGGAATCCTCCACCAGGCGCAGAATCCGCGCCACTGTGGAGCTTTCGTAGGCGCCGGTGGCACGCAGGCGAAGCACCCCCGTCTGATTCACGCAACCGCTGAGCACGGTATCCCCCTCGGCAACATCCCGGGGAATGGATTCTCCCGTAAGGGCGGATGTGTTGAGGGTTGACGTACCCTCCAGGATGATGCCATCCAGGGGAATCCGTTCGCCCGGTTTCACCAGCAGGATATCCCCCGCCTTCAGCGACTGGGGCGGAACAACCTCCACACTGCCATCCGCCAGCACATGATTGGCGTGATCCGGGCGGATGTCCATCAACTGTGCAATGGATGCACGGCTCTTATCCACCGCACGGTCCTGGAACCACTCGCCGATCTGATAAAAGAGCATAACGGCTACCGCTTCCGTGGCTTCGCCCATGAGCATGGCGCCCAGGGAAGCAACGGCCATGAGAAAGTTTTCGTCAAAAACCTGCCCACGCAGAATGTTTTTTGCGGCCCGCAGCAATACTTCGCCGCCCGCAACCACATAGGCCGCAATCAGTGCAGCCCACCGCCACAAGCCTTCCGGCAGCAGCAAGCCTGCCACAAACAACACCGCTCCTACGCCAATAAGCCCCAAGGAGTGGTGTTCCTCCCCTTCCTCGTGATCATGTCCATGGGCATGGCCGTGGTCATGGTGAGCCGCTGTGTCTTGCTTTACTTCGCACACCCGGCATTCCGGTTCCACACGCTGGCAAGCCGCCATAACGTTTTGCGCTACTTGCTCGAAATGATCCTCCGAAGCGGTGAGGCTCATGGTTTTTGTAAGGAAGTTGATCCGCAATTCCTCCACGCCCGGAACCTGAGATGCCGCTTCCTCCATCTTTGCTGCACAAGCAGCGCAATCCAGCTGATCCAGGGAATAAGTCTTCTTCATGGCGTTTCCCTCCATCTGCGATTCAGCATACAGGATAAAATTTCATTTGAACAAGTGTTCATTTGTTATTATATAGCGTTTTGCTTGCTTGTCAATAGGAAAAAGCAAATTCCCGCGATTTTTCTTTGGCAGCGGTACATGCTAAGCGTATGCGCACTTGGCCATGGGAGAAACACAGGATGCTTGTCTTCCGGTGCGATTGGGCGTATAATAAGCCGAATACCATCATTTTAGTAAAGGAAGTTATGTAGTTGTCCAAGACGCAGAAGTCCATTGTAGGTGGCATGACCGTACTGGGCATCACGGGCATTGTATGCAAGCTGGTGGGCGTGCTTTTCAGTATTCCGCTCACATGGCTCATTGGCGCCGATGGTGTCGCCCTGTTCCAGTTGGTCTTTCCTACCTATAACCTGCTGTTGACCGTTTCCTCCGCAGGGTTACCCGTAGCCATTTCACGCATGGTATCCCATTGTCTTGCCCGGGATGATCCAAGGAATGCTCGGCGCGTGTTCCGCATTGCCCTGTGGATGCTGACGGCCCTGGGCTTTGTCTGCACGATACTGATGCTGGCGGGGAACCAGTTCCTTGCGGCGCGGGTGGGTGAACCCCTTGCGGCGCCCGGATACATTGCCATTGCGCCCTGCCTGATTCTGGTATGCGCGCTTTCCGCCTTTCGGGGCTTTATGCAGGGGCAGCAGAACATGGTGCCCACCGCCACCTCCCAGCTGATTGAGCAGGTGGGAAAGGTCTTTATTTCCCTGCCCCTGGCCTACCTGGGATCTCAGCGCGGCATTGCCTATGGCGCGGCAGGAGCCCTGATGGGCATTACCCTGGTGGAAGCCGTGGCGCTGCTGTACATGGTGCTGCTTTATTTCCGCCGTCGTTCCCTTTTCCAGCAGCTGCCCCAGGACCCTGGCGCAGAAATTCTTTCCTCGCGCTCCCTGAGCAGCCGCCTGGTCCGTATTGCGATTCCGATTACCATCAGCGCTTGCATTGTACCCCTGGCACAGTTTGTGGACTCCGCCATGCTGCTCAACCGCATGATGGTTGCAGGCTTGTCCCGGGAAGTGGCGCTACCGCTGTACGGATTGTTTTCTGGACTGGTCATCCGTCTCATCAACATTCCCACGGGCCTTGCGCTGGCGGTGGCCATGAGCCTTGTGCCCGCCATTTCCGCCGCCATGGCCGTCCATGACCGCAGGGCGATCATCCGGCAGAGCGACCTTGGCATACGGTTTGCCTTCCTCATTGGGTTCCCCTGCTCCGTTGGCATGAGCCTGCTGGCTGAGCCCATTATGGCGTTTTTCTATGCGGAAACGCTCTCCGCCGAGCACCTGCGCATTGCCAGTGAACTGCTTAGCGTTTCCAGCCTGACCGTGGTGCTTTTCACCGTTGTGCAGGCCACCAGCAGCATCCTGCAGGGATTGCACAAGCAGCGGATTCCCATGTATACCCTGGTGGCCGGCGTGGCCTGCAAGATTGTGCTCAATTACACATTAGTTGGTATTCCGCAGATCAATATCCACGGAGCGCCCATTTCCTCCATTGTATGTTACACGGTTTCCATGGTTCCGAATCTGTATTACGTGCTCAAGCATGGCCAACTCAAGTTTAATTGGATGGGCTGGATTGTCCGCCCCGGCGTGGCCACCGCCGCCATGGGGCTGGTGGTGTTTATCCTGCGGGAATTGCTGCCCATGAACCGGCTGTGGACACTGGTGGAAGTATTGGTAGGCATAGCGGTTTACATAGGGATCGCGCTGCTGGTAAAAGCCATCACCCCCGAAGATTTGCGGTCCTTCCGGCGGGGTAACAAAAAGCATTAACTTTGCAAGGAGGTCTCCCCCATGCTTCATGCCATTACCGTCGTTTCCCTTGGGCCTGGGGCACCCGAACTGATGACCCTGGGTACCGAGCGCTGCTTGCGTGGCCCGGGCAAGCTGATTCTTCGCACGGAACGCCACGGCTGTGTGGCGTATTTGCAGCAGATAGGCCGCGCATACGATACACTGGACGCCCTTTACGACCAGTACGAAGACTTTGACGCGCTGAACCAGGCCATTGCAGAGCACCTGTGGAAGGCCGCGGCAAACGATCCCGTCATCTATGCCGTCATGGATGCCTCCTGCGATGCCAGCGTAGCCTGCTTGATGCAGCAGGCGCCCGCCGGAGGACAGGTCACGGTTCTCCCGGGCGTATGTCAGGCGCAGGCATGCCTGGCAGCCCTTCCAGCGCAGTTGCAGGACCCCCGTGAAGGTCTGCGTACGCTTCCTGCACTGGCGGTAAGCCACGCGCAGTATGATCCCCATACGCCCCTGCTGATTACCGAAGTTGACAATGCCGCCCTGGCGGGGGATGTGAAGCTCTGGCTCATGGAGCTTTACCGGGAAGATATGGAGATTGCCTTTTTTCCTCCTTCGGAGAAGCACCCGCGGAAAGCCGTTCTGCTGCCGCTGTACGAGCTGGACCGGCAAAAGCGCTTTGATCACACCTGTTGCGTTTATGTGCCTGCGGCCCCTGTGAAAAGCCGGGACCGGTTCCTTTTCTCGGACCTGGAGGAAATTATGGCCATTCTTTGCGGTCCCGAGGGCTGCCCCTGGGATCGTGAGCAAACGCATCAGTCTCTGCGTCCCTATCTGGTGGAGGAAGCCTACGAGACCCTGGATGCCATCGAAAGCGGCAACGATGAACGCATTGCCGACGAGCTGGGCGATGTGCTGTTGCAGGTAGTGTTCCATGGGCGGATTGGCCAGGATCACGGTACCTTCACCGATCTGGATATTACCACGGCCATCTGCAAAAAAATGCTCTACCGTCATCCGCACATTTTCGGTGACGCTACGTGCCGCAGTGCCGATGATGTAGCAGCCAACTGGGAACAGCTGAAGAAGCGGGAAAAGCACCTGGAAACCGTAACCGATGCCATGAAGGATGTCTCGCCCTCCCTGCCCGCGCTCATGCGCGCCGCCAAAGTGCAGCATAAAGCCAAGCAGGTTGGCTTTGACTGGGACACACCCCAGGACGCACTGCAAAAGGTGCATGAGGAGGCCGACGAGGTGCGTCAGGAGCTGGACGCGCAGGGCAAGCCCGGAGAGGAGCTGGGTGACCTGCTGTTCTCCTGTGTCAATGTCGCCCGTCTGTGCGGCGAGCAACCGGAGCTTTTGTTAAAAAGCGCAACCGAAAAATTCATTTACCGTTTTGAGGCCATGGAAAATCTTCTCAAACAGGACGGAAAATCGTTGGAGGGCTTGACTTTACGCGAAATGGATGTATACTGGGAGAAGGTCAAAGCGTCATCCGGACGCACCTGCTCCTGAATCCCGCGTCCGGGCGCCGCTTATCCGGCGGCGTATTCCCGGTGGGGAATTTCAGTCGGGTAAGACTAAATCAAGCCGTTTAAGGCACGGAACACAACAAGGAGGAATTTCCCATGAACAAGACTGAACTGATCGCCGCCCTGGCGGAGAAGACCGGCTCCAACAAGAAGGATGCCGAAAAGGCCATTAACGCCTTCGTCGATGTTGTAACCGAGTCCCTGGCCAATGGCGACAAGATTCAGATCGTCGGCTTTGGCTCTTTCGAAGTGAAGGCCCGGCCTGCCCGCACTGCCCGCAATCCCCGCACCGGCGAGGAAATCAAGATCGAAGCCTCCAAGGCTCCTGTCTTCAAGGCTGGCAAGGCCCTCAAGGACAGCGTCAACAAGTAAAGCAAATGGGAAAGTGCGCCCGCGGGACAAGCTCCCCGCGGGCGTTTTTTATCGTTCAGAACCGCCAGCACGCGGTTCTTTTTTTGTTTTACGTCAAGTCTGGATGCTGCTTGCTTCCCTGGTCATGCCCACTTCCTTGTGTCCAGTGGCAGCATGCACAAAGGCGCCCAGCATAAAAGTATGGTAAATCCCCGAGTTTCTCCATTCCCCCATGGGCTGCGTCATTTGGTCCCTGGGAAACATGGATTCACGAGCGTGCAAAACGCTCTGTTTCAAAGCCAAACATATTTCGAAAATACGTCAAGCGAGGTGCATTCACCCGGAATATAACATTGCTTTGGGCTATGACATGCTCTGCATCCTTCTCAAAGCGATCCAATGCTGTTTCCTGCGCTGCGGTTGGAGACTTTACCCCATAGCAGATACTGATATGATACCGGTACGTATCATGGCCGGGAAACTCAATGCCCAGCAGTTCACGCAGCGCATCCCGGTAGGTCCTGAGCCTGGACGCATCTTCTGCGCTCGCAGGCTCCAGTGCAATGCCATATCCTCCGTCCGTCTTTATTCCCACGGCATGCATATATACTTCTTTCCACACAGGCGCCAACCGAAAGCGCTGTTCAAAGAGCTTGTCCACCTCTGTGAGCGGACAATCCACAGGCAAAAAGTGTGTCCATAGGGAGGCGTCTCGCCACTGGTCACATACGCCTTCAAAAACAGTCATATGAATGCTGTCATCCGGCAAATACGTGAAGCAGTCTCCTGCGCTGGTTGCCTGCAGCATGGAACGCACCCGGCAAAACAGCGCAAAGATGGGAGCTGCATGATCGATAAAGCTGATGACCGTGTTTCCCGCAAAGCTGCGGACACTTCCGTCCGCATGAAACTTGTTGCCAATATTACCCTGATACTGTTCCGCCCGCGTCATGGATTTTGCCTTCTTTCATAGCAGTCTGTTTGCTGCAAATACAAATATGCTTGCAAGGGCCAATCCGTCTGAATCATATCGAAGCCCTTCTGGGCCAGCCAGCCCCAGCCGTCCTGGGGAGCGCCCGTAATGGAAACATCATCGTTATGGCCTGCGCTCAGCAAACGTTTGTGGTTAAAAACAATGCTGTTGCCCCACAAGAGCCAGTCATGAGCCCGTGCCTTTTCCCGATACGCATCCGTCCCGACGGGGCTCTGCTCCGTCTTAAACACTGTTTCCACTCCCACAAAGTTTACCTTGCGTGAAGCAATTGCGTCCGTCACGGTATCGGCTTCATTGATAATCACGATATAGGGAAAATCAGGCGCCAATGCCTCGATCATATCCAGCTGCATCCGCTCCGCCGGTGTTTTGATCACCACTTGATCCTCCATACCATGGCGGCGTATGGCGCGGATAATTTCCTCGGGATAAAACGTAAACTTATCCACATTGATGTAGCAACGTCCCTTGAGAAACTCAAAGGCTTCATCAAACGTGTTAACCCCATGTATGGTCGGTACAGCGTCCGTATTCAGATAACGCAAACGACGTATTTCATCGTCGGTCATGTCACTCAGCTTTTTATCTATGCCAAGCTGTACCTGCTCGCATCCCTCATGGAAGATATACAGCGTGCCATCCTTGCTTTTCCCGACGTCAAGTTCAATCATGTCTGCCTTTTGCAAAAGTGCCGCTTGAAACGCTGCAATGGTATTGCAAGGGATATTTCCGCCTGCCACGCCGCGATGTGCCACGAGGATGATATGATCTTTAGCCTCCTGGCGAAGATCAAACTTACGCATGCGCTTCCTCCTCTGCCGAACATTTTTCTATGCATCCATGTCGGGGTTATGATAACATAAGGAATATTGATCGTCAAGGAAGGCGCGATGTTGTCTCCCCTCCGTTCCAGGTTGTTCCCGCTGGCTTATCTCGTAAAGTGTTTCCTTGTGCATAGCTCAAAATCGACATCGTTACTCGTTCCCTCGCCCCCAATAACTTCAGCCAAGAAAAAGCGGTCCACTCACCGTGTGGACCGGGATAAAAATATATTGGCTCACTGCCTTCACGGCGTGGTAAACGTGCCCAGCCGCTCAAACAAATCCTCAAACAGGCAGTCACGGTTGATATGATATACATACTGTATAAAGTGCCGGCTCCGGTCAAATGCCCAATAGCCATCGTATTCGGGAATAGGCGCAGATACTGTTCGCTCCAGCATATACCGAGCATCCAGCAAATAGGCTACCGCTGCTACGTCCCAAATGGGGCGTGTCCAGCAAGCAATTTTGCTTTCATCCCTGGCTGTCTTACAGATAACGTTATACAAATAGTCGCACAGAGCATTTTTCCCCAGCAGGTATTTGCGCAGCTCCGGTTCACTGGTGGTGAAGGATGAGACAACACCCCTGCAGGGCAAAAGGACCACTGCCGCGCCACATCCCAAGACGACACGCGCCGCCGCGATGTCCTGGCGCATATTGAATTCCCGGTTGTCATGCCAGTGAAATGCATGGCCCCCCAACCATATAATCACGATGCGGTCCCGAATTTCGGGATTCAGCAGCAGAGCGGAAGCGATATTGGTAATTGCCCCAATGGCAACCACATAAAGAGGATGCTCCGGCGAATAACGCATGGCACGAACACTTAGGTCCGCAGCAGCGGGAGAGTGCACAGGCGTAAACTCATCCGGCAAATACGCTTCAGCTCCCTGAAAAACTTGGTTCTTCAGCGCCGGCATATGCATCAATGCTAAGATGTGCAAAATCTCTTCATGGCTCTTTTGCATGCCTTCCGCGGGGGAATCCGCCCGGGCATTGCTGAAAGGCGCCGCATAGAGCGCCTGTGTGTGAAGCTTTTCCTGATGTAAAAGTAAGTACGCAATAGCGTATTGGTCATCGATTTCATTATACGCGTCCGTATCCAGAACCACGTCTACAGGATGTGCCGGCCGCTGAAGGCGTTTCACAAGCGCCGCTGCGTCCACGGGGCCAAAACGTTGTGCATCCATAAGTTCACCGACTCCCCCTACCGATGGTTTCTTTGTTCGGTTATTGACATTCATCAAATGCTTTGCTATGCTGATTGTAGCAATTGAGCGTAATCATGCATCATCATGCGCACGATTGCTTCATAATCCAGTGCGCTATGACCGCCATTCCCTGCCAAATGGAATGATCGCCAGGCACAACGGTACACCCCAGAGCAGCGCTGAGCGCCTTTCGTAAGGAAGGATTTTGCGATGCGGCGCCACCGGAAAATGCAATTTCCCGGGGCGAAAAGCACAGTTTTTGAACTCCCTCCACGTATGCTTTTGCAAACGCTGCGTAATATGCTCCCAGCATGCTAGAGGCAGGTTGCGATAAAATATCCCATAGGTTCCCTGCCGCCCCCGGCTGTGTATGCTGCGTTAACAGATCCCATACGGCTTGCCTGGAAACATGGCATCCTGTCAAGGAGAGAGTTGCTTCCTGTAAAAGTGTGGCCAAGCCCTCCATGTGCCTGCCTCCGGGCAAGCCAGACACCGTACGCAGATATACGCCCGGTAGCACATACGGTCGGTTCTCATAAGGGCCGCTTTCCCATTGGGGCGTCAACATGCCGATCAGCCCGGCCGTTCCAAGGCTTATATGTAAGGTCTGCTCGGGCTTTAGCCCGGCGCCTGCAGCGCATACCTGCTGATCACCAAGGTCTGCATAGACCAATACATCGCGCCATTCCCCCACAGGTGACAGGTCATGGATAAGCCGCGGATACTGCCAGCCGTCCAATCCGGCACGTAAGAGGAGCGGCTGATTCCACCGCTTGTTTTGCACATCCACCAATCCGGTAGGTGCGGCATTAGTCATGTGGCATACATGCTCGCCGGTTAAGCGACCGATCACGTATCCTCCCAGCGTACAAAAACGTGCGCGAACGGGCAACGCATCACCAGACATGCGGCGGGACAGCAGCGCGCAAAGTGCCAAATTTCCTTTCAGTGGTACACCGGAAGGAGCAGTAGCGTCCTTCCCCACAAGGGTGCATATATCTTCCAGGCGATTTTGCCCCATTCCATCCCGCCAGGAGATATAAGGCGTGAGAGGCTGAAAATCTGCATCGGTCAATACACAGCCGTGCATTTGCGTTGAAAGGAGCAATGCGCCGGGTTTCTGGGGAAGATAGTATTCCAGCTCTGTCTGTACCTGCCGGAAGTACGCTTCCGCATCGATTTCAAAGCGCAACCCCGTGGTATCCTTTGGCATCGGGGTGGGAACGCTTCGCTCCTGAAGCACGTTTCCATCCTCCAGAAGTGCTGTTTTGGTCCAACTCGATCCTAAATCCAGCGCCAGATATCGCATTATACCCTTCCGACCTTTCTGAGGAGGTTGAAACCGAAATGCTTGCCTATGATCGTCAGCAAGCCGTACTGGACTTTATCCGTGAGCATCATTCCGCCACCGTTACGGAATTGAGCAAGCGTTTCTTCATCAGCGAAACCTCGATCCGCCGTGATTTGGCTCGGCTGGAGCACGCAGGATTCATTCACAAAACATATGGTGGGGCCGTTATCGTTGACGGAAACAACGAGGTACTGTCCCTGGAGGCCCGGCAACAAGTAGAATCCGAGGCTAAGGTTGCCATCGCCCGGAAAGCCTCTTCGCTGGTATCCAATGGCCAAGTAATTTTTCTCGACTCCAGCAGTACCGTGCTTTCCCTTGTTCCTTTTCTCTCCCAGCTGCAAAACCTGTCCGTCATCACCGCCAGCCTGAAAACAGCCATGATGCTTACGGAATATCCACAGTTCAGGGTGTATGTGCTAGGTGGGCTCGTGAACGCCCGAACTTTTTCCATGCGCGGAACGCTTACCTGTCAGCTTCTGGAGGGGATGTATGCCAACCGTCTTTTCCTTTCTCCCAAGGGCATCGATAGCGCTGGCAATGTATTCTGCGCTGATGAAGAAGAAGCGACCACCCGTCGCATGATGATGCAGCGGGCAGATGAAACTGTTCTGCTCTGCCATTCCCACAAGCTTGGCCAGCGCGGCGCATTCCGCATGTGTGGCATTCGGGAAGCCCAGGTCATTGTATGCGAGCAGGAGCCGGAGGCACAGTGGCGCACACTGTTTCAAGAGGCTCAGTTGAAAGTGCTCTAAGGCACATGCCTCCGGGGATAACGCTCGCGAGCGGGGCATCCTCGCTGTTCCATTCACCAGAAACGAGTCAAGCAGATGTCGGAGGGGCCGCAGCCCCTCCGACCGTTTGAGTAAAACGATTTGCTGGTTTTGTGCTTTCAGTACCGTTGTCCACGGCTGCATCCAAGCTTCGCGGCATTAACGGGATTGCCAATATTCGTTAATCTCCTGCGTCCATTGGGCGCCGCCTTGCTCATTCCACTCCTTGATATATTGGTCAAAGGTAGCGTCAAAGTCAATATCCGGGTTACAGATTAAATCTGCTGTATAGGTCGTTACTATGCTGTCAAGCGTGGTTTTGCTGTCCATGTAGGACTCCGTGGTCGGCATGGTATACGTTTTGACGGTGGAAGCCTTTATGATAGCACGCTCATCATCAAATTCATGGGAGAAAGCCGCATTGAAGTAGCTCAGGCGATACATCCACGCATAAGAGCCGGTGCCTGCTGCTGCCTGTTCCGCCTCGGTAGTCAGCAGAGATACCACGTTCCCATTTTCGTCATATTCCCAGTGCTTACCCTCGATACCGAACTGCGTCAGCAGCATGCCTTCTTCTGTAGCCAAGAAATTCAGCAGCTTGATCACGTTGGCTGCATGCTCCGCATCCTTAAAGACCACACACTGTATCGACTGGTTTACCGTACGCAGGTGGGCTTGTCCCTCCGCATCACGGAAGGGCGGGATCAGGGAGAGCTTTGCTTCCGGAACAGCGGTATAGTAGTCTCTCGTCCAGGAAGTAATGGCCGGGTCCAGTATATCGGTAGAGTAGTCAAATGCTCCGTAGGCATTGGTATACAGTTTGTCCAGGAACTGGTCGCGATTCAGCAGCATGTATTCCGGCTCAATCAAGCCATCCTGGTAAAACTTCCGAAGCGTTGCCAATGCGTTCTTGTAGCCGGGCATGTTGATATAATACACCATCTGGCCATCCACGTCGTTCCAGCTTTTTTGGAAACCATTCTCCGAGTAGATATACTCCGTCAGGCAATTGCCAAAGTATGTGGTACATGCGCCGTGAGCCATAAAGGTATCAGCATCTCCGGAGAGCTTCTCCGCATTTTCTTGGAACGCCTTTAATGTGTCGTAGTATTCCTGCGAATTGGTGGGCATAGGCAGGCCCAATGCATCCAACCAATCCTGCCGAATCATCACGCAATAGGTGTTGCCATCCTCCAGAACGCGGCAGGGAATCCCCCATTTTTGCCCGTCGCCGTAGTCATAGTAGTCATCTTCCGTACGGGTTGCCTGAATATTGGGCCCATACTCGGCAATGAGATCATCCAGGGGCATAATCACTTCATCTTCAATCAGCTCGATAAACTGATTGGGATAGCTGTTCCACCACACCTCCATTGCGTCGGGATACTCCCCGCTTGCAAAAAGCAGCTGACACTGCTGCGCATAGCCATCGGTGGGCCACAGCTCCCACTCGATGTCCAGCCCTGTACGACGTTCAATTTCCGCAATGATCTCATTGTTTTCATCCACTGCATAGCCCAAATTTCGCCCAATGATGTGCACCTTGTTATCCCCTTCTTCGGCAATGGACGCCCCTATGGGTACCATCGATAACGCAAGCATTGCACAGAGCAGTAGAGATACCAGCTTTTTCATGTTCCATGTCTCCTTTTCTATTTTTTTGTCGGCTTCTTCAAGCCGCATCAACCTTTTACAGCCCCCACCATAACGCCTTTGACGAAATAGCGCTGGATGAAGGGATAAATCATCAGGACCGGCACCACAGAAATAAAAACTACAGCCATCTGTACCGTACGGGTGGATGTTTTCATGCCAGCCGCCGCGTCGCTTCCGCCACCCATAATATCCGGCTGAGAAGAAATCAGCGCTTCCTTCAGGAACACCTGCAATACCCAGTTCTCCCGCTTATTGCAGTAAATAAGTGCGTTGAAATACATGTTCCAATAGGCCACACCATAAAACAACGCAATCGTTGCAATACCTGCCAAAGATAGCGGCAGCACAATCCGCAGCAGAATGGTAAAGGTGCCCGCGCCTTCGATCATAGCCGACTCTTCTATACTCTCCGGCAATGCAGCGAAAAAATTTCGCAAAATAAATATATTGTAGCTGCTCACTGTGCTGCAAAGGATCAATGCCCATAGATTGTTCAGCAGCCCAAAAGAGCGTATATTGATATACGAGGGCACCATGCCGCCGGAAAATAGCATGGGGATCAGAAAGAAATAAACAGCAAAGCGATAACCTCGCGGCTTGCGCGACAGTCCATAAGCCGCGCCAATTGTCAGCAGCATGCTAATTGCTACTCCAAATACCATTACGTATAAGGTATTTTGATAAATCTGCAACAGATCCGGGGTATTTAGCACATATGCATAGGCGCTAAGGTCAAAGGACTGAGGCCAGAAGATCAGTGATTTCCCTGCCAGAGCCAGATTATTGCTAAAGGACACGCACAAAACATACCACATGGGATAAAGCATGATCAGGCCAATCAGGCTCACTAAAACGTATACGATACCGCGGCCCAAGGTCATGCGATTTGTAATGTTTCTCCCTTTACGCATATGGTTACAGCACCCCCTGATCAAAGCGCCGGGCCACCGTGTTTGCCGTAACGACAAAGATCAACCCGATGACCGACTGAAAAAGATCCGCCGCCGCACCAACGGAATACTGGTTCTGGGTAAATGAAATTCGATATACAAACGTATCGATTACTTCGCTGACCTTGTATACCAGATCGTTCTGTAAAACGAACACCTGTTCAAAGCCCGCATTGAGAATGCCGCCCATTCTAAGGACCAGCATGGTCATGACGGTGGGCATGATTCCCGGTAACGTTATATAGCGCATTTGCAGCCAACGGCCAGCGCCATCCACCACAGCCGCTTCATACAGGGAAGCATCAATGCCGGAAAGCGCAGCCATATAAACAATGGTCCCCCATCCCACGCCCTTCCAGATGTCTGAAAGCACCAGCAGGCCACGGAAACTGTTGGCATCAATCATAATGGTCAAACGTTCTCCGCCCAAGGCCATGATAAGTTGGGAAACAATACCGCTGTCCGGTGCAAAGAACATGAAAATCAGGCTTCCGACCACCACCCAAGACAAAAAATGGGGCAAGTACATAATGGTTTGCAATGTGCGTTTATACTTGTTGGAGCGAACTTCATTGAGCATCAGCGCAACAATGATAGGTGCAGGAAAGCCTGCCACTATTTTCATGAGGCTAATCACCACAGTATTTTCCAGTACCTGCAGAAACATGGGATTGGAAAACAATTTATCAAAGTTTTGGAACCCCACCCAGGCGCAGTCCCACATGTCCTTGGTTACCCGGTAGTTTTTGAAGGCCACCTGGATGCCAAGAAAAGACTTATAGCGAAAAAGCAGCACATAGATCATGGCAGGTAAGATCAATGCCCACAGGGGGATATCGCGCTGCCAGTTGATACGCCGTTTCCTTGCGGCACCCATGGTCCCAGTCATGTTGCAGCGCCTCCTTCAGATACATCTGCGTCCACGTAAAGAATATCTTTCCGGTTGAACTCTATGGCAAAGCGTATATGATTTCCCTCGCTGAATCCATCCGGATAGCAGAACGCACCCGGAAAGCAGCAGATTTCCCGCCTGTCTGGGAAAGACTTCATTTCGTCCCGGCTGAGCCAAATGCTCAGAGGATTGCGGCCTGCAAAACCAAGGGTTGCATTGGGCGTATGGATCAGCGCGATGCGGCCATCCCCCAGGCGTATCAGCTTTGGTTTATTGCCGGGATTCGGTATGTCTGTGGGGATGGGATTGGTGAAGTGCATTCCGCCATCGCTGGATTCCGCATAGAACAAGCGTCCGCTTCCGCACACGCGGAGCAGCATGGCGATTCTGCCATCTCGCAAGTCCAGGATTGTGGGTTCACTCCATACCCATCGCCGCCCGGTATTGCCTTTCATAGGGATGTCCACCTGGCCTAGGCGCCGCCAGGTAGCGCCTTCATCCGAACTGACCAAAATTCGGTTTTCAACCCGGTCAATATCTGCATCCAGCCAACGTGCCCCTCGCTGTACCAATCGCGCATTTTCCAAAGCTGTAACCGGGTAGTGCTGGCTTGCCATCATGTACCGGCCATCCGGCAGCCGAATAGCTCCTCGGGGAAAAGAAAAGGTTTCCTCTCCCTCCAGTGGACCCAACGTCTGCCATGTGTATCCACAGTCCCGGCTTTCCACCCGTTGGCTGCGCCAGTTCAGGAAAGCACCATTGTGCAGCGTAAGATATACCACTACGCGATCCCGAAAAACCGTTACCTCCGTTAGGTATACAGCCTCACCTGTATCCGGGATGATCAGCGTGGGGCCACTCCACGACTTTCCTTCATCGGCACTATGAAAAACTACAACGCGGTTGCCCGGTGCCGGTTCCGTAACGTCTCCGCATTGGCTAACGCAAAGCAGCTCCCCGTTGGGCATACGCCGCAAAATAGGTTCACAGCTTAGCGTATCACGGTGAATAACGGTCATGTGATTCATTGCGCAGCCACCTCTTTCTCCAATAGCTGCTTTGCCCGCTGCAGCTGGGCTGTGGCTCCGTCACACAGGGCGTTCAGCTCACTCCCAACACTGAAGCATCGCATTCCATTATCCCTTCCCAAAGACAGCAGCAGCGGGTTTGCGGTGATGATGCCTGAAAACTTTCCGTTTTTTTCTGCCGATTGTGCCACCTGGTGTATTGCCCGTGCTATATCAGGATGGTCATAATGAGGGAAGATCCCCATATGCTGGCTCAGATCATTGGGCCCAATGAGCACGCCGTCTACCCCGGGAATCGACGTAATTTCATCAATGTGCTCCACCGTATAGGGTGATTCAATCTGGCAGATTACAACGATCCGTTGATTGGCTTGCGCCATCAGCTCTTGCACATGATCACTTCGATAACCCGTGTGCGCACGAAAGGTTGATATCCCGCGACATCCCGCAGGCGCGTAACGGCATAGATCTGCCAAGCGTAGGGCTTCCTCCCGTCCTCCCACATCCGAAAGCAATATTCCTCGTGCGCCCATATCCAAATATTTGGTGATATTGGTGCGGCTGGGCTGCGTTACGCGAACGATCACAGGAATATTCGCTCCATCCGCTACTGCTATCAAATTCGCTACCTGGCTCATGTCAAAGTAACCGTGCTCGCAGTCAATAAGAATAAAGTCAAATCCGCAGCGAGCAATCAGGCGAGTGATATTGGGGACATACATTTCCGCAAGCATGATTCCATAAGTATATTGTTTTGTGAATAATCTCTCGCGCAATCCGTCGTCCATGTTCTCCTGTTTCTCCTTTTTCGAATTTTGTCTGAGCTTCATTTGTTATTAACGTTGTACGCATTTATAGTATACAATGCTTAATTTGCACTTTCAATCCGGTAGAAAAAAAGACAAATGTGCAATTTTTAATCTCATTTGGTGCATAAGTGAGCAAAATCATGCACAAATGTGATTTCGTTTCTATAGTGGTTTTCTGGCATCTACAATGTACACCATCTACCGAATGCATGCTACTATTTATGATGCCATATCAACCTGTCCTTCGCAAAACGCCATATATTATTCCTGATAGCGAGTGTCGCGCACAGGGTAATGCCTGCAGGTTTCTGGGGATGCAGCGCTAAAGAGTTGGTAGCACATGTTGGTTTTATCTGCCATTCTCAAAGCAAAACTTCTTACTACTACTTACAGAATTCTCTCTCCATGCCGCCAGCTGTTCCAAAACAAAACATTTGTATAAAATCATACCCGGGCTTGGCTTATGCGTAGAACTTGATTATAATAAAGCAGTACGTGAAACATTCCCTCGTTGATTGCTGCCATTTGGTTACCTATGTTATTATGAATGCATGAAAAAGAGGCTCCGTTACCATGATTTTTGATACCTTGTCCAACCTAAAAAAGTATGCCACGCTTCACCCGGATATTGAAAAAGCAATCACTTTTTTACAAACGCCACAATGCTTGCAGCAGCCAGATGGGCGCTATGCGCTTTCTGAGCAAAGTTACGTCATACTGCAAAGTTATGAGACCAAACCGGTTTCCCAGGTAAAATATGAAGCACATCACATGTATGCCGACATTCAGATAATATTATCTGGAAAGGAACTTATTTCTTATGCGCCTTCCGCCGCATTGCAGATCCAAATACCCTATGATGCACAGAAGGATATTGCCTTTGGCGATGTACTGCAGCCGGCAGCTGATCTTTGCATGGCGGAAAAGATGTTTGCTCTTTTTCTCCCCGGAGAGGCACATCGTCCGTGCGTCATTTGGGAAGATGTAACCCCTGTACGAAAACTCGTTGTTAAATTGCCTATGGGCCAATGATACCGCTTGTCCAGCAGAGTAGCGTCTGCCATAGCCGTAGACGAGTAAGGACTGCTTTATTTTCCTTGCCTGTCAGGGATAAAGCACCGCCGCTATTATGGGATTGGGCCACCAGAGCGCTTGCTCCAATGGCTTATGAGCAGCATACCACCTGCTGGAAAATAAAAAATGCCATGCTTTGAAAGAGCATGGCGAACGTGTCGGAGGGGCCACTGCCCCTCCGACTTTTATTGGTGTGAGACGGCACACAGGTCATTGATTTGCATGCGAGTGGGTAGGTACCGTGCGATACCTTCATCAACCCCATAATCGCGCATAGCGTTTGGCTTGGATAGGCACGCTTGCCCGTCAGTCAATTTTTATTTGATCAAACATGGCTTTCACGGATGGGGCATTTTTCGTAAGCTTTTTGATACTCAGATCCTGCGCTTTATCGTTTGCCAAGCGTAAGTTCCGATCCGAGGATAGCAAATCCGCTTTCGTTTTTTCCAGCGCCTTGATGGTCTTGTCTATATCATCAATGGCATCCTGGAACTTGCGTGAGGCAAGCTCATAATTCCGTGCAAAACCATCCTTGAAGTTTTGCATATTTTCTTCAAAATGGAGTATATCCAGCTGCTGGTTTTTTAGCGTTTGCAGTTCCTGTTGATATTTTAGGGCATTCAGCGCCGCATTTCTTAGCAGCGTTATCATTGGAATAAAAAATTGCGGTCGTATAACGTACATCTTCTTGTAACGGTAAGAAACATCCACAATGCCCGTGTTGTATAGTTCATTGTCAATTTCCAGCAAGGAGACAAGGACCGCATACTCGCAGCCTTTTTCACGCCGGTCTTTGTCAAGCTCCTTGAAAAAATCCTCGTTTTTATGCTTTGAGGCGGTTTCGTCCATTTCATTCTTCATTTCAAACATAATGGAAATGAACTCGGTTCCATCCTCAGCGGATTCCCGAAAGATAAAATCGCCTTTGCTCCCGGTTCTGGCATCGTTATCTTTTTCAAAGTATGCCATGGGAAATGCCGTCATACGAATCCTGTTAAACTCCGTAAGGCAGTGTTGTTCCAGGCTTTCCCCCACCATTTTGGTGGACTGGCGTGCCTTAAAATCCTTGTAATATTCGATCTGTTCATCCTTGTATTTCAGTTTATCTTCATACTGTTCCTTGAGGGACTTTTCCTTCAGCTGATTCTCCTTTTCCTGGCTGTTCAGCTGACCCGTCAACTCCATAATTTTTGTGGACTTGTCGCTTATCTCTTTTTCTTTCTGCCGCACTGCCTCAGAGATGGCAAGCTCTTTCTCCGTGTCTGCTTTTTCCAGCCGCGCCTTGAGGTGTTCTATTTCGCGGTCTTTGTCCGTCAGTTCGGCCTGCTTTTTGATGATCGCAGCGCTGTTCTCCTGCTCCTTGGCCAGGATGGCTTGATGGATTGCCAGCTGATTCTGCGTTTTGCTGTTGGCAATTTGAGACTGCAGTTGTTCAATGATTCGATCCTTTTCCGCCAGCTCCCGGTTCTTTCCGGATAATTCCTCCCGATGGCTTTTGTCCTGCTCCATCTGGGCAATGATTAAATCATTCTTCTTTTGCTGCTCAATCTCTTGGGCACGCCGTTCCAGTTCTCTCTGAAATTCCTTGTCTCGTACCTGTTGTAATATTTGCGCATACCCAGCCTCATCCACCTGAAAAACTTTCCCGCAATTGGGACACTTGATTTCCTGCATCGTAACCGCCTCTCGCTGTTGAATCACTTGGCCTCAGTGCCTCCCCAGCACTGGGACGCCCTGGGAAGCTCCCCTTGCGCATCAAAAACCATCCCGTGATGATGCCCTGGGATACTTCCATGCCTGTTGCTCTTTTTACAAAAGAAATTGTAGCATATCCCGCCCCAAGTGTCCATATTGCCCACGGGAAGCATGTTCTTCCTTGCAAAACACTATTTTTTCTGATAAGCTAATAACATCTGGAGATGTCATCGCTACAGGCATCAAATAATTTCTGCAAATGTCGAGGTACATCCATATGTTCAAGAGTCTGCATGAACTTTCAAGGCAGGGTGCTTCCGGCACATCTTCCCACAGAGGTTTTCGCTCGCTTTTCTTGCTGCTGACTGCTCTGCTGCTTTGCTCCACCGTGTCACTGGCTGCTACCGACTGGCAGGCACGCATGGCGCAGTGCTCTGCCGCTGCGGTCCAGGCGGCCGCTCAGGAAGCACCGGAAGGCCTTACGCTTTCCCAGGAAGAGCTTGCGCTATACCGTCTGGGCTTTGCCCAGGGATTTGACGCCGGCCAGGCCGCCGCATCTGCCCCGGTTGCAGAGCCATCCTCCTCCGATGAACCCATGGTCTGGATTCCGGTCCACGGCGGAACGAAATACCATGCCAACGCAACCTGCAGCAATATGAAGTCTCCCATGGAAGTTGCCCTATCCGTAGCGCTGGAAAAAGGCTATGAGCCTTGCAAGCGATGCCATCCACCTACGGAATAACCTGGGCTCCGGGCAATGGGCAGTACCCTGTAAAAAAGGTTGGACAGCGCATGCAGCCAGGCACCATTTTGTCGGACTGTCAAAAGCCCCGGGAAGGTATCGGAAGGGCCACAGCCCCGTTGGCCTACATTCGTATCCGCCGGCTTTGCCGGCAGGACAGGTCGATGGTGTTACTTGCAAAATCAGTGCATTCGGGCAGCTTCTGGTTGACTGCATCTGCTTTCTTGGAAAATGGTTTCGCCACAATTTCGACACGCTGAATTTCACAAAAGCTATTGAAAACCGTCGGCATTTGCGCAATAATTGAGCCGGACAAGCGCTTCGCACGCATCCGCTCAGTCCGCTGGGCATGCAAACCCGGCTTGTCAGAGGAGACATGATATGCGACTGGATAAGTATTTGAAGGTATCCCGGATTATCAAGCGCCGCACCGTGGCCAATGAAGCCTGCGCAGGCGGCCGCGTTACGCTCAACGGAAAGGTAGCCAAGCCCGGGGCGGAGGTAAAGCCCGGGGATGAAATGGTTATTCGCTTTGGTGACCGCTACGGACGATACGAGATTCTCTCCGTGGTAGAGCATGTACGGAAGGAAGGCGCCACCGAAATGTACCGCGTGCTCTCCGAAGATGCGGAAGTCGCGCGGGAACGAAACTGAGGAGGTTAGGCTATGGCCTGGTATGCGATTGTATTGGCCGGAGGCAGCGGCAGCCGCATGGGTGCAGCATGCAACAAGGTGCTTCTTTCCCTGGATGGCGAACCCATCCTTTGCCGGTCGGTAGAGGCTTTCCGGGGCTTGGTGGAAGGCATAGTCCTTGTTACGCGCCCCGAGGAGATGACCGCCTGCCGCTCGCTGATGTCCAGCTGGGGCCTGGCGGGGCTCATTCGTGCCTATGCTCCCGGGGGCATGGACAGGCAGGCTTCCGTGCGCAACGGTCTGGAGGCGCTCCCGGAGCAATGCGATAAGGTGCTGGTTCATGATGCCGCACGGGCGCTGGTCACTCCGGAGGTAATCCGCCGGGTGATGGACAGCGTGGACCGCTGCGGCACAGGCGTGGCATCCGTCAAGGTGGTGGATACCATCAAGCGGGTGGATGGCAAGGAAAAAGTCATCGATACGCCTGAGCGTGCGCAGCTGCGTGCCGTGCAAACGCCCCAGGGGTTCGCTACTGCGCTTCTGCGCAAAGCGCACCTGCAAGCGGAGATTGACGGCTACCGCGGCACGGATGACGCTTCCCTGGTGGAGCGGCTGGGCATCGCCGTTCAGCTCACTGAAGGCAGCGAGGATAACCTCAAGCTGACCACCCCGCGGGACATGATTTGGGCCGAAACCCTTCTGGAGCAGCGACGGACGCATCATGCCCCCCTGATGCGCGTAGGGCAAGGGTATGACGTGCATCGCCTGGTGGAAGGCCGGCGCCTGGTGCTCTGCGGCGTGGAGGTTCCTCACACGCTTGGCTTGTTGGGCCACAGTGATGCCGATGTGGCGTTGCATGCGCTTATGGACGCCATGCTGGGTGCCATGGCCCTTGGCGATATCGGCAAGCATTTTCCAGACACGGACAATGCCTATGCCGGTGCGGACAGCATGGTGCTGTTGGCAAAGGTCACTGAGCTGCTTGGCACGCATCACGCCAAGGTAACCAACTGTGACATTACCATCGTCGCCCAGAAACCCAAGCTCCTTCCCTATATTCCCCGTATGCGGGAAAACGTCGCCCGGGTGTTGGGGGTGGATGTGGACCGTGTCAACGTGAAGGCTACCACCACCGAGCGCCTGGGCTTTGAAGGCGCGCAGGAAGGCATCAGCGCTCAGGCCGTGTGCATGGTGCAGGTGGAATAATCCTTCTCGCCCATGGAACGCTTGCCTGTCCCTCAACCCCAGGTGTGCGGAGAAAGCCCTCCCCTGGCGTTATGTGTCATGCATAAGCATTGACGCCCTTTCTCCGCGGCTGCCTTACTCATGGAGTGAAATCGAATCAGTAGGCTTGCATATACCTTACGGGAAGCGGGAGGAGATGCGCTTGAAAGGGTTGCCATATTTTCTGGGCATTGCAGTAACCAAATGCATAACCGCTGTTTTGTTTGTATTCCAGCCCGGGAAAAGCAGGGACCGGGTTCTGCTGGATGCCTGTACTGGATGGGTCAGGCATATGGGAAGGTTTTATGAAAGCAGGGCCTATGCGTTTGTATTGGATACCAACCTTTCAAAGGGAAATGTAGAAGTATCCTTGCTGGATAAAAGAAAACAACCGCTATTGCGGCTCACTGGGCAGTCCCCTGCTCAGGTAATATCGTTAGACGGGAAAAGCCGGTACTATATACGCTGGGAATTTCAGCATGCCTCCGGACAGTGTGAACTTCGCTGGTAAAATTCAGGTATTTCCAGGAAGCAAGAATCGCGTTTTGTTCACCCGTCATCCAAATCGCCCCCCGGGAAAAGTACTCCCGCGGGCGGGTTCCACTTCTTTTTTTTTTTAGCTTTCCAATGTTTTCCAAACGGTTTAAGGCTTCCAGCAGCGTCTCATCCCGTTTGGCAAAATGCAGGCGAATCAGGTTTCTCACATCCTCCCGGAAGAAGCTGGAGCCAGGCACGGCACCCACGCCAACTTCCCGGGCCAATGCCTCGCAAAAGGCCACGTCGTCCTGCCAACCAAATGCTCCAATGTCCACCAGCACATAATACGCTCCCTGCGGACGTATGAACTGCAATCCCAGGTGTTCCAGGCCATCGCAGAACAACTGCCGCATGTGGGTATACTTTTCTGTCAGCCAGGTATAGTAGCTCTCCGGCAGCGTAAGCCCAGCCACAGCGGCCTCCTGCAGCGGTGCGGCGGCGCCCACCGTAAGGAAATCGTGTACTTTCCGCGCCGTGTCAATAATCTCCGGGGAGGCGATGATGTAACCCAGCCGCCAGCCTGTGATGGAATAGGTTTTCGACAGGGAGGAACAGCTCAATGTCCGCTGGGCCATTCCGGGCAGGGATGCGAAATACACATGGGTGTGCGGGGCATAGACAATGTGCTCATACACTTCATCGGTAATCACATAGGCATCGTATTTCTCCACCAAACCGGCAATCACCAGCAGTTCTTCCCGGGTGAATACCTTGCCGCAGGGGTTGGAGGGATTGCACAGAATCAGCGCTTTCGCCCCTTGACGGAAGGCATCTTCCAGCACCTCCGGGTCAAAGTCAAAAGCCGGAGGCTTCAGGGGTACATAGATCGGCTCCGCATCGCAGAGCACCGCGTCCGCACCGTAGTTCTCGTAAAAGGGGGAAAACACAGCCACTCGATCCCCGGGATCGGTGACGGTCATCATGGCTGCCATCATGGCCTCGGTGCTGCCGCAGGTAACGACAATCTGCGTTTCCGGGTCAATGGTCATGCCCATGAGACGGGACTGTTTTTCCGCCAGGGCCTTGCGGAAATTGGCCGCACCCCAGGTGATGGCATATTGATGGGGGCCCTCCTGAGCCACTTGGGCCAGGCGGTCGGTAAGCTCCCGGGGCGGATCAAAATCCGGGAAACCCTGGGAGAGATTCACCGCGCCATATTGCTGGGATACCCGGGTCATGCGGCGGATTACCGAATCAGTAAAGCCGGCGGTACGGCTGGATAGCTTTCGCATGGGCATTGCCTCACTTCAAATATGAAATATGGTCGTTGAGAATATGGCGGTTGTCCAGGGCATCCTTGACGCTGCGCATCACCGCCAGGTTGATGTCCGGCGTATTTTCCAGAAAATAAGGCTGCTTGGCAAGGCCCACGCCATGCTCGCCGGAGGTCAACCCCCCCAGGTCATACGCCTTGCGGTAAAGCCGTTCCATGTTCCGGTGCAGCTCCCGGTTCCAGGTTTCTTCGTCACGTTGGCCGCGCACGATGCACAGATGGACATTGCCGTCCCCCGCGTGGCCAAAGGAGACCATCTGCATACCGCTCTCCGCTTCCAGCTCATGCACATAGGCAATAAACTCCGCCGTTTTGTCGATGGGTACCACCAGGTCCACCGGCTCCTGCTCGGAAACGGCCTCCACCGCCTTCACAAAGCAGCCGCGGACCCGCCAAATGTCCGCCGCCAGGGCAGGATCCGTAAGCTCGATATAATCCAGCGCACCGTTATCCTGCACCACCTGGCGTACCCGCTGGGCATTCTTTTCCACGGTTTCCCCGTGGCCGTCAAAGGTCAGCAGCAGATAGGCCTGGGCCTGGGGGCATGGGAAATGCACGCCGGTATAGCGTTCCCCCAGCTCCACCACGCTGCGCTCAATGAACTCCACCGCCGTGGGGTTGGCATCCGCCATGAGTACCGCGTGAACGCTGGCAATACCGGTTTTCAGCTCCCCATAGGGGACCAGTACGGACAGGGACTTTTCCGGCTTGGGGACCAGGCGCAGCACGCATTTGGTAATGACGCCCAGCGTTCCTTCCGCACCGATAAACAGTTGTTTGAGGGGCAAGCCGCTGGCATCCTTGACATTTTTGGAGCCCACGGTCATCACCTGGCCGTCGGCCAGCACGATTTCCAGCCCACGGACATAGTCCCGGGTCACACCGTATTTCACGGCACGCATGCCCCCCGCGTTGGTGGAAATGTTTCCCGCCAGGGTGGACTCCTTTTCACCGGGATCAGGGGGATAAAACAGCCCCAGGGCCTCCACATGGGCCTGGAAATCCTTCAGCAGCACCCCAGGCTCCACCGTTACGGTGAAGGTTGCTTCGTCCACCTCCAGAATATGGTTCATCCGGGAAAAGTCCAGGATGATTCCCTGTCCCCTTGGCACGGTGGAGCCCACCAAGTTCGTGCCCGCTCCCCGGGGAGTGACGGGAATGCTCCGCTCATAGGCATAGCGCATAACCGCAGAAACCTCCGCCGTGGATAGCGGAAACACCAGCGCTGCCGCCGTGCCCCGCCGCCTGCCCAGGGTGTCAGACAGGTATTTGTCCTCTATTTGCTCCGTAATCACCCGCTCAGGATCGCCAATCAACCGTAGTAAATCCTCACGCATATTTTCCGCCTCACTCATCTTTTTCCCATGCAGACTGGAAGAATCCCTTGTAAGTGGTATCCATCACTTCCTGGGTAATGTCTGAGCAGAAGACCTCCGCAATGCGCTGGTAGGTGGGATTTTCCGCATCCTCACTGCGTACGGCGATCAGGCAGGTGAACTGGTTGTTGCTCAGGTCGATGGTTTCATAATAGATAGCGCTGGCGGGGTCCACACCATAGCTGGCGGCATAGTTGCCGTTGATTACCGCCGCGTCCACATCCTCCAGGTACTGGTAGGTCATGGCCGCATTTACCAGCACCAGCTCCACCTGGCTGGAAGCAATGTTCTCCTCGTTGGGCGTTCCCTCATATTCTCCCAGGGTCAGCAGTCCCGCGCTCTCCAGCAGCAGCAGCGAGCGGCCATAGTTGGTGGCGTCATTGGGTACAGCCACAGTGAGCTTGGTTCCCGCTGCCGCCGCGGCAGACAGGGCTTCCATGCTCTCATATTTCTGGGAGTACAGGTTCATGGTAATGACAAAGGTATCCGCCAACACCTGCAGGTCATAGGCGTTGGTGGCCACGTCGTTATCAAAATACGCATGGTGCTGGAAGGCATTCATGCTGATGTCGCCGCCGTTCAGGGCATTGTTGGGCAGGGCAAAGTCGGAAAACTGAATCAGTTCCACCTGGATACCTTCCGCCGCAAGGGCCTCAATGGCGGGCTTCCATAAATCGTCATAGAACGCGCCGGTTACGCCAATGGTTACTGTTTCAGCCAGGGAAAGCACCGGGGTCAGAAGCACAGCCAGGGTCAAAATTGCAGCCAGTACCTTTTTCATCATCATGTTCCTCCTCTTTGAAGTTCGGCCGGTTTAATGGGTGTTCCGTTTGGCAATCAGGGTACCAATCATTTGGATGATGCATACCAGCACCACAATGGCGATGACCGAGGCCCAGACAATATCCATGCGGTTATAATTGTAACCGTAGGTAATGGAGTAGTCCCCCAACCCGCCTGCCCCAACGTAACCTGCCATGGCGGTAAGGCCGATCAGGCTGATAAGCGTAATGGTTGTGCCCCGGGCGATAGCCGCGGCGCCTTCCTTCAGATAGACCCGGAAAATGATGCCCAGAGGGCCGCTGCCCATGGCCTTGGCCGCTTCCACCAGGCCCGCGGGAATGTCGCTGAGCGCCGCCTCCACCTGCCGGGAGAAGAAGGGCGCCGACCCCACCACCAGGGGGACAATCACCCCGCGAATACCGATGCGCGTCCCCATAATGGCCTTGGTCACATACATCAATAGCGCAATGAGGATCACAAAGGGAATGGAGCGGATCAGGTTCACCACCTTGTCCAGGATCTGATACACCACCGGGCATGCCAGAATGCCGCCGGGCTTGAGCACCACCATCAGCAGCCCCAGACAAAGACCAATCACGAACATCAGCGCCCCGGCCCAGCCGGTCATCACCACCGTAGCCCACACGCTTTCCCAGAATTTATCCGGGGAAGCCATCACATTGGGGAAGAGCTGTTCAAGCAGGGTCTGCATGCGCAATCACCTCCACGCCTACGTTCTTTTCCCGGAAATATGCCAACGCGTTCTCAATGCCTGCCGCCTGACCGGAGAACACCACGACCAGGCCGCCCAGGAGCGCGCCGTCAATCAGTTCCAGGCTGCCCAGCAGGATGTTCACATCCACCCCGAAGTTTCGGGACACCGTGGAAACAATGGCTTCCGCAGCGCTCCCCCGCTGGTAGCTCAGCCGCACCAGCTTTTCCCCGGGCTTCAGGCGGGTAATTTCCGCGCCTTCCTCCAGCAGGTCCTCCACCTTGTTCAGGTTGGTGGTGCTGTCCACGAAGGAACGGGTAATTTCCTGCTGTGGGTGCGCGAAAATGGAGAACACATCGCCTTCCTCCACCACCCGCCCGTTTTCCATCACGGCCACCCGGTGGCACGCCTCCTTCACCACCTGCATCTGGTGAGTAATCATCACCACGGTAATGCCCATTTCCCGGTTCAGCCGCTGAATCAGCTGCAAAATGGAAGCGGTGGTTTGCGGGTCCAGGGCACTGGTCGCTTCATCGCACAGCAGCACCTTGGGATCGCAGGCCAGCGCCCTGGCAATGGCCACCCGCTGCTTTTGTCCGCCGGAAAGCTGGGAAGGGTAGGCATCCCGCTTGTCCTCCAGCTCCACATAGCGCAGGAGCGATTCTGCCTTTTCCCGGATGTCCCTGCGGCTCATGCCGCTGAAGCGGAGGGGATAAGCCACGTTATCCAGCACCGTGCGGGTAGCAAACAGGTTGAACTGCTGGAAGATCATGCCGATTTTCCGCCGCTCACGGTTCAGCGCACAGGCCCCCAGCGCTGTCAGCTCCACGCCGTCCACGCGCACGGTGCCCTCGTCCGGGCGCTCCAATAAGTTGATGCACCGGATCAGCGTGGATTTTCCCGCGCCGGAGTAGCCAATCACACCATAGATTTCCCCTTTGCGCACGGTCAGGGATACATCCCGCAGGGCGTGGACGCTGTCCTTGCCGGGAAAGGTTTTGCTCAGATGTTCCAGCTGGATCATGGCAACGTTTCATCCTTCCTTTGTCTGCCGTTCCAGAGAAAAAAGAAAAAGGAGGGCGTCCCTATGCGGACGCCCTCCTTGCACCATTTACCGAAAACTATACATGGCGGCGAACGCATGACAAAGCAGAGTACATGCACATGCACATACCCTCGCACATCATCATGGCGTTCATTTTGTTCCATGCTGCGTACGTCATGCCAAGCCGCTCCTTTCCTCTGGACGTTGGAGTGAGTATAGCAGTTTTTCCAGGCGTCTGTCAACCCTGTTTTTGTAAAAAAACATTCTCCGAACAATCACAAAGGACATTCACGTCTCCAGCAGCGTCCATGTTCGGCGGGCGCCGGAAAGGAGTCCCTCCTGCTTCATCCTTGTCAGCTCCCGGGCCATGGCCGCTCGATCCACCCCCAGATAATCTGCCAGATCCGTTTGCGGCAAAGGCAGACGGATGTCCTTTTCTCCGCCCTGGCGTTCTGCCTCCCAGCGGAAAAAGGCCAGCAGCCGTTGCCGGGGCGTGCGCTGCTGAAGCATGTAGCTATGCCTGAGCCACGCCTGGGCCAGCCCATCCAGCGCACCATTCCAGATATCCATGGCCTGTGGCTGAACCGCAGCCGCCCGGAGAAGGTCTTTTCTGGAAAAAACGGTCAGCCGCCCTGCATACTTTGTCGTGAAGTAACACACCCCATGACGCAATGGCAACAGCATGGACGTGTCCATCCAGTCTCCCGGGCGAAAAAACGCCAGGATACCCCGGGCATACCGCTCGTTTTCCGCGCAAAGATACACCAGCCCTTCCTGCACCAGCGCCATGGTATCTTCTCCGCCGTGCTTGGCAAAAATCCGCTCTCCCTTACCGCATGCAACGGAACGTCCATAGCCTGCCAGCGCAGGCGGCAGCAGGTTTTGCGCATCTGTCCCACCCACCATATTTTGTGTTCGCCTCCTTGCAGGATGCCCTATTATGTGTATTATATTCTATATTTGTGACTGTGGCAACAGATTTTTTTCGACAGGATTCGTACAATAGGGGACGCGTTTTGAAACAACTCGCAGAGGAGAGATTGGGAATGAAGGTTATCAAGCGGAACGGGTCCGAGGTGGACTTCGACTCCTCCAAGATCATTGTGGCCATTACCAAGGCCAACGAAGCCAGCCTCCACCGGGAAATGACCGAGGAGCAGATCCGTGAGGCGGCGGAATATATTGCCTACAAGTGTGAGAAGATGAACCGGGCGGTCTCCGTGGAGGAGATCCAGGACATGGTGGAAAATCAGATCATGGCCAGCGGTGCCTTTGAGGTGGCCAAGGGATATGTGCGTTACCGCTATAACCGCTCCCTGGTCCGCAAGGCCAACACCACTGACGACCGGATTCTGTCCCTGATTGAATGCAACAACGAAGAAGTCAAGCAGGAAAACGCCAACAAGGACCCGGTGGTCAACAGCGTACAGCGGGACTACATGGCGGGCGAAGTGAGCCGCGACCTGACGCGCCGTCTGCTCCTGCCCAAGGAAATCGTGGATGCGGATCGGGAAGGGATCATCCATTTCCACGACTCCGATTATTATGCCCAGCACATGCATAACTGCGACCTGGTAAACCTGGACGACATGCTGCAAAACGGCACCGTCATCAGTGAAACCCTTATTGAGAAGCCCCATAGCTTCTCCACCGCCTGCAACATCGCCACGCAGATCATCGCGCAGGTGGCCTCCAACCAGTATGGCGGTCAGAGCATCAGCCTCACCCATCTTGCCCCCTTCGTACAGATTTCCCGGGAAAAGATCCGCCAGGAAGTTCTGGGGGAAATTGAGGCCATGGACAGCCATCCCTCCCAGGAGATCATTGACCGCATTGTGGAAATGCGCCTGCGCCGGGAAATTCAAAAGGGCGTGCAGACCATCCAGTATCAGGTAATCACCCTGATGACCACCA
>OLPR01000469.1_pt1 | contig 37063 bp, 34 predicted proteins | sample 1672761 | NCBI WGS metagenome assembly OLPR01 (sample SAMEA3136721, study PRJEB25190) | human gut metagenome | biome: human gut; feature: human-associated habitat; material: faeces | place: Austria | collected 2013 | reverse complement strand
TAGGTTCCCGAGTGGCCAAAGGGAGCAGACTGTAAATCTGCCGTCACAGACTTCGATGGTTCGAATCCATCCCTGCCCACCATCAGAAGAGCGTCTGAGTAATCAGGCGCTCTTTTGATTTGCCTGTACCTTCACAGACGATTTGCCCGCATGCTAAAATGCAATTGCAGGCAACTTCTGAACATAAGGAACAGCGTTAGTTGAAAAAGAAAAAGCACAATTGGTTAGAGCATATTGTATTGGGGCAATGCATCCTTTCTACGGCGCTGAGCATCATTGCCATTGGCATTGTAGGATACGATATCATCATGTTTGCTGTCACAGGCAAGTTTACGCTGTTTAAATCGCTTGATACAGTGCCCTATGAAACAGTAGACGAATCGTGGAACTATGTAACCACCGCGGGCTTGAAGCTATGGGGCGATGACGAATAGGCGCAGAAGTATGTTCCCTTCTTCTTTTCATTGAGCATGTGGCATATGATATGGCTTGCAATCCTCTGGGTATGCGAATATATCCGCAATAAGCCGCTGCTGATGATATCGTTGATCGTAATGCTGTGTGCCTGGCCATTTACTTTGTTTATTTGGGTTATATTGATGGCTGCGTAAGCTACAATTATATTCGCGAGGTGATCATGTAGACCTTGCAGCATAAGAAAGGATCCCGATGGGAGCCTTTTTTGCGTATGATGCTTTTACGGACACCGCAAAGCATATTCTTCCGGCGTTTCAAAATGGGTGGTTTCGCTGGCTGCGACTACGCGTGCTTCTTCTGGGAAAGCGCCATAGCCGACAAACTGCACGGATTTGGGAAGAATAACGTCTGTGGTGAGATTCCAATTGTATAGGAATGCATACTCGCCGATGCGCGTTACGCCTTCTGGAATTTCAATGGATGTGAGGTCGCAGCCGGCAAAGCAATAGGCGGGAATCTCGGTAATGCCGGGCGGCAGTTGGATGCTGTTTAACCCTGTGGCAAAAAAGCAATGCGAATCCAGAGTAATCACGCTGTCTGGCAGAGTTACCTGCTTTAGCTCCGGCAGATCATAAAAAACTGCGCCGATCGAAGTGAGCGTTGGGGGCAAGATGACGTCAGTACGATCTGTCAGCCAGTTATCCAGGCAGCTATTGCCCAGCCTCGTTACGCTTGGCAGGGGATAATCGTGGCTGGATGGGGCTGCGTACAGCAGCGTGTTAGAACGCAAATCAAGCAAAAAGCCGTTTTCATATGAAAAATACGCGCTGCCGTTTGGAAAAGAGACTTCAGCAAATACATTCAAGAACCCTTCGCCAATCTGCTGAAGCGTAGAGGGAAGAACGAGCATCGAAGCGTTACAGCAGCTATCGAAAGCGTTTTCCTCCAAATATCGCACGCCCTCGGGCACGGTGATGCAAAATCGGTTTCGATGATCAAACTGATAGGAAATGCCCATCGCATATGCCCCAATGCCAATGAGCGGATGACCGCCCAGCGTATCTGGCAGGAGCAAATTGACCTGCTCCTCTCCGGCTGGCCAGCCCTGCCAATCCCGCAGCACAGCGCCCTCATTGGTTAGCGTATAAGAAAAAGCGCCGTCCTGATAAATGGGAGAATCCGCCAGCGCAAGCCGTAAAGGATGCATGGCAAGAAAGAGAATAACCGCCCAAAGTAAGCATTTTCGCATGAAAACTCACCTTTCTGTGTTTAGCTGCGCCATGCGCACATAGCCGGTCAGCTGCGCGGGCGCATCTGTCGGGACGTACAGCACGCGCGCCCAGGTGCCGTCGCGGCCGCAATTGGCCTTGAGCACTTGCAGCGTTGCGCTCTGGGGCAGCATCGTCAGCGCGGCGGAATCCTCGCTATCCAGGCTGTACAGCGCTGTGCGTTCACGTGTATGGGCCGTGGGAAAATCCTGCCCCATCAGCGTGTATTGGATTACATCGTGGCGCTCGTTGGATATGGCTGCTTCAGAATCAGCCCATTCCGCCGGATAGACCTGTTCCCAGTGGCAGCTGCCATCCAGCCGCCAAACACGCTCGCGCAAGAAATCGCCCGGTAGATCACGCTGCGTGGCTACGCTGATGAGGCGCAGGCGGCGGCCTTCCCAACGGTAGAACGTCCAATCGCGATTCGCCCAGCCGTCCGCTTCATCGCTGTCCAGCATGCCCGATTCGGGATACAGATTATAGTTGCACAGCCAGAGCTGCTCAGCGTCATCGGCAAAGCGCTGCTCCTCCGGCAGATAGGGATAATCCGTGTATACCTCGTCAAAGCGCCCCGTTTCGGGGTTCCACAGGGCAAAGGACGTGAAGACATTGCGCGCGCCCGCCGCCGTTACCAGGCACAGGTCGGCGTATCCATCGAAGTTCAAATCGTCCATCCGGCCTGCACCGGCCGCGCCTATGGGCATTCCAACCGCTCGATAAAGCAGCGACTGCGACAGACTCCCATCTTCGGCGGTGATATCCGCGCGCAGAATTTTATCATCCGTGGCGGGATCAATCTCGCCCGTATCCACGATAGAAATGGACAGCAGCGGCGCGCCCTCGCACACCCGGCCGGGAAACCCCGTGACCTCGCCCAGTACGGGCAGGGCGTACAGCAGCAAAAGCATTAATAAGCAGGCAAACGTTCTTTTCATTCTCAAGTGCTCCTTTGAAAAGGATTCCGCTATATAAACGCGCCAAGGGTCGCGCTTCATCCCCGAATGTTAAAAAAAGGGAAGCGCCGCGTGATGCGGCAGACTTCCCTTATTCAACCAACCCGGCCTCGCGCAGGGCCGCGTATATGCCATCGTGGTTATGATCCAGCGTATGCAGGGGCAGGCGGCGCAGCAGCGGCTCGGGCGCGTTGGCCATCAGATATCCATGCCCCACAGCGCGCAGCATGTCCTCGTCATTGTAGTTATCGCCAAAGGCATAGGCGTTTTCGGGGGTGGTGTGATAATGCGCGCACACCGTGCGTACCGCGCTGGCCTTGGTAACGCCCTGGCGCATGATTTCCAGCAGGATGGGCGAGGAGCGCACGATGGAGTAGCCGGGAAAGCGTGCCTTCATCTGCCGTTCAATTTCCTCCGTACAGGCAGGATTGCAGATGCACAAAATTTTATGCACCACGTCCTGCGCAAAGCTGTCCACGCTGCCCTCGCGCGCCTGCGCGTGCACAATGGATTCCTCCCGCTGCACGCGCGCATCTGCCCGGCTGGCCACCACCCAATCGTCAAACGAAAAGGCGTTCCAGCTTAGATCAAAGGCGCTTTGCTGCATAAAATCAATCATTTCCCGCGCCACGGCCTTGGAAAAGCCCTGATGGGCCAGCACCTGGCGGTTTTCATCCAGCGCCAGCGCGCCGCTGTAGGCCACGATGGGGCAGTTGAAGCCGTGCGCGGTCAGAATGGGATAAATGCCAGAGGGGCTGCGCGCAGAGATGATGACAAAGGGGATTTGCCGCGCCTGAAGCTGGCGGATGGCCCTAAGCGTTTGGGGCGTGATCGTTAGATCGGAGCTGAGCAGCGTGCCGTCGATATCCGAAAATACGATTGTGTTTTGCATGGCGATTCTCCGCTATTTTTCATTGTGCAGGGTAAGCAGATCCAGCGTAGTGCGGAAGTAGGCCTCGCGCTCATCGCGCGTTAAGTGCAGGCGCTGGCACACCCAGTTGATGACCATCCGCGGGCGGCGGCGCGTATAATTCATGGTTGCGCGGACGTTTTGCTTCCATTCGCTGACGGAGGGGAAGGTCTTGAATTTGGCGATGTGCCGTGGCATGACCAGCTCAATCTGATCGCGCCAGCGTGTCAGCACCGGCTCGGATTGCGTATCATACAGGAAATTGGTCTGGATTACCTCGGCCAGCCGGCGCAGGAATTTATCCCGGTATTCCGGCACTTCCAGCAGCGCGGTAATGGGCCAGTGCGGCACGGAGGAGGCTTTGTCCGTTTTCCTGCGCAGATACAGATCTACCACCAGATCGTCGCCGTTGGAGCAGCCTACGTCCAGATCGTGCACCATAAACTTCCATTTACCGCCGGGAAAGCGATAATAGCGCGTGTTGTTTGCATCCGCATTGCCGATGATCATGGCATAGGCTGCGTGGGTAAACCAGTTGTCCACATCGATTTGGGACAGCAGATATTCACGGTCGGCTGCGTTGTTCATATCGTGCGTTTTGCAAAAGTCCACCAGCGCTTTCCACTCCGCATTGCTGCCGTACACCACATATTCATCCAGCACGCCGGTGGCTTCCAAAATGTCCACGCCATCGATGATCTCCGGGTCGGTAATGCCCTCCCATTGGGCCAGGGATTCGCGGTTGGCGCGCTCACGCAGGTTGTAGTGACCCCAGTACTGGCCGTTCAGATACACCTGAATGACCTTTCCCGCCTGATAATACAGCCCCAGTCCCTTGGCAAGCTCCTGCAGGGCGGCGTCGCGCAGGCGGGTGGATTTGAAATCCGAGTTGGTATATCGCAGCAGGATAGCGGAATAGCCGTCGTAATCCCGATCCTCAAAGAAGGGATAACCAAAGGTATCGCTGCCATAGGCTTTGCGCGCATATACGGCCAGGGATTTTTGCTTGCCGGTGCGCATGGTTTTGCCTGCGATTTTGAAGGTGCCCATCTGGCAGATGCCCAACTGGCCGTTTTCATCAAAGTATTCAAGCTGGCAGGGATATTGCAGATTCTTCATGTAATTGGGCGTGCGTCCAGTGCCCTTGACCATCACGCCTGTGCTGTCGTCAAACAGATAGGCGTTATCCGTATATAGCGATACTACTGGCACGGGCGAGGAATCGTTGATGAAATAGGTAGCTCCGGCTACGGCAGAGCACAGCTGATCCGGCGCGCAGGCGATGGCGCGGATGACCGTGGTGGCGCTGATGGAGATCGGCCCGGCATACAGGGGCGATGTGCGCGTGGGCGTGCTGCAATCGGTGGTGTAGTGAATTTCAGCGCCGTCAGCGGCGGAAATATGCACGATCACGCCGTTTGCATAGAAGCCCGCGGCGGTTTCGATGACAGGTTGCTGGGCGCGCTGCTCAAAGCCAAAGGTGGGATTGGCCGAGCCGGGCGTGGCGATCTCGAGATAGCGATATTCGCCATCCGCCAGACCATAAGAAACATTGCCAAACTGCGTGCCAAAGGAAAGCACGGTGCTTTCGCCATCGGGGCTGGTCAGGTATAGCGTGTCGCCGTCAGCGGACAGTTTGAAATTCGTGCACAGCGCATCCGTCATGGGCTCCTTGCCTTCCCCGGCGCAGTAAACGATCAGATAACCATTTTCGGCGATCTTGGCGCCCGAAGGAAAAGCCCATTTGTATGGCTGATAGGGATCGTTGCTCAAATACCATCCGGCCAGCGATACCTCCGCTCCGTCGTTATACAATTCCGCCCAGTCGTAGGCATGGCCATCCTGATAAACGCCGTTGGAGGCCATCACCTCGTTGATGCGAATCTCCGCCATAGCGCCAGCGCAAAGCAGCAATACTGCCGCTGTAATCATCGTTCCCAAACATAGCCGAAGCCTGTTCATGCGTTCCTGTGCCTCCTGGAAAATTTATGTTTCCATTATACTGGAAAAAGCGGGCAGGTGTCAAATATGGGTGAGATGATCTGGGATGAGGCGTGCAGATCTTAAAATGCTTGACGGAAAGAGCGGAATGACAAAAATGCCATTCCGCTCTTTCTTTAAGGATAGGATATACTTTCTAACAAAAGACAGATTTAGCCCTTGTATTCGATGCTTCCATCCGCTTTGCGCGAATAGTGACAGAGAAAATCATCCCATGTCAGCTCGCTCATGCCGGGCGTATAAGTATGAGGACACCCTTTCATTTCGGTATAGCGAACAACCGGACGATGCTGCGCATCATACAGAACCAGCGTATGATAGCGGCCGTTATCATACCAGTTTTCATTGTTGAAAATGGCTTTGTTGAGTGCACAAAGCTTATTGATGGATTGCCACGCGCCGTCTTCAGGCGTATTTACCTGTGCGCCGAACAGATCATATTCACCTACCATATTGTATACCGGGCACAGTATGCCGTGGGACAAAAAGTTTTCCTGCTGAACCATTCCTACCAGACTGCCTGTAGGGCCAAAGGCAGCGAAGCGCTCCGGCATTTTGTCCATCAGCATAAAGGTAGCCATGCCGCCATTTGAATGCCCGACCGCATATACGCGTTCGGTATCAATGTTGTATTCGGCAATGATTTCGTCCAAAAGCTGGGTGAAATAAGGAATTTCATCCAAGCCCCCATTGCCAATGCAATCCCATGCTGGAAGCGCGTAACCGCTAATTGCGCTCTTTTGAGGATAGGCGCTGGCGAAAACTACGATGAAGCCACGCTCTTCGGCTACGCGATCCCAATCGCTGGTTTGCTCGAAGTAAGATGCATTGCAGGAAAAACCATGAATGGCCAATACCAGCGGGTATTTCTTTTGCTCATCAGCGCGGTAATAGCTGGGCACATATACATCCCAGAACCGCTTATAGCCGTTTATGTTTTTCCATACGCGGCGAATCCCCACATCTTCGGGCAAGCGGGTACGGCGCAGGTGACAATTGCCATAACCGCCCCAGCGAGAGAAACGCTTGAGGAAGGAGACGGTTTGCATGCGAAGCGTTTGGATACCCTGCTCGCCAACGGTATCGGGCGTAGCGTACCAGAGTTGACCGACAGCCTGCTCATTGATAAAGTGCTGGCCGCGATAAGCTTTTTGCAAGTAAACATGGGCGAAGGTGTTGGACAAGCCATCGTCATCGGCGCAGAGTGTTTGACGGATATAATCGGCCACAGGCTGGGCATTATCTTTGCGATCGATCAGTACGCCAGGCAGCGGAACGTTCTTTTTGGGCAGGCCGTCAATGCCGTCCGAGGGCAGCGTGTTGAGCAGGTCAAGCAACGCCGGATCTATACTGCAATCGCCGTCCGCCGCAAAAGCAGGATAGGTAGCGCTGTACACGAGCGCGTAAGCAGTGGCAATACCGGCCGCATCACCCTCACCATAGGGGTAGATGGTAGCTTCGCCGATATCCGTGATTTCGCGGCGCTGGAACTGGTGATCAATGACGTCCTGCGCATAATCAAAAGCTTCGGAAAGCTCTTCACGGTTCCACTCGTTTTCCATCATCAGCAGGGTAACGCCCTGACGATCTGCAATATCTTGCCAACCTTCCAGGAGCGCTTCCTCGGCTTTTTTATGAGATGGCAGGAACAAAAGCAGCGCAAAGCCTTTGCTGGTCATGGAGGCGGGTACATAAACGGCATAGTGCTTAGGTATGCCGTTTATCTGCGTATCTACATGGAAAATCCCCAAATTTACCGGTGCGTAAGGGGCATCGGGATTGACACCATCCTGCGTGAAGGCGCGTTTTCCCATTCGCATGGGGCGCGCAGGCCGCTCCAAAGGAATGCGTTTATCATGCCGCGGCATCAGGATGGTGCGGTCGTTGCAAGGACTGAAGTGAAAGCTGTCGTACTTTGCCATGGAAAATCCTCCTCTATGATAATCAATTTATAGCGAATGCAATTAATCTTCGCTGACATTTTTACGGAAACAGCCTGGAGCGATGTTTTCATGCTTTTTGAAGATGCGGGTAAAGGTTCCTGCGTTAGTATAGCCGATGGCCGTGGCAATCTGTTCTATGGTCATTTGAGTGGAACATAGCAGCTTTTTACTGTGCTCAATGCGCAGATTATCCAGATAACTGGAAAAGGTAATGCCGGTATGGGAACGGAACCAGTGTGAAAAGTTGGAATAGGAATAGCCAAAGTATTCAGAAACACTGGTGAGGGTTAGCGTGGGATCGGTATAATGTGCATCAAGATAGGAGAAAACCTCTTTCACGCGGTCATTATGATCTGTCTCCAGGCGGCTGTCGGTGGTGGTACGAAGAATATCCAATACCTGGACGTATAGGTCATCCAGCGTCTGCTTCATTTCTGGGATTGTATGGGGGACGCTGTATTGACTATAAATGTATTCCATGGAACTGCAGGAGAGGGTGCGGTTACGGCGTAAGGTGTTAAAGCAGCGAACCAGGGTGTTGTAGATATTCATATAGGCATTGGCGGTGACATAATAGTGCGAGGATTCATCAAAGCATAGAGATAAAAGTTTTTGATAGTTTTGCTCAAGATCGCAGATGCTGCTGCGCAGGGCGGCTAACTCCAGGTTTTGCAGATGATCGTAGAGTTTGCGGGTGGCATTGTATTCCTGTATGCTTACATCATCTTGGGCGGCTATGTGCAGTGTGTCGCTCATGACCGCTACCTCGAGCGCGGCGATGCTTAAGGAACGGCTTTTTCCCACGCTTGTTAGGCGCTGCATGGTGCCGATGCCTGCCTTGACATTGTCAGGCATTTGGTAAAGCTGATAGTAGTAGGGCTTGAGTTCCTCTTCATTGTCAAAAAACAGCAGCATGAAAAAAGTTGCCAATCCTACGCCACCAATAATATAGCAGGATGCGGCGTTCGGATTTCTTTCAGGGATGCTTTGGAAGGCGAGCAGAAGATCGTGAGACAGATCGGAATTGTGCGCAACATCTGGAATGGAAAGTGCGATACAGATAACCCGATCGCGAACATCCAATTCATAGAGCGTGGCCATATCCAAAATATCCTGTTCAGTGCGAATGCCATCATAAATATACCGGAACAAGAAGTACTGGCGTGAACTGCTTTCAATGGTTTGTAGACGTTGGTTGATGCGGGCGTACTGGTTATCTACGCTGTTGAGGGCGTTCATGATCACTTCCCAATCATTGAGACGGCCTGATAGGGCTGCCACATTTTCATCGGGATATAGTGTAGAAATACGCTGGCGAACTTTATTGATCGGTCGGTAATGCAGTTGAGTAAACAATACAACGCAGGATAGCCCAAGCAACGAAATAAGGGCAAGAAGACCATAATACCAACGCTGAATGCTGTGCAGGGTGGAAAACAGCTGTTCCTGCGGGGTAAAGGAAAGGAGCACCATGGAGAACTCGGGTAGTTTATTGGCGGTTACGGCGTATTCAATGCCATTTAGCATAAGGAGCAAGCTTTCTTGCTCCTGCATTTGCGTAAGAACTTGCATCGCATCCTGCGCGGAAAAAGCTGTGCTTGGAATATGAGAGGAAGCCGCTAAAACGCTGCCATCTGCACTAAGCAGTAACCTGGCAGTAGTGGAATCCTCATCCATTTGCAGTAAGCGGTCTGTATCAATCACAAACAGCAAAGTGCCGTAACCGCCTACAACGGGCAAGAAAAGCAGCGTATCGTGGTGACGAATGCCAGAAAGATAAATCTCATCGCTACTGTATAGCGATAATCGTTTGGCATTGGATAGAAGACTATATAATGCGTCATCGCTGAGAGCGGGAATATACAGCAGATCTTTTGCGGTACGATTTAGCCATTCAGGGCGGTAAGAGTGCGTGCTGGTATAAATGCGATTTGTGTAAGTGTTGTAATAAAAAACGCGATGATAGTCGTTAAGCATATAGCTGGCATGCAGTTCTTGGATAATCTTTAACCGGTTTATTGGTGTATCTTCGGCAATCACATAGCGCATGATATTGCTGCTGCTGTACAGCGCGTCGCTGTACTCGTATAAGGAAGAAAAGCGCGAACGCAGGTTTTCCTGGATAATGCTCATTTGCTGAACTTGCGTATTAAGGACATTGCTATTAAGCATGGAAGCGAAGCGCGGATAAACGGTGCATTGAAATATCAGGGTAGGTACTAAAAATACGATAAGAAAGGAAAGCAGGTAGCGCATGAGCACACGATTGAAATGGAAACGTTTATGCATAATTGCCGGCCTCCGCTAATGTATTGAAGAATTGAAAAGCGGTGGAAAGAAACTGTATAGCGTATCGAAATACACATTTATATTATATCCAAGCATAAACCATATTCAACATGCTAATTTTGAAATATAGTGATTTTTGAAATATAATATTAAAAATGGCTTAAAATAAACCTTATTAGCAATGTTTTTTCAATATGTAAATGCGGACAAAATGTGCATGTATACATTTTAGCCTAGTTCCTTTATACTTGAGCCACACAAAGAAAAGGGAACGAATCGAAAGAATGGGTGTGAGAAAATGAGCACAATCACAACGGTGAATGGCAAACGAGTGAAGACTTCCTGGTGGATCCGGCTTATCCGCCATTTCAGTTCTAAGTATCAGCTGTATCTAATGCTGCTGCCAGCAGTGGTTCTGCTGATTTGTTTTTACTATGTTCCTATGTATGGATTGCAACTGGCATTTCGTAAATATACGCCGCAGATGGGGTTGACGGGTGGTGATTTTGTTGGCGCAAAGTATATTAAGAAGTTTATACAGTCTTATCAGTTTTGGACGCTGATAAAGAATACTCTGTCTATCAGCATTACGTCATTGTTGCTGTGTTTCCCATTTCCTATTGTATTGGCTTTGGTGATCAATCAGATTCGCCGACCGGGCGCCAAGCAGTTTGTGCAGACGGTGGCCTATATTCCGCATTTCATCTCAACTGTGGCTATGGTTGGCATGGTAAAGATCATGTTGTCTCCTTCTACGGGATTGTGGGGGTATCTGTACGCATTTTTTGATGCGAAGGCGCCCAATGTGTTGGCGACGCCGTCCAGCTTTAAGTGGCTATATGCTTGCATTCAACTGTGGCAGCACACAGGCTGGAACAGCATCATTTATGTGGCTGCGCTTTCCAGTGTGGATGTACAGCTATACGATGCAGCCAAGGTGGATGGCGCCAATCGCTTGCAGCAAATGTGGAACATTGAACTGCCCAGCATTCTGCCGACGATTATCATTCTGCTGATTTTAAACGTTGGGCATTTGCTGGGAGCCAGCTTTGAAATGATTTATCTGCTTCAAAATGACGCCAATATTGCCGCCTCGGAAGTGATATCTACATATGTTTATAAAATCGGCATCAAGGCCAGTAACCAGATCAGTTATTCTACCGCGATCGGCCTGTTTAACAATGTGGTTAACTTTGTAATCCTGATTGTGATTAACGCTATCAGCAACAAAGTAACCCAGACGAGCTTGTTCTAAGGAGGCGGGATAGATGATAGCGAAAAAAGCGCAGATATCCAATACAATTTGCGATACGCGGATTGATCAGGCTTTCAACATTGTAGTGGTGGTTTTCTGCACACTATTGGTGATATTACTGCTGTATCCGCTTTACTTTGTCGTTTGCGCGTCCATCAGCAATCCCTCCATGGTGGCGAAAGGAAAAACGCTGCTGTATCCTGTGCGGTTGACAACTTTGGGATACGAAGAAATCTTTAAAAACCGCGATATTTGGATTGGCTATAAGAATACGATCATTTATACTGTAGGCGGCACGTTTTTCAGCTTGCTTTTTACGCTGCCCGCAGGGTATGCGCTGTCACGGCAGGATTTTGCTCCTCGCAGCGTGATTATGCTGCTCTTTACGTTTACCATGTTCTTTAGCGGCGGCATGATTCCAACATATCTGACTGTGAAGCTATTTGGACTGACAAATACGGTGTGGGTCATGATTTTGCCCTTCTGCGTGAGCGCGTATAATCTGATTATTTGCCGCACATTTTTCCAATCCAGCATACCAAAGGAACTGTTGGAGGCCTCACAGTTAGATGGCTGCACCGACCTTCGCTTCTTTGTTTCGATAGTGTTGCCGGTTTCCAAGGCGCTAATATCCGTCATTGCGCTGTATTATGCAGTAGGGTATTGGAACCAGTACTTTAATGCGCTGCTGTATTTGACAGATGAGCGAATGAAGCCCTTGCAGCTGGTGCTTCGTGAAATACTGATGCAGAGTCAGGTGTTTGCCGATGGACAGAGCACATCTGGCGCAGATGCGACGATTGCTCAAAAGGCAGATCTGATCAAATTCGGCGTGATTATTGTATCCTCGCTGCCGGTGATTATTGTATTCCCGTTCCTGCAAAAGTACTTTGAAAAAGGGGTAATGATTGGCTCGGTTAAGGGCTGATTATCATTATACAATACTAAGGAGGTATCCCGATGAAGAAGCTCGTTTCCATGTGCCTGGCGCTGATCCTGCTGCTTGGCATGACCACGGCCCTCGCGGATGACGCAAAGACTACGCTGAATGTGACGCTTATTCAGCAGGCAGTGGCAATCTCTCCCACGGAAATGCAGTTCCTGACCGACCTGTGCGAAGAAGCGAATGTGGAAGTGAAATGGAAGACCTACACGTCCCAGACCTGGCAAGAGGTTAAAAACGTAATCTTGGCTACGCCGGATGAATTGCCCGATATCTTTATTGGCGCGATTACCAAGAGCGACTTTGCAACCTACAATTACTACTTTATCCCGTTGGAGGGACTGATTGAGAAATGCGGGCCGCACATTACCGCGATGTTCGAGGCTTATCCGGACACGAAGACCTTCGCTACTGAGCTTGACGGCAGCATCTACGGCTTGCCGACTCGTTGGGCCTTCCGTCCTGCTACGCATCGTAAATGGTACATTAATCAGGTGTGGCTGAACAACCTGGGGCTGGAAATTCCGACGACCTTTGACGAGCTTTACGATGTGCTGAAGGCGTTCAAAGAACAGGATGCCAATGGTAACGGCAATCCTAACGACGAAATTCCCTTCATCATTCCGAACTCGTTTAACTTCTTCATGACCCACATGACACGCATGATGGGCGCATATGGCAACTATTCTGATATTCAGACGACTTCCTGCAAGGACGGCCAGTTTGTTTATCTGCCTGCGACGGAGGATTTTCGTGATACCATTGCCTTTGTACATAAGCTGTATGCCGACGGGCTGCTTTACGAAGAAAGTCTGACGCTGGATTATAGCACATGGTCTTCTCTGGCGCGCGATCCGGAATCTGAAAACTGTGGCTGCACTATTGCGTGGTCTGCTAATGAGTTTGCCGGTTCCATGTACGATAGCCAGTTTGTCTGCATGGATCAGATTGCGGCGACTAAGGATATCCAGCCTGTTTCTTCCAATACGCCGTACAATTCCCTGACCTATAAGGGACATGGCGCGCAGATTACCACGGTGTGTAAGAATCCTGAGGCGGCTATGCGCTTCCTGGATCTGTGGTATAAGGAAATTTACTCCGTGCAGGCGTACTTTGGTTCTATTGGAACAGCGCTGGAACAGAACGCGGATGGAACCTACACCTTCATTGTGCCCGAGGGCTATGGCGTGGAAGAATGGCAGCGCATTAATGCGGTGATTGACACGGGACTGTATTACATTTCCGATGAGCTGCAAAGCCGGTTGATCGTCCCTAAGGCGTTTACGCAGGTGGTAGACGACGAGGCGGTTATTTCCAAGCGTGTTGCTGAAGCCGATGGCAATGCCTTCTACTTTGTCAAGCTGGATCCGGAAGACAATGCAGAAGCTGCGATTATCCTGAATGACTTGCAGACCATCACATCTACTTATATGGCGGATTGGGTGGTAAATGGTATTGCTGAAGGCTCTTGGGAAGAGTATGTAAAGAATTTGGAAAAAGCGCAAATGAAGGATTATCTGGCCATTTATCAAAATGCTTATGATGAACAAATGAAGTAAAACAATTGGCGTGGGGGCGAGGCGGTTGGCCATGGGCGAAGCGCCTCGTCCCTGCGCTTAACGATGAAACGAGGGAGATCGCTTGCAAGCAGTTGCTGAAAACAAAAAAAGAATCATAGATATAGAAACGGAGAATATAAAAGACAGAAACCGGCTGATTTTGCATCTAATGTGGCCGGCACTATGTGAAAACCTGCTTTCTACGCTTGTTTCCATGGCGGACACAGTGATGGTTTCATCCTTGGGTACCAGCGCAATCAACGCGGTTGGATTATGCACCCAGCCACGCTTTATCGTGTTTTCGGCTTTCATGGCGCTGGGAACGGGAACAACGGCGCTGGTAGCTCGTGCTAAAGGCGCTGGCAACCGGGAAGAGGCCAACCATGCGCTTCGGCAATCGCTGCTGATGGCGGCGGGCGTGGTGTTGCTGGTATGTGTGGCGATGCTGCTATGGTATCAGCAGCTAATTCGCTTTATTGCGGGAAAGAACATTGCGGAAGATACCATACAACTTGCGTTTGACTATTTCCGTGTACAGATTTATGGGTTCCCAACGTTAGGATTAACCTATATTATCAATGCCGCACTTCGCGGCTCAGGCAATACACGCGCTGCGTTTTATTCCAATGGCCTGGCTAATGTGGTGAATGTAGTCTTTAATTATCTGTTGATAAACGGCCATCTTGGGTGCCCGGCGCTTGGTGTAGAAGGTGCGTCTATCGCAACGGTCATTGGTCAAAGCGTTGCATTTGCTATATGTCTGTATTGGGTACTTGATGGCAAGAACTTTGTTTCTCTGCGCGGCCGTGGTGGAAAATGCTTTGATATGCATATGATTCGCCGTATCTCACGCATTGGCACGCCCGCCTTGATCGAGCAGGTTATTATGCGTGTTGGCATGATGCTTTTTACTCTGATTGTTACGTCGCTTGGCGATATTTCTTATGCTACGCATATTATTGGTATGAATATTCAGTCACTTTCATTTACTACCGGCATGTCCTTCGGTATTGCGGCTACAACCCTGACAGGGCAGACGCTGGGGCGAAAACGGCCTGACCTTGCCCGATGGTATGTGCGGGAAGCAATTCGAATGGGATATGTGCTGTCGTTTCTGGTTGCATTGGTGCTGTTTTTCTTTGGTGGCAAATTGGCTGGCATGTATAGCGATGAAGCGCAGGTACTGGCGTTAGCCGCTACGGTGCTGAAGATCATTGCGGTGGCAAATCCCTTATCCAATACGAGGTTTGTTTATAATGCTGCTCTTCGCGGAGCTGGCGACGCACGATTTACGGCGATCAGTACCTTCCTGGGGATTGTGGTAATCCGTCCGCTGATTGCACTTTTGCTGGTATTTGTAATTAAACTGGATCTGATTGGCATTTGGATTGCGTTAATATCTGATGCGCTATTGTGTTATGGCCTGGCTAAATGGCGCTGGAAAAGCGGCAAGTGGGCGATGATTCGCGTGTAAGAAAGGATGCTTGGCATGGAGATCGGAAAACACATAATCGGATTACAGCACATTGGCATTCCAACGGATGATTTAAAGACGACTATGGCTTTTTTTGAAAGCCTTGGGTTTGAAACAATGCTGCGCACGCAAACGCCGCGCGAACAGGTTGCGTTTATGCAATTGCAGCATGTTATGTTGGAAATCTATGAAAACGGGCAAGCAGTCCATCATCCCGGAGCCATAGAGCATATTGCGCTTTCAGTAGACGACATAGAGGCGTGCTACAGCGCGATATGTGCGCAGGGGTATACGGCACTTGAAGGGCAAATATGTTTTCTGCCATTTTGGCAAAACGGCGTGCGTTATTTCACCATTGCGGGCCCGGAGCAAGAGAAGATTGAGTTCAGCCAGATGCTATAAGAGGTGCCGTCATGTTTGATATTGTGGCTTTAGGGGAAACGTTGATTGATTTTACACCCGATGGAAAGAATACGCAGGGCAGTCAGCTGTATGCGCAAAACCCAGGTGGCGCGCCAGCTAATGTGCTGGCGATGTATGCTAAATTGGGTGGGCGCGCTGCTTTTATTGGCAAGGTAGGAATGGATGCGTTTGGCAGCTTTCTGGAAGGCATGATGCAGGCAGCGCATATTGATACAAGCGCTCTGCAAAAAACAGAAGATGCGCCGACGACGCTGGCGTTTGTGCATTTGGATGCCCACGGGGAACGGAGCTTCAGTTTTTACCGGCATCCCGGCGCGGATCTTTGCCTGACATATGATGAGGTGCCCGAGCATTTACTGGCGGAATGCCGCGTGTTTCATTTCGGCTCGGTATCCATGACGGATGAGCCCTGTCGAACGGCAACGCTGCGCGCGGCGCAGAGAGCGCATGAGTATGGTGCGCTGATTAGCTTTGATCCCAATTATCGTCCTGCATTGTGGAATAATTTGGAAGAAGCTGTTCGGTTGATGCTGCGTGGTGTTTCCTGCGCAGATGTGATTAAGGTTTCTTTGGAAGAAATGACACTTTTGACGGGGGAAACGTGCGCTGAATCTGGTGCGCAAAAACTGTTGAATCAAGGGCCTGTGCTGGTGCTGGTGACAGATGGCGAAAAGGGCGCCTATTTTGCAACGAAATCCTGCACGGGAGCAGCGCATGCATACGACGTGTCAGTAGTAGATACGACTGGTGCAGGCGATGCCTTCCTGGGCGCCATGCTCTATCGCTTGCAAGGTGTGCGGCGAGAAGAACTGTCTGCGCTGCCCAAAGAGCAATTGCTGGATATGCTAAGATATGCGAATGCCGCTGGCGGTTGTACGGCAAAAAAGCGCGGCGCGATTCCAGCTATGCCTACGCAGACTGAAATTGAAAGCTGCATGCGTGAAACGCCATGCCGAAAGATCATTATGGGATAACAAGTCCCCGCTTCTTCCTGCGGTGCTGGGAAGAAGCGGGGATTTTGTATCCAAGGCTTATTGTATCACTGTCAGCGCAATTTCCACGCTGGGCGCTGCGGAATCGTCTGTGCCTTCCGATAACACGGTCAGGCGGGCGGTAAGCGATTCGGGCAGAGCACCGGAGCCGTCCAGCGAGAAGGTGAGAGGCAAGGCGGCGTCTGGGCCGCAGCCATCACGGGGCAGGTAAGTGCGCCCGGTTTCATCGCTCAGCGAAAGCTCCAGCCAGGTATCTGCGTCCGCGCCCGCAAGCGCTGGCATCAGGTCGGCCAGCGTGCCTGTGCCATTCAGCGTCAGCACGGCGGCCAGCGGCGAAACCTCCGCCGTCAGGGTGGTGGGGACACCGTTTAACTCGGCGCTGCCTGTGAAGCGGCGCAGCATGCCGGGATCGCGCTGCACAACGGCGCGGATTGTGCCCACGTTCTGGCGCGCGACGCTGCTGCGGTAGAAATCATGCCCGTCGAAATAGTAAACGGTATCGTGGTAGTACAGCGCGCAGTTTAGGGTGATCTGATCCAGATTGCGCAGTTCCGCAGGCAGGGGCGATTCAAAATCGCGCATTTCCATGTATTCGCCGTTTTCGCCTAGGTCATCCGAGGCCGAGGTGGGGGGAACATCTGTCCCGTCGTCGGTCGTCACATGATCGCCGGGGTATACGCTGACGCTGCGCCAGCCATAGGGCGTGCCGCTTTCGATGGCTGCCTGCCACTCCTGCATGATGGCGCGGGTCTCGTCGTCCAGCGCGGCCATGCCGAAAGGCGAATCGCCCAGCTTCTCCATCTGGGCCAACTCGGCGGCGGTGGGGGTATAGCGCTCGATCCAGGCAGCGTGCTCGATCACGATGGCGGCGCTGAGCGTCAGCCCATCGTAATAGGCGCTGTCAAACCGCGCGCTGACCTGCCCCAGGATGGGATCGTTCAGTTGCGCGTCGGCGGTCTGCGCGGGCGCAGCTTTGGAGGCGACCTGGCTGTAGCGCGCATCGCGCCTGCCAAAGTGATCGAAGGCGTTCAGGCCGGCTGCCAGGGCGACGCCGCCCAGGATCAGCAGAAGCAGGATGGATAAAAGCAGGCCTGCGGAGAGCTTTTTCTTCATGAGGGGTTCTCCTTTCTGTTCGCAGGTACGGACAGCCTCGCGGATGCGGGCGCGGCGCGCGGCGGAGGGCTGCAGGCTGGACAGCCGCGCGTCCAGGCTTTGACGGATGGGGTTTTGCTGAGACATGATTATCCCTCCTCCAACTCTTTTTTCAGCAGCGTTTCGGCTCGGCGCAGCCGCCGGTTCATGGTGCTCAGCGATATGCCAAGCGCCCGGGCGGCCTCGGGCAGGGTCATCTGCTGGTAATAGCGCAGCAGCACAGCCTGCCGGCAGGGCAAGGGCAGACAGAGCACGGCGCGGGCAAGCGCGTCCTGCTGGGCGGTGCAGGGGGCGGCGGGCTCGGGCAGGGTATCGAGGGAGACGCGGCGATCCTCGTGGCGAAACCAGCCCTTGCGCTGCAAATCGCGGCAGACGTTGACGGCGATATGGGTGAGCCAGGTTTTCTCGCTGCTGTCGCCGCGAAAGTGCGGCAGCGCGCGCCATGCGCGGAGGAAGGTATCCTGCACGGCGTCCTCCGCTAGCGCGGCGTCGCCCAGCAGCGCGCAGCACAGGCGCAGCAGCGGCGTTTCATATTGCGCCATGGCGTTTTCAAGCCACAGCTCCCGGGAGACGGTGGTTTGCATGGAATCCCTCCTTTCATCCATATAGACGGCGCGGCGCGGCAAATCGTGTCAGGCGGCAGAAAAAAGGAAGGCGGGACGGGGGATGTTTCCTTCTTGATGCAAGAAAGTACCGTCCATTCCGTCCCCCGTTCTCCTTCTCCCCACACAAAAACCGGCGGGGAGGCTCCCCGCCGGCAGAGGCTACAGCTCGGCATAGAAATTGCTTTTTTTCTTTTTGTCCGGGTCGATGTATTGCAGCTCCAGCTTGTCAAAGTGCACCGATTCCAGAAAATGCTCGGGCAAAAAGTGCGTCAGGCCAAACTGCCCCCAGTCGCGTTCGTGCCGGGGCAGGATGACCGGGCGGCTGATATCCAGCCCGTGGCAGATATCATCCAGCGCCTGCTGCCAGGTTTCATAGGTGCAGGGGGCCGTCCTGCTTTCGATGATCTTGTTTTTGCGGATTACGCGAACCCACAGTTGTCCTGCCATGCGCATCCCTCCGTTCATCGGCTATTATGGCACATTCGCGCGCGGATGGCAAGCAGATTTTATCCTCAAAATCAGGAAAGGGGCAGAAATCCCGCATCAGCAGCCGGGAGAAAAAGAAATCCGACGGCAGCAGCTTAATCATGCTTCCGGCCCCCTGCGATGCGGCTGAACAGGGCGTTCAGCTGATCCTGGGGCAGGAAGGGGGCCAGCGCGCAGAGCGCCTCGGCATGGTCGGAAAGGTTGCAGCGGGATACCAGGCGAGACAGTGAATCGGCGGACAGGAAGGGAGCCAGGCTGACCAGCGCCTCCACGTTATCCTCGGGATCGCAGCGGTCTGCCAGACGGTTCAGCGTTTCCTGGGACAGGAAGGGCGCAAGATCCGCCAGCATTTCAATATCGTCGTCGAGATCCAGGCGATCAGCCAGCGCTTCCAGCGTATCCTGGGATAGGAAGGGCAGCATTTCCTGCAGCAGATCCTCGTGGCTGTCAGGATCGCAGCGGTTAGCCAACTGGTTCAGCGCGTCCTTGGACAGGAAGGGCAGCATCTCCTCCAGCAAATCCTCGTTGCTGTCGGGGTCGCAGCGGCTGGCCAGATTGTCCAGCGCGGCCTGGGAAAGGTGCGGCAGAATGCTGGTCAGCAGGTCTTCACTTTCATCGGGATCGGCCTGGGCAGCCAGCTGATCCAGCTGCTCCTGGTTCATCATGGCAGCCGCCATCTGATTGATGGATGCGCTTGCGGGCCGGGCGGGCGCGGCGGGTCTGGCAGCCTGCGCGGCCTTGGCGGCGGAATGAATAATGTTGACGGTGGGCATAGCGGCCATGGCGGCGCGAAGCTTTTCCATCTCTTGCATCTGCTGCTGAAGCTGCTCCATCTGCTTGTTCAGCTGATTGAGCCAATCCTGATTAAACACGGAGGGCGGAGTCTGCTGCGCGGCTTCGGGCTGTGCAGGACCGGCCTGCGCAGGCTCAGGTTGCGAGGGTTCGGCGACCTCTTCTTTGGTTTCTTCGATTACTGCCGACTTAGACTGCGGCGCTTCTTCCTTTTCAGGTACGGGCGCGGCGGGCTCCTGCGCGCTCAGCAGCGCATCCACGGTGGTGTTCAGGATGCGCGCCAGATCGAGCAGCTTTCCGATGTCGGGCATGTTGCTGCCGCGCTCCCAGGAGCTGACAGCCTGATAGCTGATGCCCAGCTTTTCAGCCAGCTCGGCCTGGGTGAGACTGGCGGCGCGGCGCAGCTGCGAAATGCGCGCGCCTGTTTTGCGCATATCAAACATATTGCTCTCCTGCTGATAGAAAAGGCCGTTTACGTTGTTTTCCATGGGGTGATCCTCCTTTGCTTGATGGCGCAAGTATAGGGGACAGAGCCGCGAAAAACAAGCAAACGGCGCTTGAAATGGGGTCAAATGGCGCTTGCGGGGGCAACTCAAGCGGCGCTTGAGCGATATCAGCGCAGCCGGTAGCCGTCCATTTCCAGCATACGCTGGGCCTCGTCCAGCTGGCGGCGGTTCAGGGCAATATTGCGGCTTTCGGCGGCCACGCTGTCAAAGATACCGAAGATGATGTTTTCCATTTCACTGCCCTGGGTGTAATCGGTGGGCGCGACAAAGTGCACGCGGCCATGGATCAGCATATCGTTGACGGTGGCGTTGCGGCGGCCCTGATACACCGCGATGGCGTGTCCGCCGCGCGAGCCTACCAGCTTCATGCACGGCACGTCGGTAGAGCCGTCGCCGATGTAGATCATATTGGTAAAGGGAACGCGGCGCATATCGTGGGGGGTGTGCTCGTTGACGCGCTCGTTGTCCGTCACATCCAGCACGCCCTTGTTGATGCGGTAGATGAACTGGGTTTTGTTGGTATAGTTTACCGCCATGGCAGGCCATACGGGCTCACCGGTATGATCGTCGTATACGAACTCCGCCGCGTAGATCATCTTAAACTGATTGGCGATGGGCGTGCCCTCGATGATTTCTTTCTGACCGGAGGAGAGCACATAGTGCTCCACCTTAAAGCCCAGCGACGCGCCGTAATTGTTGACGCGCTGGAACCAGGTATCCAGGCCGTCGAACAATTCCACATGCGCGCCCTGCTGGGTGAAGGTATCGCGCGTGAGGGTCATGCCGCGCTTTTTGGCCTCCTGCAGCATCACATACATGTATGCCAGGATAGGATCCATCCGGTAGCGATTGCCGGCGCTGCGGCACAGCGCCCAGAAATCGTCCGATTCCATATTCAGTTCGGGAATGAAGGCGTATTCCTGCATATCGCGCGGGGAAAGCGTATGGTCAAAATCATACATCAGTGCCAGAATCGGCATTTTTTCCATCACAGCGGCCTCCCGTCTGCATCGATTTATCCAACCATATCATAGCAAATTCAGGCAACGCTGTCAATGTTTTCACCTGCCTGTGCGCGCCTGCATAGGATAAAGCGAAAGGCGGTGAACCTTTTATGGCCTATTATAACGGCGTACAATCCGTAACCAACGCCACGGTGACGGGCACTCCCGGCCGCCGGGCGAGCCAGTGCAATATAGAAATCAGCTACGTCAATGCAAACGGCGGCACGGACAACGTGATTTTGCGGGTCAATGACGCCACGCAACTGCGCTCCGCCGACGGCAGGCGCATTGCCTGCTCCAGCTTCGTGGCCGGGCAGCGCGTGGACGCTTCCTTCTCCGCCGCGCGCAGCGATACCGCCCCGCCGATGGCGCGCGCCTATACCATCACCCGGCAGGATACGCGCGGCCGGCTGGGCGTGGATATCGACATGGGCTGACGAGGGGATAATAAAAACTCGCCTGGGTTACATCTCAGGCGAGTCAGATTGTCCAAAAGTCTCGCTTAAACTCTTGGGATGCATGAAGGGGCCGCAGCCCCTTCATATGTAATCCGCAGCAGCGACATGCGCGGTGCGAGGAGCAGCCGTCAGGCTGCTTCCTTTGTCATTTTCTGGCCGTGAGCCGCAGGCTCACAAGAAAATGACGTTCCCGATGCAAGTCTGCTTTAGCTGACTTGCATCGGCAGGCTGTCGAAAAAGGTTTTTCGACAGCCTGACTCGCCTGGGTTACATCTCAGGCGAGTTTGCGTATTTGCAAATAAAACGGCTGATGGGATTATTTCAGCGGGCGTGGTTCGTTAGTCAGTCCGGCGATAAAATCCAGCGAAACGTTATACAGCTCGGCCAGGCGAATCGCCAGGCAAAAGGGGATTTCGCGCTTGCCCTGCTCATAGTTGGTATAGGTGGTTTTGGGCATATGAAGAATCTCTATCAGCTGATCCTGAGTCAGATCATGATCCTCCCGCAGATCGCGCAGGCGCTGATACTTCATAGCGCACCTCCTTTTTTACGTTGACAAAATACCATAAATGTGGTATTCTCATATCAAAAATACCACAAACGTTGTATTTAACGCAAATAAGGAGGGGGACTATGGCGGAAGAATGCCAATATTATCATTATGATTCAAGCCCTTGGGGATATGGCTATACCTGCCTGCTCAAGCAAAGCCAGGATAAGGATCGCACGATTGACAGTGATTGGGTGCATAAATACTGCTGGAATTACAACTATAACGATTGCCCGTTCTATCAGGCCAAGCATGGCGGCAGCTCGTCGAGCTGCTATCTGACCTCCGCCTGCACGGAAGCGCGCGGCTTGCCGGATGACTGCGCGGAGCTGACGGCTCTGCGCGCTTTCCGGGATGGCTATGTGCGCAGCCAACCGGAGGGCGAAAGCGACATTCAGCACTATTATGCGGTTGCGCCGCGCATCGTGCAGGCCATTCATGCCCTTGGCTGCATGGCGCAGCCTGTGCTGGATGGCATCTATCAGGAGCTGGTGCAGCCCTGCGTTCACTTGATTGCTCAGCAGCGCCCACAGGAGGCTTATCTGCTGTATAAGCAGTATGCGTTAGCGCTTGAGAAAAAATACCTGAACTAAAAAGGAGGAGAAACAATGAGCGAGAATGTACAGGCATTGCAGGCGTCTGCCCTGCTTGGAGACGCGCAGGCGCAGTGGCAATTGGCTCTGTGCTATGCGCAGGGAAACGGCGTGGAGCAGAATGACGCTGTGGCGTTTTCGTGGGTTTGCAAAGCGGCGGAAAATGGTTACGAGGAAGCCGCTAAGTATGTGCTGTCGGCCTATGATGAAGGCAAAGAGGAGCTTGGGGTTCAGCCTGATCTGGACAGGCTGGTAGAATGGGCGGATAAGCTGTCGGCGGCGGGAAGCAATACGGGGCGGTATTACTATGCGAATCTTTATATGAAGGATATTGCACGTGATCGTATAACGCCGCTGGAAGCATTTAGCCGTGCTGCGAAAGGAGCAGATGAAGACAACCTGCGCTGCATGGCAGTGGCGTGTTATCTCGGAAGTATGGTCGCAGAGGCGTATTTTGCTGGTCAATGCATCGATAATACCATTTCGATACTCAAGAGTATAAATCGGTGGTTTGAAAAGCTCGATCAGACGAAAGCTTCGATACCAGATGGTTTAAAAGCGGATACATGGTACTTGTACGGAAAATGCCTGCTGGCTCAGGACAAGGATAGAGAAGCTATGCAGTGGTTTAAAAGAGCCGCGCCGTGGAATGCGAACGCTGAAATGATGTACGGATCGTGGCTGGCGCAGGAAGCACAGCAGACGAAAAATGTTTCGCTGTATAAAGAAGTGGTTCTGCATTTATTGCATGCAGTTAATAGTGACGGTGTTAAGGAACAGCTTTTCGAGGCAGGTGCTTATTATACGCTGGCAATTGCTGCGCGCGCGGGGCTGGGGACCAACGTGGATATGGATGCATCCTATCAGTGGATGTGCCGTGCGGCGGAGCTGGGCAATGAAAAAGCGAAGCAGGAGTTGCCGCGATATCACAAAAAGCTGTTTGGCGGGTATAGCTACAAGTAAACAGCTTGCATAATAAACCGGCTGAGTTTGAGCGTGATCGTTTTGCCTCAGCCGGTTTATCAGGTTGCTTCCATAAGACGTATAATACATCTATAAGCAACCTGATGGGCGCAAAATCCTTCTGTCAGTCAGCATGCAGCATGTGCACCTGCGCAGGGGCATACAGCGGGAGTTGGAGGGGAGTACACTTCGAGAGATTATACTGAATGGACAACAATGTGGCCCGCTCAGATAATCCATATCCTCCGTAATAGTGATATTTGGATTTGATTTCTGTAAGATCCGGCAGATCAACATGCGCAACGACCGGGTGTTCTTTGTACTGTTTCATTTCGCTTTTATAAAGCGCATATGATCTGAAAATCTCTTGAATTGGCTTTTCTACATCTCGCGATACAAATATAGAAGAGTCTTTGGCCATAAAGACTTGTCGATCGATTACCTCTTTACACTGGGAAAGGTCGTCTCCCCACCAGTAATAAGTAACGAAATAAGGCGTGTCCTCCGTCATGGTTTCAGGAGCGTAGCGAGAAACTTTAGAAGTACTGATTTCCGTAAAAAGAAGCAGCGCATATTTTCCTGAAAGCGCTGGGCGTTCTTCTTTTTCTGGCAGCTTAACGGCAATTACGTCGCCAACCTGCCACGGAGAATGAATCGTCGGCAGCGGCCTTAGCCGTTTAGGCTTGGGCAGCGGAGAGTTTAGTTGATCGCGCAGCTTATCCAGCGCCTTGCGGCGGCTAAGGCGCAGTTTCTCCGTTTTCCACAGGTCTGTCGGAATGGGCTGATCAATCAGCGCCATGGCAATGGCGCGCACATCATCAGATAGCTTTCGGCCGCAGCGCCATTCCGTGGCAGCCAGGGCAAGCCATGCGTCCGGGTCGTCTTCCGGATGCAGGCGATCCATTTCCATTTCCTTCATCGTCTGTGCTTCAGCCTCTTCCGGGGTATGGCCGTAACAGAGCATATCTTCATAAGTTCCGCGAACATCGCAGGCAGTATCGCTTGAAAAAATGGCAGGTCCCCATGCGCCCATAAGATGGCCTCCTTTATGGTTGATGCTGGTTCTTTTGCGGCGGTTTTACTTTCAAATTGCGTAAATAGGCCTTGTGCGCATCGGAAACGCGATCGCTTTCCAGCGCCTTTTGAATGGCCTTGTTGTGCGTCCAGGGAGCGAGGGCATGACGCTTCAAATAGGGCAGGGCTGCGTCGTATTGCTTTGCCAAAGCCGTGGCGAAAAACCAGGCGATCATCATGTTGATGTAGTATTCATCCGAGCGGATTGCGGCCACCCATTGCAGATACTCCGGGTGGAAAGCTGCAGGCTCCAGATAGTAACGCATCAGCATGCCCATGCCGAAGCGGCAGGTATAGACGTGCGGGCTGGCCATCCAGCGGCGAATGGGCGCAAGCAGCGCGTCGGTGTGCCGGGCGAACACCCTGGGCGACAGCATATCGCAGGTGGCCCAATTATCTATATAAGGAAGAAAGGCTTCCACCGCGGCCAGGCAGGCGTCATAATTGCGCATCAGGCACAGCAGCGCCCCGTGCAGATTGTTTTCATCATAGGTTGCATGGGGAAGCGCGGCCAGAAAGGCGGCGGCCTCCGGCGTGCCCGCGGCTTCCTTGGCCAGCGCGCGCAGCTGAGGGGTGCGCACACCCCATACCTGCTCAGGCGGCACGGTGGGCATCAGCTTGCACTGAAACAGGCGGTAGGCTGGGTCGGCCAGCGCATGCAGCCGGGAAGACAGATCATTTGACGGCATAGGCATAGTGATGGTTGGGCTCCAATTCCACATGGTAGTAGGCAAACAGATCCTCCACCGTGACGCAGAGATAGCCATGCTTTTGCAGGTATTCAACGGTCATGCGGGCGGATTCTGCGGTGTTGTCCTTGATATCGTGCATCAGGATGATTGCGCCGGGACGCACATCCTTTTTGATGGCGGAAAGCACCACGGAGGGCGTTTTGCCCGTCCAGTCCTTGGTATCCACCGTCCACATGATGATGGGCAGGTTCACCTTGGCGCGCTGAAAAGGCTCGTACAGGCCGTAGGGCGGGCGCATCATGATGGGCGGCTTGCCTGCGATGGAGGCGATTTTATCGTATACCCGCTGCGAGTAATTGCGGATGCGCTCCGGCGTGGATTTTTCGGTATTGGTGTGCACATAGTGATGGCTTTGCAGGCTGTGGTTTTCGTCGTTTTCACGCATGGCCACATCCATGTATTCGTCAATGCGGCTGCCCACCAGGAAGAAGGTGCCCACCGCGCCCGTGTGGCGCAGATTGTTCAGCAGCCGGGCGGTGGGCGTGTAGCTGGGGCCGTCGTCAAAGGTGAGGGCGACCAGCGAATAGGCGCTGTTGTCGGTCTGCACGCGCGCCTCATCGGTCAGCACGCCGGCCAGGGCGGAATAGTAGACCGTCACGCGCATCAGCGTGGGATGGCCGGGATAGAGCGCGCTGGCCTCGTAGTGCAGCGTCAGCGCCGCAGGCGTAAGCATAAAGGGGGTGTTGAGCAGCCCCTCGCGAGAGCACAGGCGGTTTAGCGTATCCACGTTGGCTTCTTCATTGGGAAAGTACGCGCTGAGCTGCTCACGCACAGCGGCGCTGAGGATATCCCAAGCTTCGGGCGTATCCTGCACCACGTCGGTCAAAACCAACTGACGGCCGGTATCCATATCGTAGGCGCGGGCGGTAAAGGGCGAGGATAGCTGCTTGCGCGCGTAGGATTGCCGCGCCAGCACCAGAAAGCTCACCCTCTTGGTGCCCGTAACGCTGTGCACCACATGGATATCCAGGCGGCTGTTGCGCTTGGGATTGTCGCTGCCCTTGAGGGCAGGGGCGTATTGCTCGTCATACGCATCCACCAGCGCGTTGATTTCGCTGGCTACGGCCGGGTTGGCGGCGGCAATATGCTCCTTGGAGACGAAGCCGCGCTTGTGGTTGACGAAGCGATCCTCCGTTTTGTAGGTGACGGAAAAGGCTTCCGGCAGGCCGTCGCCCAGGGCGGGCAGCGCGCAAAAAAGCGTCGTAAGGCTCAGGATAAGGGCGAGGATGCGGCAATGCTTGCTCATGGTGATCCTCCTGTCAGCGGTTACTTGACGTTGTACTGGTTCAGCAGCTCCAGCGTGTGGGCAAAGTAGCTTTCCTGCTGCGCGGCGGACAGGCCGAAGCGCTTGCTCAGCCAGCCGATCACCCGCTTGGGGCGCATGCGGGCGTAATTCATGGCGGCGTTCACATTGGCCGTCCAATCCTTGATGGTAAGGCCGGGGAACTTCTTGATGTGCCGCGGCAGCAGCTGACCGATGGTATCGATGTATTTATTGAATACCGGCTCCACCTGCAGGCTGAACAGGAAATTGCTTTCGATGATTTCAGCCGTGCGGTGCAGAAAATAATCCTTGTATTCAGGCACCTCCAGCAGCGCGGCCAGCACCCAATGGGGAAAGCCTGCTGCCTTGGCGTTTTTGCCGCGCAGGAAGATATCCACAGGCGACTCGTCAAAGCTCATGCAGCCCGCCTCGATATCATGCAGGAAGAACGTCCACTTGCCGCCGGGGAAGCGGTACATGCGCACGTTGGTCACATCGTAATTGCCGATGATCATGTTAAAGATTACGTAATTGAACAGGCTGTCCACATCCAGCCGGTCGGTTACGTATTGCAGGTTGGACGGGTCGTTGAGATCATGGCTTTTTACAAAGTTCATCAGCTCTACCCAGTCCTGATTGCTGCCGTGCAACACGTTGCTGTCCAGCGTGCCCGTGCGCTCCAGAATATCGCAGGCGCGGATGGCGGCGGGATCGGTTACGCCTGCCCACTGAGCCAGCGAATCCTTGTTGGCCTTTTCGCGCAGATTGTAGTGCCCAAAATATTCGCCGTTCAGATACACCACAATAGGCTGCGCCGCCTGGTAGTACAGCCCCAGCCCTTCGCTGATTTCACCCAGCACCGCATCGCGCATGCGGCAGGAGCGGTGATCGGAATTGGTGGAGCGCAGCAGAAGGGAGGAATACTGCGTGTAGGGACGGTTGTCAAAGAAGGCGTAATCAAAGGTATTCGAGCCGAAGGCCTTGCGGGCGAACAGCCCCAGGGATTTTTGCCTGAGCGAGCGGGAGGAATGCGAGGTGACGCGGAAGGTGGCCATCTGGCTGAGCTGCCGCTGCCCCGAAGCGTCAAAGTATTCGATCTGGATGGGGTATTCCCAGTCCTTTTCATAGTTGGGGATATTGCCCGAGCCCTTGACCATCACGCCCGTTTTCTGGTTGTACAGGTAGGCGTCACCTGTATAGACGCTCATTACAGGCACAATGGACGGATCGTTGATAAAAAATGTGCTGCCCGCCGTGGTGGAGCCCAGCAGGTCATCCGCAAAGGCGCGGGCGCGGATCACCGTGGTGTTGCCAACGGCGATGGGGCCGGTATAGCGTTTGGAAGCACGCGTGGGCTCGCTGCCGTCGGTGGTATAGCGGATTTCCTGCCCGGCGGGCGCGGAGATGGTCACCTGCACAGCCTTTTCATAAAACCCTGCGGCAGTCTCAATCACCGGCTCCTGCGCGCGGGCGGCATAGCCGTTTTTACCATTGGCCTTGCCGGGCGTGGCGGTTTCCAGATACAGCCAGGTATCGCCGCCTGCGGGCACGCCGTAGGATACGTTGCCAAACTGCGCGCCAAAGGCCAGCGTCTGGGTGTTGCCCTGTGGGTCGGTCAGGTACAGCTCGTCGCCCTTGGCGGAGATTTTGAAGTCTGTATACAGCGCGCCGGACTGGCCGTTGGTGACGGGTTCCCCCGCGCAGTACACCACCAGATAGCCGCCCTTGGCGATCTTGGCGGTATCCGGGAAGACCCAGCGCCGCAGGTTATAGGGATCGTTGCTCAGGCACCAGCCTGAAAGGGACACGGCTTTGCCGCCGGTATTGTGCAGCTCCACCCAATCGTCGTGGCGCTCGCCCACGAAGGTGGCGGTGGAGGCCATGACCTCGCTGAACACAACGTCCGCCCGGGCGCAGGCGCACAGCCCCAGCGCCAGCAGCGTCAGGGCAATCAACATCAAAATACGGTTTTTCATGGCATTTTTCCTTTGCGGAGGCAGGATCAGCCCAGCGAGCTGTCCAGCTGCTCCCATTCCTCATACAGTGCGTCCATCTGCGCCTGCAGGGCATTCTTTTGCTCTTCCAGTTCGCCCAGGCGCACATAGTCGCTGGCATTTTCCTCCATCTGCGCATCCAGCGCATCCAGCTGCTGCTCCAGCTTTGCGATGTCGCGTTCCAGCACGTTCATGCGGCGCTCGATTTTTCCGTCGCGGCGGGCGGGTTTCTTTTCGGCTTTTTCGGCGCGCTCGGCCTTTTCCGCCTCGCGCTGGCGCGCCTGCTCCTGCTGGGCGGCCTCGTCCTCGCGTTCGCGGATAAAGCGGTATTTTTCATAGCCGCAGTCAAAGCTGCGCAGGCGGCCGTTGTCCAGCTCCCAAATGCGGTTGGCAAAGCGATTGACGAAGTAGCGGTCATGGGACACGATCAGCAGCGTGCCTTCAAACTGATCCACGGCGGATTCGATCCATTCGCGGGAATCCAGGTCCAGATGGTTGGTCGGCTCGTCCAGAATCAGCATGTTGACGGCGCTGTTCATCAGCATGCACAGCTTCAGCCGCGCGCGCTCGCCGCCCGAAAGCTGGGATACCAGCTTGAACTGATCTTCGCCGCGGAAGCGGTACGCGCCCAGGCGGTTGCGCGCCTGCTGCGGTTCGCACCCCAGATCATACAGCAGGGTGTCGTACAGCGTGCGCTCGGGATGCTCAAAGGTGATTTGCTGGGGCAGGTAGGCTGCGCGCACAGAAGGGCCGAACTGCACCACGCCCGCATCGGGGCTTTCCTCGCCCAAAAGAATTCTGAGCAGCGTGGTTTTGCCTGCGCCGTTTGCGCCCACCAGCGCCACGCGTTCCCCTCCGCCGCGGATGGTTTCGGTTACGTTTTCAAACAGCGTGCGTTCGCCATAGGATTTTTTCAAATCCTTGATGCGCAGCGCGTAATCGGCGCGGAAGGGTACGGTGGAAAAGCCCAGCTCCAGCCGTTCTTCGCGGGTGGGCTTTTCGGTTTGCCGCAGCCATTCGATGCGCTTTTGGATGGCAAACACGCGCTTGTAGGTTTTATCCATGCCGCTGTACGCCCAGGCGCTCATCTTTTCGGCGGCCTTTTCAAGCTGAGAAATCTTGGCCTGCTCTTTTTCGTATTGCTTTAGTTGCAGCTTGTAGCGGGCCTCTTTTTCCTTTACATAGAAGCTGTAGTTGCCGCTGTAAAATTCCACCCCGCCGTGATCCAGCTCCACAATGCGCCGGACAATGCGATCCAGAAAATAGCGGTCATGCGATACGGTGAGCACGGTGCCCTTGTAATGGTCGATATAATCCTCCAGCCATTCGATGGACTGCATGTCCAGATGGTTGGTCGGCTCGTCCAGCAGCAGGATATCGGTTTCGCGCAAAATCATCACCGCCAGGCGGATGCGGGTTTGTTCGCCTCCGGAAAGCGAGGCGAAGGGCTGGCGGCGCTGGGCGGGGGAGATATGCAGGCCGTTGGCCACCTTGGCCAGACGGGTTTCGCAGCTGTAGCCGCCCAGCATGTCAAAGCGCGTATGCAGCGCGTCGTAGCGGCGCAGCAGGGCTTCGGAGTGCTCGCCCGCGTCCATCTGGCACTGAATCTGCTCGATTTCCGTGCTGACGGCCTGCACCTCGGCAAAGGCCATGCGCAGCACATCCTCCACCAGCGCGCCCTCGGGGACCTCGGCCAACTGGGAGATGTAGCCCACCCGCCGTCCCTGGGGGATGGCGATAAAGCCCTTATCGGGTGTGATTTCGCCGGTGATGATCTTCAGCAGCGTGGTTTTGCCCGCGCCGTTGGGGCCAAGCAAGCCCACGCGCTCGCCCGCGTCTACCTGAAAGGATACGTCGTCGAGCACCACGCGATCCTGCACAAAGGATTTTTCAATGCCGGATACAATGATTTCAGCCATGATTTCCCCCGGAAACAATAGAAATAATTACAATCAATTATAGCACGCTTTTGCGCATATGACAACGATGGGCCGCAGGACAGGAAAAGTGCGATGTATCCGCAGGACAGGAAAAGTGCAAACGCAGGACAGGGAAAGTGCAAAAGTTTGATCTTGATTTGTATTGTGTGCGATGATATAATATCTGCAAGCGGTATGCAGATACCGCTGGAATCTAAAAGACGGAGGATACAGCAATGGCTTATAAAATCAGCGACGAGTGCATCATGTGCGGCGCCTGCGAAGGCGAATGCCCGGTCGGCGCGATCAGCGAAGGCGAAGGCAAGTACGTCATCGATCCTGAAAAGTGCATCTCCTGCGGCGCTTGCGAAGGCACCTGCCCCGTTGGCGCTCCCTCTGAGGAGTAATCTCTTTAACAGGTGAACCAAGGCTCAGAAACGCCGTGTGCGGCGGTTTCTGGGCTTTTTATGTTGCCTGTTTTCGGGGGCTGTGCTATAATTTTATTTGTAAATTTAAGCTCTACAAAGGATTTTTATCGTATGCAGTTTACATTCTGTCCGCTCTTTTCAGGCTCCAGCGGAAACGCCGTATATGTCCGCGCAGGCGATACCCGGCTGCTGATTGACGCGGGATTGTCCGGCCGCACGGTCAGCGAGGGGCTTGCCAGCATCGGCGTACTGCCCGAAACCCTCAGCGGCATCCTGGTTACGCACGAGCACAGCGATCATATCAAGGGCGTGGGCATCCTCAGCCGCAAATACCATGTGCCGATTTACGCAAACGACCGCACCTGGCAGGCCATGGAGCGCTCCCTGGGCAATATTGCCCCTGGCAGCCGCCGGGTGTTTGAAAGCGGCGAACCCTTTTATATTGGCAATGCGGGCATTATGCCCTATCGCATTTCTCACGACGCGGCGGAGCCGGTAGGCTATCGCGTGTATTATGGCGGGCACAGCGTGGCCACGGCCACGGATATCGGCGTGTTTACCAAGAAAACGCTGGAGGCGTTGTCGGGCACGGATATCGTGCTGCTGGAAAGCAACCATGACATCGATATGCTGCACGCAAACGATCATTATTCCGCGCAGCTCAAGGCGCGCATCCTGGGCCGCTATGGACACCTGAGCAATGAAGCCTGCGGTGAAGCGCTGCTGCAATTGTATCAGACGGGCGTGCGCCACGCAGTGCTGGGCCATCTGAGCCATGAGAACAACACGCCCGAGCTGGCCATGAGCACGGTGTGCGGCGTGCTGCGCGCGCATGGGCTGGAGCCGTCGGAGGATATCCAGGTGGATATGGCCTGGCGCGATCATGTGGGAGGCGTGTATGAAATCATCTAAGGGGCGCGCCGCGCTGTGTTGGATTCTGGCCGTGCTGAGCATCCCTGTAGGAATTGTGCTGACCTCCGTGCTTTATGCGTTGATACCGGGCGAAAACACGGCGCTGCGGCTGTATCTGTTCAATATTCCCTCGGAGATTTTCTGCTTTGCCCTGCCGGCGTTTTTCATCCTGGCTGCCCGGCCTGAGCGGCTGGCGCGCTTTCGCGCCACCAAACGTGGGCTAAGCGTAAACACGGTCGGCTATACTGCCCTGCTGGCCGTATCAGCCACCATTGTTGTATCCATGATCGCGGCGATATGGGGCGAAGTGCTTAACAGTTCCTTTCAATATACCGAGCCGGCGCAGCCGCGTATCGTGCCGCAAAATGCCGCCGAGTGGGCGCTGGCGCTGCTGTCTACGGCTCTTGTGCCCGCCCTGGCGGAGGAGATGTGCTTTCGCGGCATGCTGCAGGGGCTGCTGACGCGCCGCCTGCCGCGCGCGGGCGTGTGGATCACCGCCCTGTGCTTTGCGGCCATTCATCTGCAGTGGAGCGCCCTGCCTGCACTGTTTGTGCTGGGGCTGGCGCTGGGCTATGCCAACAAGCGCCATGGCTTCTGGGCGGGTGTGCTGCTGCATGGGCTGTATAACGCGGCGGTGCTGGTGCTGTCCAGCCGCGAAATTGGCATAACGCTGCCCATCGTGCTGGTATGCACGATAGCCTTTATCTTTGCCTGGCGCGGACTGATGCAGGAGGAGGAACCCCACCATGAAGCTGACGGTACTGGGCTGTAACGGGCCGTATCCCGCGCCGGGCGGCGCGTGCAGCGGCTATCTTTTGCAGGAGGGAGACACCGGTGTGCTGCTGGACTGCGGCGCGGGCGTGCTGGCGCAGCTGGAAAAGCACATGCCGTCACAGAACTTAACGGCCATCGTGCTGTCGCACCTGCATTACGACCACATGAGCGATATGCTGCCGCTGATTTACCGCTGCCCCGGCCTGCCGGTCTATTTGCCGGGAGCGCCCGCCGCCGTGCGCGCATTGCTGGAGAACGCCTTTGAACTGCATGATATTGCTCAGGGTGGGCAGATCGGCTGTCTGCGCATGACGGCCTGCCCAGGGCGGCACCCTGTGCCTGCCTATGCGGCGCGCTTTGAAAATGGCGATGGCCGCGCCCTTGTCTATACGGGCGATACCAATACCTGTCCGGCGCTGGCGGACTTTGCGAAGGATTGCGATCTGCTGCTGGCCGATGGCTGCTTTGCCCGCGCGCAGTGGAGCGCCGAAAAGCCCCATCTGAGCGCTTTTCTGGCTGCCGAGATGGCGGCACAGGCGGGTGCAAAGGCGCTGCTGCTGACGCACTTTACGCCGGGATATGATGCGGATACGCTGCTGCGCGAGGCACGGCTGGCCTATCCCGCCGCTCAGCTTGCGCAGATGAGCCTGACCGTGGAGGTATAACATGCAAGATCGCTGCCCGCGCCGTATCCTGGTGCTGCTGGCACTGGGCTTTGGCGCGGGCATTTTGCCAGGGCTGCGGCTGGCGCTTTACGGCTGGTTCCTGGCGGCGCTGGCGCTTTGCCTGCTGACGGCGATTGCCCTGCGGCGCTATCGTCTGCCTGCGCTGATGGCGGGCATAGCGGCGATGTTCTTTGCCGGGCTGTCGCTGTGCGCCTGGCATGCGCATCCTGCCCTGCCCGAGGCAGGCAGCTATGCCGTTACCGGCAGGGTGGATGGCGAAGCGCGCTTTCGCGCCGAGGATAATCGTGTGACGGTTTATCTGCGCGATGTGCATCTGAACGGCGAGCGCACCGGGCTGCGCGCGTATTGGACGTATTATCCTGAAGATCCGGAAGCGCCGCTTCCGCAGGATGGGCAGACGGCGGCCTTTACGGCCCGGCTGTATCATCCGCAGGGGCAGGTAAATCCGCATGGGTTTGATTTTCGGCTGTATCTATTGCAGCGCGGGACGGCTGTTGGCTTATCCGGCGCCAAGGAGCTGACGTTGGAGCCGGCGGGGCAAACGCAGCCGGACAGCTTGATCCTGCGCGTGCGCCGCGCGCTGCTTGGCCGTCTGCGAACGCTGCTGAACGGAGAGGACGCGCTGGCTGCGGCGCTGCTGCTGAGCGAGCGCGCGGATATGCCCGAGGATATGACGCGCGATTTCCAGCGCGCGGGCGTGGCGCATGTGCTGGCGGTGTCGGGGCTGCATGTGATGATCCTATCCTCCATGGTGATGCTGCTGCTTCGCCGCCTGTCGCCTTCGCTCCTGGCGATGCTGCTTTTAACGCTGGCGCTGCTGCTGCCCTACTGCTTGCTGGTGGGTATGACGGCCTCCATCCTGCGCGCGTCCGTGCTGCTGACGGTATTGCTGCTGGGGCGCATGGCGCGAAGAAAGGTGGATCCTCTGACGGCGCTGGCGGCGGCGTTTATCGTGGTGCTGGCCGTGCGGCCGCTGGATTTCTTTGCGCCGGGGTTTCAGATGTCCTTTGCCGCCGTGGCGGGGATGATTCTGCTGGGCGATCGCGTGCGGCAGTGGACGCAGCGCATCCGCGGCAAGCGCTGGCGCGCCGTGGTGCAGGCCTATGGCATGACGCTGTGCGCCAGCCTGGGCGTGACACTGCCGGTGATCTATCATTATCACCGGGTATCGCTGATGGGGCTTTTGATCAATCCCCTGCTCAGCCCGCTGATTTCGCTGCTGCTGCCCGCCTACATTGTGCTGCTGCTTGTGGGCGCGGTTTGCCCACCGCTGGGCGCGATATTGGGGCGGGCACTGGCTTGGGTATCTGCGCGGCTGACGGACTGCATTCACCTGGCAGCGCAGCCTGCCTGGGCTTCGGTTCGCGTGCCCAGCCCGCCGTGGTATCTGGCGGCGGCCATTGTGCTGACGTTGATTCTGCTTACGCGCTTTGTGCTGCTGCGGCCCTGGCGGCGCGTGCTCATCGGCGCGCTGGCGCTGGCTGCGGCGGTGGGGACGATGTTGCTGACGCAAAATCGCCTGCCGCGTTATATCCAGCTTTCGCTGGGCAACGCGGACGCGGCGATCATTGAGGATGGCGCGCGCACGGTGGTGATCGATACGGGTGAGAATGGCCGCGAACTGGCCGCCTATCTGCTGGCTGAAGGGCGAGGGATCGATACGCTGATTCTGTCGCATCTGCACACCGATCATGCGCAGGGGCTGCGCGAGCTGCTGGACTATGAGGTGCCCATCGGCGAAATCTGCCTGTCCACCGAGGCGCAGGCGACGCAGGTATCGGACGCCTGCCTGTCCGTGCTGAACGCGGCGCGGGAACATGGCGTTCCTGTGCGGCTGATTTGCGCGGGGGATGAGCTGAAAACCGAGCGCGTCGGTATCCGCGTGCTGTGGCCCGAAGGGGGCAGCGCCAATGATCGGGGCGGGGCCAACGACTATGCGCTGGCGCTGCTGATTGATCTGGACGGCGCGCACATCCTGCATATGAGCGATGTGAGCGGCGCGTATGAGCTGTACGCCGCCCAGGAGGCGGACGCGCTTAAGATCGCCCATCACGGCTCGTCCTCCAGCACGGGCGAGGCCTTTTTGGACCGCGTAAGGCCGGCAATCGGCCTGCTCAGCGCGCGGCAGGCCAGCGCAAAAACGCTGGAGCGGCTTGCGCAGGCGGGCGTTATGGTATATGATACAGAGGAGCTGGGCGCGTTGACGCTGACCGTAAGAAACGGCGAAATGCGCGTGCAGGGCTATCTGCAATGAGGGGTAAGCATGGATCACCGCGCGTTTTTTGACGATGTTGCCAAGGGCAAAATTGCCCCGTGCTATGTGTTTGAGGGTACGGAGGAGTATATCAAGCGCTCGGCGCTGGCCGCCCTGCGCAAAAAGCTGCTGCCTGCGGGGCTGGAGGATATGAATGAGGCGCGCCTGACCGATCCTGACGCGAACGCGCTGATCGCCGCCGCAGAAACCCTGCCCTTGATGGCTGATAAGCGGCTGGTGCTGGTGCTGGAAAGCGGCATGCTGTCCGGCCGCGCCAAGGATTACGACGAGGCCCAAAGCGCCGCCGCGCTGTGCGAATATCTGCAGCATCCGCCCGAGAGCGCGTGCATCGTGTTCTATGTGCGGGACAAGGCGGATGGCCGCAAGAAGCTGTATGCGCAGCTGAAAAAAACGGCGCAGATCGTGCAGTTTAATCCCTTGGATGAGCGCGAAATGACGCGCTGGATTGCCAAGCAGCTCAAGGGCATGGGCAAGAAGATTGCCTCGCCTACCTGCCAGAAGCTGATCTTTACCGCCGGGAACGACCTGTATGCCCTCAGCGGCGAACTGGAAAAGCTGGCGGCCTGCGCAGGCGAGCGGGAGGAAATTCTGCCCGAGGATATCGACGCGATCTGCGTAAAGACCACGGCCTATCGCGTGTACGACCTGGCCAACACCCTGCTGCGCGGGGACGCGGGGCAGGCGTTCACCCTGTCGCGCGCGCTGATACGCGACGGCGAGGAGCCGCTGTTTCTGCTGGCGCTTTTGCAGGGCGAGTGCCGCCGCATGCTGGCGGTAAAGCTACTGCGCGGGGCGGGCATGCAGCCCGACGCCATTGCGGGCAAAATCGGCGCGCCGCCCTTTGCCGTGCGGCAGATGTATCAGCAGGTGGCGCGATACACCGAGCGGCAGCTGCGCGATATGGCGCAGTGCTGCATGGATACGGAATACCAGGTAAAAAGCGGACGGATGGCGCTGGAGGGCGCACTGGAAAAGACCATGCTGCAATTGCTGCGCATCCGCCTGGAGGGAAAAGCATGATTGAAGATTTGCGCGCGCTGCTGGCGCAGGGGAATATTGTTTTAACGGACGAAGCGCAGGATCGGCTGCTGGCGTATCACCGCCTGCTGCTGGAATGGAATGCGCGCATGGATTTGACCAACGTGCCCGAGGAGGAGATGGCGCTGCGGCACTATGCCGATTCGCTGCTTCCACTGGCTCGGAAGGAATGGTTTCCGGACGGTGCAAGGCTGATCGACGTGGGCACAGGCGCGGGCTTTCCCGGCATGCCGCTGGCCATCGCGCGGCCTGATCTGAAGGTGACGCTGCTGGATTCCCAGCGCAAGCGCTGCGATTTTTTAAGCGCTGTGTGCGATGAACTGAAGCTGCCCAACGTGACCGTGCTGCACGCCCGGGCGGAGGACGGCGCGCGCGGCGCGCTGCGCGAGCAGATGGACGTGGCCGTGG
>OLPR01000458.1_pt1 | contig 37533 bp, 29 predicted proteins | sample 1672761 | NCBI WGS metagenome assembly OLPR01 (sample SAMEA3136721, study PRJEB25190) | human gut metagenome | biome: human gut; feature: human-associated habitat; material: faeces | place: Austria | collected 2013 | reverse complement strand
CCACCTGCGTGCTTTTTGGCGACGGCGCGGGCGCGGCCGTGGTCGATGGGGGAGAGGGCGGCCTCATGGCCACCTTGCTCACCAGTCAGGGCGACGCCACCCACCTCAACATGTACCCCGATCCGGGCAACAGCCCCTTCGCCACGCAGCGCGTCCCCGCGCGCGCTTTGCACATGGACGGCCCGGAGATCTACAAATTCGCCGTTTCCCACTCGGTCAGCGATCTGCGCGCCGTCTGCGAAAAGGCGGGCGTGGCGCTTGACGACATCGACCACTTCCTTCTGCATCAGGCCAACAGGCGCATCATCGACGCCGCGCGCGCGCGCCTCAAGCAGCCGATCGAAAAATTCCCCATGAACGTCGAGGTGCGGGGCAATACCTCCTCGGCCAGCGTGCCCATTTTGCTGGACGAAGAAAACCGCGCCGGCCGCCTGCATGCGGGCGACAAACTGGCCATGAGCGCCTTTGGCGCGGGCCTGACCACCGGCGCGTGCGTGCTCACGTGGACAAAGGAGTAAGTTCCTTTTCCGATAAAAAAACACATTTGGAGGATGACACCATGATCTTCGAAAAAGTTGCCGCTCTGCTGGCGGACTACAAGGGCATCGACGTTAACACCATCACCATGGATTCGAGCTTTGCCGAGCTGGAACTGGATTCCCTCGACGTGGCCGACCTCGTCATGCAGATTGAGGACGAACTGGGCGTGAGCATCGAACTCGACCAGAGCGTCACCACCATGAAGGACCTCATTGCCAAGATCGAAGAGGCGAAGAACGCATGATCCATACCGACGTCTGCGACCGCATCGGCATCGAGTACCCGATCTTCCAGGGCGGCATGGCCTGGGTGAGCGAGCATGTGCTCGCCGCGGCGGTTTCCAATGCCGGCGGGCTGGGCATCATCTCGGCCATGAACGCCCCCGGCGAATACCTGCGCAAGGAGATCCGCGCTTGCCGCGAAATGACGGACCGCCCCTTCGGCGTCAACGTACCGCTCATGTACCGCTACGCCGCCGAGCTCATACAGGTCATCATCGACGAACGGGTCCCCGTGGTCTTCACCTCGGCGGGAAATCCGGCCACCTGGACCTCGCGGCTGCACGATGCCGGGTGCAAGGTCGCCCACGTGGTCTCGAGCTCGCGATTTGCCCGCAAAAGCGAGGCTGCGGGGGTCGATGCCGTCGTAGCCGAGGGCTTCGAGGCGGGCGGCCACAACGGACGCGAGGAGAGCTCGACGATGGTCCTCATCCCGCAGGTGCGCGAGGCGGTGACGCTCCCCCTCATCGCGGCCGGCGGCATCGCTACGGGCAGCGGCATGCTGGCTGCCTTCGCACTGGGCGCCGAGGGCGTTCAGATGGGGACGCGCTTTGCACTCAGCGCCGAGAGTTCGGCCAGCGAGGAGTTCAAACAGCTCTGCATCACGCTGCAGGAGGGCGATACGATGCTCGCACTCAAGCGGCTGAGCCCCACACGGCTTATCCGCAACGCCTTCTACCACCACATGGAGGAAGCCGAGGCGCGCGGAGCCTCGGCCGACGAGCTGCGCGAGCTGATAGGCTTCGGTCGGACACGACGGGGCATCTTCGAGGGGGACCTCGAGGAGGGAGAGCTCGAAATCGGACAAATCGCCTCGCTCATCCGCGACCTGCCGTCGGCAGGCGAGATTGTCGCTTCGCTGGTCGATGAGTTCAACGCCCGCCGCGCCGCACTTCCGACCCTCTGAACCTCTGAATCTCCGAGCCGGACACGTAGCGGCCTTTGACCGGAGGCACGCTACCGTTCAGTCCGGCTCCGAACAAAAAAACGGGAGACCCTCTTTCGAGAAGGTCTCCCGTTTGGCTTACTGCCAACGGCTCCACGGACCCGCTGCCCCGCTGCCATCGACCGCGAACACCACGGCACGGGCAGAGGTACACAGCCGCGCGGCTTCTACTGCTCGTTGAAGCGGGCTGCTACCTGCTCGGCGAGCGTCCGGGCGGCGTCGTAGCTGCGGACGTCGAAGCCCTGCTTCATCTCCACGGGGGTGCAGATGGGCTCCCACTTCATCCGCTCGGCGAACTCCTTCATGCGGCGCACGGCGGCACCGGCCCAGCAGAACGAACCGAAGAATCCGAAGTTACGCGTCGGCACGCAGCGCGCCTCAATCTTGCGCAGCAGGTGTTCCACCTCGGGGAAGAGCTCGGCGTTGTAGGTCGGCGAACCGACGAGCAGCGTATCGTACTTGAAGACGTCGCGCACGACCATCGACATGTCGGCCGTCGTCAGATTGTGCATCACAATCGGCCGCACGCCACGCTCGGCCAGCTCGCGGGCAATCCGCTCGGCCAGCTGCTCCGTATTGCCGTACATCGAGCCGTAGGCAATCACCACGCCATGCTCGCCTTCGTAGCGGCTCAGACGGTCGTACATCGAAACCACACGCGGAATCTCGCGCTGCCATACGGGACCGTGCGTCGCGCAGATGGTCTCGATGGGCAGTCCGCCCAGCTTCTGCAGCGCCTTCTGCACCGGAGCGCCATACTTGCCCACGATGCAGGCGTAGTAGCGACGCATCTCGTCCCAGAAGTGGTCCAGTTCGAGCTGCGAGTCGGTGATGCCGCCGTTGAGCGCACCGAACGTACCGAAGGCGTCGCCCGAGAAGAGCACCTTCGCTTCAGGGCACCAGGTCACCATCGTCTCGGGCCAGTGAACCATCGGGGCGAGGTGGAACTGAAGGGTGTGCGCACCGAGCTGGATGGTGGAGCCCTCCTTGACCTCGAGCGTTCCGTCGGTGATGCCATAGAAACCCGCAAGCATCTGCAGCGTCTTGGCGTTGCCGACAATCAGCATCTTGGGATAGAGCAGACGCAGCGTCCGAATCGACGACGAATGGTCGGGCTCCATGTGGTTTACGATGAGGTAGTCGACCGTTCGGTCACCGAGCACCTCGTGGATGTTCTCGACAAAACGGCTGCCGAACGCCTCCTCGACCGTATCGATAAGGGCCACCTGCTCGTCGACAACGAGGTAGGAGTTGTACGAGACGCCGTAAGGGAGCGACCAGAGCCCCTCGAAGCGGGTCGTGGTGCGGTCGTTGACGCCCACGTAATGGATTCCGGGAATGATTTCCGTGATTTTCATAACGTCGAAACTTTATTTTGCTGCAAAAATAGCATTTTTTTGCAAACTGAGCTAAAAAACACGAACATAGACGATTTTCCGAGGCGGATTAACCAATTCGGGGCGCCACAGGCTTGGAAGAGCCGAACACAGAACGCCGACAAGACAACGTCCTCACGTCTCCGTCAAAAAAAGACCACTTCCTGGGGAAGTGGTCTTTCATTATCAACTTGCGGAGTGATATTCCTGCCGCTAAAGAGTCTTTTCCAGCGTCTTGATTAACTCAACACCGTCGATGTTCTGTACAAGAACAGCAAACGTGTAAGAGGTGCCGGTTTCCAACTTGATGTAGCCGTTCTCGTAACCATTCTCGGAAACAATCTCCGCAATCTCGGAATCAGACAGGTCTTCACCATACTCGTTGATGATATCCTTGATGTCAATTCCGGAACCCTCAATGACGCTCGTCTTGTTCAGATAAATCTTGCCTGCCGAGATATTGGCACCCTTGATTCGATAGAAGAAGCTCGTCGCCTCGTCGTAGCCCTCGTATGCAGGGATGGTCTCGAGCGTCAGTTCGGGAGCCGGAGCATCGGGAACCTCCTCGCCGCCTGCGTTATACTTGAAGGCAAGAGAGGTCGGAGTACCCGCAACTGCGGCGCCAGCAGCCGTGCCGTAAGGAATGACTACAAGAGTATAGCGACCGGACTTGGCGATGGAAACAAGCAGATTCTCCTCGGCACCCGAACTCTCCATCTCCGAGCTCTCAATCGTACCGTTGATGATACCTTCAACATATCCCTCAACCTGAGCTGCCGAAGCTACGCCCTCGAAATAGGCATACTTATACGAAGCCACATCATCGTTGGGGGTCAGCTTGAAGATTGCTGAAGAGGTATTGTCCGACGACGTATAGGTACCTACGAACTCAACAGCTACAGTCGGATTGATATCCACGGCACCGGGAAGAACGAGCTTGAACTTGCCCGAAGCATTCGTAGGACGATTGTTGCTGACGGTCGGGATGTTGAGCGAAAGGCCATTCTTGGGGAAGGTAATCACGCCATTAGCCAACGTACCCGGAGCGTTGCTGAAGATTTTCAGCTCGCCAAAACCCTCAATGGAGAAGCCCAGAGGCTGCTCGGCGATGGTTACGGCTTCGGGATTCGAGCAATCAAGGGTGATGTAGTAGTCCGAAGCTGCACCCGTAGCATCTGCGAAGTTGTAAATCGTAAACAGACCGGTACCGGCACGGTAGAGGTTCTTCAGACGATAGAGACCCTTATTGCTGTCGGACTGCTGAACTCAACCTCGAACGATACATTGTCAATACCATAGGCTGCCGTAATGACGTCTTCGGTATAGGTACCCATACCCAGCGAGGTCCACGGAGCAGGTGCAACAAACGAGAACTCATACGAGCTCATGCCGTAGGGCGACGTGTTCTCCGTATCACCGATGGTAAGCGTGCAGGGATACATCTGGTCCTGCGTCAGCTTCGCATAATCATAAGTGATGACCAGATTGGTAGAGTTCTCACCGGCAGCAAAATCCACCGTCGAGGGAATCGAAAAGAGTGAGCTCTCCTCGGTTGCGAAAATCGAGAAGGAGGCTGCCTCATCGGCGACAACGCGGTATACGGGAATCGTAACCGACGAAGAGTTCTCCTCCAGGTTGACCGTCTCGCCCATGTCGGTAGCGAAATAGACCTGCTGACCCGCCGGACGCGGTGCCGGCGTGTAGTCCATCTCCTCCGTGCACGACGATGCAAACATCGTCGTGCCGGCCACGGCCAGAAAATATAATAATTTCTTGATAGCTTTCATGAGTTATCTGTTTTACAAATTACACGTTACTAATGCCACAGGGTACCACGATAGAGAACCGGGTCGGGATTCTGCTGGTCCTTGAGAATCGTATTGGCGATGACTTCAGCCAGCGGGAGCGGCAGCGTCGTCCAGGGTGCATTGCCGTCGGGGCTGTTATAGCGGCACTCCGCGAAGTGGTTCGTACCGGTATAGCCCTTGAATTGCGGCTTGTCCAGACGCTTGTAGTCGAACATGATGATACCCTCGCCCCAGAACTCAATCTGACGCTGCAGGAAAATCTCATCCTGAAGGCCCTTGCCATCGGAAGCAGCCGAACGGAAGCTCGGGTTGCGGTAGGTCTGCACGAACGACTCGAGCAGCTGCTTGCCGCGCGAAAGGTTCTGCATACCGGCAGCCTCGGCCTGAATCAGGTACATCTCCTCAACGCGCATGAGCGGGAAGTCGGCAACCGAACCTACGCTGAAGGTAACGCCGTTACCCTCGCCGGGACGGAACTTGAAGCCGGTGTAGTCCTGAATCGAGTTCTCCCACGTCTTCTTGTCGAGCGTCGTCTGATAGTAGGAGTAGGGATACTTCTCACGGTCGGGGTTCACCCACGAACGCTTGCGCCAGTCCGTATCGGGAATCTTGGCGAAGAGCGCCGCATCAATCTGCTTGGCCGAAGACCAGCCACCGGCTGCGCTGTAGCCATAGGTAGCCTCGGGCGCCATGAACGATACGAAGTTGCAGATACCGGTCGTTACGACGCGGTTGTCGGCCGTTACGATGATACCCCACATCCATGCAGGCGTCGAGATGTCGTTGAAGCCGGTGGTGGGGCTCATCCACTGAGCCTCGGTCAGCGGCGTGGCACCGCTCAGCTCGATGGCCTTGGTAGCAGCCTCCTCTGCATCCTTCCACTGCTCGCGCTGCAGATATACGCGGGCCAGCATACCGTAGGCAACGGCCTGGTCAACCTTGTTCTTAGCCGTACGCGTGTAACCCTCAAGATACGTGACAGCGTTCTGAAGGTCGGGAAGAATCAACTCATCATAGAGCTTGTCAGTCTCGACGCGGGGGTTGCGACGCCCCATCAGCTCGGAGGTATTCTCATCGACGATGGGGACCGAAAGACCGTCCCATGCGCCGTGCTCCGTACCCTTGTACTCGAAAATACGAGCCAGATGGAAGTAGGCCATGGCGCGATAAACAAGCGCCTGACCAAGGTACTCCTGCTGGGTCGAGGACATGTTCTCGGGGTCAATCTGGCCGATGAGCGTATTGGCCATGTTGATGAGCGAATAGCAGAAGTTCCAGATGAAACGGGGAGCCGCTCCTTCCTGGCTCAGCACAGGAGTAACACCTCGCCAGTTGAGGAAACCGTTGTCATAACCGTAATCCGTTACAGCCACGTCGGGCGTCAGAGCATCGGTACCCATGCAGATACCGGACCAACCGAAATCGTAGTGCTGTTCGGCGGCGAGTCCCATCGTATTGAATGTCGTGAGCCAGGCATTCATACCGTTTACCAGTGCGGCAGGAGACTCGGCCATCTGCTCGTTGGAAACGTATCTGGTCGGCAGCTCCTCCTTGATGCAGCCCGTCGTAAGGGATGCAACGGCACCGAACGCAACAAGATATTTCAATATTTTCATATTCGTCCTTCAGTTTTATGGTTTAGAATTTCAGCGTAATACCACCCGAAATCACACGAATCGGAGAGTAACGCGTGTTGCTGACATCGTCACCCGAGAAGGATTGACGCGGGTCAAAGCCCTCACGCTTGGACCAGTAGAAGACATTCTCGCACGAGAGGTAGATACGCAGCGACTCGATGGAGAGCTTCTTGAGCCATCTCTTCGGGAAGGTATAACCGAAGTTGATATTCTGCAGGTTCAGATAGCTTGCATCCTCCAGGAAGCGGTCGCAGTAACCGGCCGTATAGAGGTCCTGGTAACGGAAACGCGGAATGTTCGTATTCTTATGCTCGGGAGTCCACGACTTGAGCACATCGCGGTGGATATTCGAACCACCCGACGTACCGGGCGAGCCCATCGTGCTGTAGTAGCCGTAGTCGAAAGCGTAACCGCCAATCGAGTAGGTGAAGTTAACCGAAAGGTCGAAGCCGTAGAAAGCAACCGTCGTACCGAAACCGCCGTAGAGGTCGGGCAGCGAGGTCTTGCCAACCTCCATGTAGTCGGCCTCACTGGTGTTGTTCACCTTCTTCATGCCCTTCGAATGGTCGTTCTTGTCCTCCCAAGCCCAGTACATGGCCTCACCCGTATCGGGATTAACGCCTGCATAGCGCTTGATGTACCAGTTGTAGAGGGGTTTGCCCTCGGCCATCCAGAAGTTGCCGCTCTGATAACCGGCATCATGCTCGATGAGCTCGGCCGGCAGACGGTCGATGACGTTCTTGTAGTGGGTCATGTTGAGGTTCAAATCCCACTGCACGTTCTTCGTGCGGATTACCGTACCGTTCAGGGTCAACTCGACACCTGCGTTGTGCATGTCGCCGATGTTGTCGTAGTAGTACGAATAACCCATCGACAGCGGCACGGGCAGACGGAAGAGCATGTCCGAAGTCTTGCGGTAGAAGTACTCGACCGTACCGCTCAAGCGGCCCTGCCAGAGGCTGAAGTCAACACCGGCGTTGATGTTGGTGTTGGTCTCCCACGTAATGTTGGGATTACCCTTCGTATAGAGCGTACCGGCAACCTCACCACCTGCAGACTGAATCTGCCACAGGTCGGTGTAGCGGTACTCACCGATACCGTCGTTACCCTGCTGACCTACTGAAGCCTTGATTTTCAGCATGTCGACCCAGGGAGCATTGAACCAGTTCTCCTTGTTGATAAGCCATGCGGCGCTCAACGAGTAGAAGTTACCCCAACGGTGGTCGGGATGGAAGCGCGACGATGCATCGCGACGATACGAACCGCTGACGAAGTACTTGTTGTCGTAGTTGTACTCGGCACGACCGAAATATCCTTCGGTGTTGTAGCCGTTTTCATAAGAGGTATTCGTACCCTTAACGATTGCACCAGCCAGCTCGAGCAGCTTGTCCGAGAACATGTTCGACGACGAGGCGTAGAGCACCGAGCTCTTGCGCTTGTAGTTCTCGTGACCAATCATGATGTCGACGGTGTGCTTGTCGTTGAAAGTCTTGTTGTAGCTGAGAATCTGCTGCATGTTGAACGAGAAGAAGCGGTCGTGCTCCTTGCCCAGAATACCGTTCATGTCCTTGTAACCGCCGTAGTAGGGGTTGGTGAAGTTGGTATAGCGGGTCTCGTCGAGGTTGACACCGACGTTGAACTGGAACTTAAAGTCCTTGAGGAAAGTGGCCTCTGCAAATGCAGTACCGGTGAAGGCGTTGCCGATGGCCTGGCTCTCGATGTCGAGCTGCTGGGTGGCAATGGCGTTCGAACCGGTCATCACGGGACGCTGCAGGCCGGCGATACCGTCCTCAGCCTCGCCCGAACCGTAATCGTAGCGCAGGTGGCCGTACTGGTCGCGCAGGATGTTGCCGTTCTCGTCACGAACGTAGAGCGGGTAGATAGGGCCCATCAGGGTTACCACACCGAAGAGGTTCGATACCGAGTTCGAGCCATAGGAGGCCTCCTCGTATACGCTCTGCGAGTCGTAGTTGGCGTAGCTGGCGTTGGCACCCACCTTGAGCCACTTCTTTACCTGGTAGTCGGCCTTCAGTCGAGCGGTGTAACGCTTCATGTAGGAGTTGGTCACGATACCCTTGTCGTTCATGTAGCCGAACGAACCGTAGAAGCTGCCGCGGTCGTTCGAAGCCGACACGTTGACGTTGTACTCCTGACGCACCGAGGTGTGGAAAGCGGCATCCTCCCAGTCATCGGGAGTCAGCAGGTAGCGGTTGCCGTCCGACGCCGTGTAGACGTTGCCCAGCGTGGCGTTGGGGTTGATTTTACCGTTGGAGCCGATGAAATACTGGCCCTTGGGCACATTGTAAACCTGATAACGGAGGCTGCGAATCAGCTCGTCGTTGGCGTAGCGCTGAGCGGCCGAAGCTCCGTAACCGAGTTCATTGACACCATAATCATACATGGCACCGTAAATCGTCTCGTAGTAGAGAGCCGGATTGTCCACGTACTCGTAGTCGCGAACGGCACGAGAGTTGACACCCACCTTGGCATCGACCGTAACGATTGCATCGCCGCCCTTGCCGCGCTTGGTGGTCACCATGACGACACCGTTGGCACCACGCGAACCGTAGAGGGCCGTCGAGGCAGCGTCCTTGAGGACGGTCAGGTTCTCGATGTCGTTCGAGTTGATGAGGGCCAGGTCACCGTCGTAGGGGATACCGTCGACAACCCACAGAGGGTCGGTGCTCGACGAGATGGAGCCGATACCGCGAATCATCACCTTGGGAGCCGAACCGGGCTGACCCGAAGTGGTCTGCAGCTGAACACCGGGCGAAGTACCCGAAAGCAGCTGAGCGACGTTCGACGTCTGCATCTTGGCGATATCCTCGGATTTAACCACCGAAGCCGAACCGGAGAACGCTTCCTTGCGGGCCGTACCGAACGCCACGACAATCACGTCGTCGATGTCCGTCGTATCCTCATGCAGCGTGACATCGATGCGGGTCTTTCCCGCAACAGGGACCTTCACGGCCTGGTAGCCGATGAAGGAGATGGCCAGTGTGCCGTCTGCCGGAACCGAGATTGCGAACGAACCGTCGGCGCCGGTCGTTGTACCAATCGAGGTGCCGTCAAGAAGAACTGTCGCACCCGCGATGGGACTCCCATCGTGCCCGGTCACTGTACCGGAAACTTGCCGTTGCTGAGCGCTCGCCAAGGCGAAGATGCCCATCGCAGCAATGAACGATAGTACAATTTTTCTAACCATAAGCGTTGTTTTTAATTGGTTTTTTAGAATAAAAGTTCAATGTCAAAGATATGAAACTAATATATAATTTGCAAGTGATTTTTATTAAAATTTAAGGAATTTACAATTATTTGCGTTTTTTGAAGGCATTAATTACAATTTTTTCTTAGATGTAAAAAATGAGGTTACAATCCGTAACCACCATTTTGACCCATAATAGAGCTATTTCGACCACCGAGCGACGGAGCCGCCCCGCAACTGGCGATAAATCGAACTTAAAACCAACCCTACAGAACGAAACCGGGCTCCCGAAACTTCATCCTGACGCCAGGCAGGGCGTTCGAGCCCGTCACGCAGGTACGAATGTGTAACCAACGTATAAATTTTTGCGGTCCGGATGTTTTCATGACCCCGAAACTGGCCATTTGCCTTGTTGGCGACGTCCCGGACAAGGGCAACCGTCGTGGCAAAGGGGAGTTGGGAAGAGTAGAATGCAAGCACCAGCCAATGCCGGCGCGATTCAAGCCCTGCCCCGGCCGGCAGTTGTACCAGCCACTGCCGTTGACCGGAAGCGGGCTTGCCAGACAATACGGGAATGGCCCGGAAGGATTACCGCCGCGGAGCCGCCTTATCCGGGAACCCGAAGTTGGCAAAAGCGATTCGGCCGCCCCACTCCTGGCGATGGGCAGCGGTTCAAAGGGGCTCGGAGCTGCCGGGCGGAAACAGAACCACTCACGCGACACAATGCTACCGCACAATGCCGGAATGGAGCCCGCCTCCGGCATTACATGCAACAGACTGCGCAGGCAAGGCCGTTTCCAAAACGCTCGCAAAGGACAAATAGAGGTACACCTATATTATATAAGTTTTAAGCGCAAACCTGCTACCCTTGAGCCGAACACCTCGTTGCGGCAGCGGGAAAATCCGAGCAGGCTCTTCCGCGAAGCATCAGCCATAGGAATCCCCCCGAACCATCGGGTGTCAGGCATTCCTGTTCAAGGCTGCACACTTCGTAGCAGCGGCATTCGACCGAACAGCGGATGCACCCCGGCGGGACCTTGGCAGGCACGGCAGTGCAACGACGCTCAGCACATTGCAAATATTTGTTTTACAGATATATAATCCAAAAATAGACTCATTAACCGAATAAAAAAGAGACAAAAACAACAAAAAAGAGGCTTGAGGACTTGCAGTTTCGAAAATTATGCCTATCTTTGCACCACAATACGAGAGAAACACACCATGTAACCTCGTAACGGATGGTGCCATAGCTCAGTTGGTAGAGCAAAGGACTGAAAATCCTTGTGTCCCCGGTTCGATTCCTGGTGGTACCACTTTGAAGAGAAGCAAAAAGTTGCAAAACCCTGATTTCCAAACGAAATCAGGGTTTTCTCTTTTTGCCGGCAGCGCAAAAAACAGCGGTTTTCGGCACCTTTTGGTGGAGCAATCGGTGGAGATGAAAACCACCCCATTTATCTCCACCGAATTTGTGCACTTCTCGCTGAACTGCAACATTTTGCATGACGCTAAATCGGGTCGGATTTCCTACATTTGTCGAACCAGTTAAAGAGCAAGTAGGAACCATGAAAAGAGATTCGTTTCGCGTGCTGTTCTTCCTCAAGAAGACCAGGCTGTTGAAAAACGGAGAGGCCTCCGTCTGCATGCGCATCACCGTCAACGGGACGCGCGTCGAAAACAACATCCGCAAGAGCATCGACCCTGCCCTGTGGAGTCAGGCCAAGGAGACGGCCCGCGGCAAGAGCCGCCGCGCCTGCGACCTGAACTCCTATATCGAGGAGGCCCGCATCAAGCTGTATCAAATCTTTTGCGAACTGGAGCTGCAGAACCGTCCCGTCACGGCCCACCTGCTGCAGGAGCTCTTCTTCGGGCAAGAGAAGCCGGAAGAGGTCCGCACGCTGTTGGGGACCATGCAGGAGCACAACGACCAGTGCCGGGCGCTGATCGGCACGGACTATGCGCTGATTACGGTCCGCCGCTACGAGAGTTGCCGGCGTTATCTGGCCGAGTTGATCCGCCAGCGTTACGGGAAGGAGGATCTGCCTCTCACGGAGGTCAACGGCGAACTGGTCCGTGCCTTTGCCTTCTATCTGAAGACGGAAAAGGGATGCCAGCAGAATACCGTCATCCGCTACATGAAGTGTCTGAAAAAGATTACCAATCTGGCCCGCGCCAATGACTGGATGGCGAAGGACCCCTTCCTCGGAATTCGTTTCCACGAGAAGGAGGTCGTCCGGGAGTTTCTGACGATGGACGAGCTGCAGACCATCTACCGCAAGGAGTTTCCGCTGGAACGGCTGACGCTGGTCCGCGACGTCTTCATCTTCGCCGCCTTTACGGGGCTGGCCTTCATCGACGTGCAGCAGCTCGCCCCGGAGCACATCGTCCGCGACAACAACGGAAATCTCTGGATCCGCAAACCCCGTCAGAAGACGAAAAACATGTGCAACATCCCGCTGCTGGATATTCCGCAGGAGATTCTGCGCAAGTATGCCGACCACCCCACCTGCCGGAAGAGGGGCGTATTGCTGCCGGTTCCATGCAACCAGAAGATGAACAGCTATCTGAAGGAGATCGCCGACATCTGCATGATCCGCAAGAATCTGACCACGCATTGCGCCAGGCACTCGTATGCAACCTCGGTCTGCCTGGCCAACGGCGTCAGTCTGGAAAATGTGGCCAAGATGCTGGGCCACTCCAACATCAAGATGACGCAGCACTATGCCCGGGTTCTCGACAGCTCCATCCTCCGGGACATGATGCAGGTGGAGAGAGCCATCTCCAAACTGGGATAGCGGAATGCGCCCTGCTAAATTCACAAAACAGCCCGGGGATAAGCATCTCCGGGCTGTTCAATGTCATGGCTATACCAACCGGCTGATCCTGTCTCGGATGATCCCCTTGTACTCCTCTTTCATCTCTTGCGGCAGGAACGATCGATCCACATATGCGAACCAGACGTCCTGTGACTTCCGAAACTTGTGAAAGATGTTTTCTATAACCTTGTCGCCCAAACCCGAAGCCTGCATGGAAGCGATAAAATCTTCTTTCCGGATTTTCCGCTTCTTGCCATTGAGCGTCAACGCCAGCTCCTCGTTATCCTCCGGCATGACCAGCGCTGTGGAGAGCATGTCGTAAGCCGGAGTAAGCAGATGTTTGCCCGGCGTCTCGCTATAAAGCGAGAAGTTCTTCAGATGCATGTCGGCATTCCCCGTGATCCACGAAAAAACGACCTGCTCCCAAAAGTTGACCTGGTCCAGCAAGGGGGCTGCGGAGAATCTCCGGATGGTCTTGTCGATCTGTTCGTACGAACCTTTGTATTTGTGCTCGGTCAGACGCCCGGTCAACTGGCACATATCTTCCATGGGTAATTTCACACCCTGGGAAGTGCGGTCTATACGGCGTGTGATATAGCACAGTTCGCCATCAGCAAAGCGAATCAGGCTGTGAGGCACGACCCTTATTCTGGCCAGTTCGGCCAAATGCATCGTTAAATCCTCCAACTCGGGCAAATGGGCGAATCGTTCGGTTGGTGGTTTCAGAATATACCGTCCCCACAGCCCGACAATCGTAAAACGGTCGACCTCGTTTCGTCCACCCTTGAGAATATCGAGCGACAATTTTGCCTGTACCCCCGTAAGTGTCGTCTGGCTACGAATTACCTGTCGGGCAAGATCTGTCAGATTTTCGCGCGTATAGGGTAGTTCGGGAGGACACGACGTCCCGAATATTTTTTGGGAACAACGCTTGTGGAAATCCTTTTCACCCGCGGTCAACTCCCCGTAACAATACAAACATACCGCCATCGATTACTCCTCCTTGGTGATTACGGGTTGAACTCCAACAGCTCCGATACAATCCTTACAGCAGGCCAAAAGCAAGGCCATGCGATCGCGGGCATCGATTTTCCAGTTCCTTTCGGCAATATCCAGCAACCAGCCCTCGGGAATCAACCCGTCAAAAAACGGGAACAACACTTTATCCCGATAGGGACGATCGCTCAACGGAAGGGTCAGACTCACAGCCTGCGCATCCGGTGCCGCCAAATAACCGGTATCGTATACGAATGTATAACCGTTCTCGTCTTCAGTCAGGATGCCGGCCCGTCGATCCTGAAGAAATACAACAGCTTGTTTCATCATTCATCGGTTTTAGTCATCGGTACGGCTCCCACCTCATAGCCAAACAGATTCAGAATCTGGTCGACCTTGTCAAGACGAAGTGTCGGCTTGCCCTGCTCCAGTTCGCGGATAAAACGCAGTCCCACACCGGACTTCTCGGCAAGTTCCACCTGTGTCAGATGATATTGTCGGCGCATCGACTTGACCGAGTTGGATAGAGATGTTTGTTTCATGATTTATACCCCTTTGGGTACAAATATATCAAATATTTTTCATTTTGCACCCTTACGGGTATAAATTTATATTTAATCATCCCTATTATACCCGATAGGTGGCACACGATACTCCTTTCATCCGGCAGCAAGGTAATGGGCCGGAGCGAAATGCCAACCTCATGCCCCGAGGGGTTTTCCCCGAGGAGAAGCCTCCGCAGATGGAGATGCTCCCCGGGAAAAAGGTTGTCGTATTCGCTCCGGCCCGTTTGGGAAGATGCTACCGATGAAAAGGAGAAAAACCATGAACGGCTGCATCGTGAGGGTCGGTTGCTCGTGTTCCCTTTCTGCCTTCTGTCTGTGCGGTCTTGCTGCCTCGTTCTGCCCCTTGTCTACCGAAATTCGTTGCGATAACCCTCCTCCAGCATCCGCTCGATATCCGAGGAGCGGTAGAGGATCTTGCCGCCCAGCTTGATATAGGGAATCCGTCCCTGATTGCGGTAATCCTGCAAACTCCTGCGGCTGATCTTCAGCCGCTGCGAAAGCTCCTCGTCCGTATAGAAGCTCTCGCCGTCCAACGAAGACTTACGCTTCGAAAACAACGTCTCCAACGCCTTGGAAAGACGTTCCATCGTCTGAAAGTACGAGCGGATCCGCTCGTCATGCTCCGTAATCAATTCATTGCCCATTTTCCGTCTGTTTGATGCGAGATCCAGCCCAACACCACCACGAGTGTCACGATCCGGATTTCACTGTTTATACTCCGTTTCTGCGCTTCTGCTCGTGCCTGCGTCGTGCTTCCAGCACCGCAAGGAACGACCGCACATCTTCTGCCCGGTAGTAGATCTTGTGGTTGATCTGCGTGTAGGAGAGCGACCCGTTGCCGCGAAGGGTCTGCAACGTCCGTTTGGAGATATTCAGCAGCTGGCAGACCTGCTGGTTGTCCAGCCACGGCTCCGGCTCGCCGATACGGTGTGTATGGCAGAGCGCATCCATCCGTCGGGCGAACTCCTCGAACCGCGCAAGCATCCGCTCAAAGGTTCGGGATTCTACGTTGACTATTCCCATGGCAGTGTCGTTTTAAGATCCCGGGAAAGCGACTGGATCCGGCTGCGGCACCATGCCGTGATTTCCTCGTCGAAGGTTGCGAAGTGGTGTTCCAGCACGCGGTCCAGATAACTGTACATCGAGATTTTGTCGTCGTCAACAAGCCGCACAAGTCGCTGAATCCGTTGGTGAAACTCCGGACGGACATAAATGGCCTTACCATGGAGAGCTGCAGTCTTGACCGGCTGCAGGAAGAGGCGCTCGTAGTTGGAGACTTTTCTCGATAAAGTCCCGGAATCGAGGGACACCGTTCGGTTGTCACCCCGAAGTTCATTCTTCTGTTCTTGCATAATGATTGGCTTTTAAGGTTTCGGGAGCGAATATAGGGGCAACGGAGGCGCTTTCTCCACCTTCTGCACTCTATGGCAGTGGTTGGCGTCGGTGTGGCACAGGTTGGCGTCGGTAGCAAGCCCAAACAGAGTATTTCAATTGATTTTCGAGGCGTAGAACCATACGCCATAGTGACCTTGATAAGGAGGACATTAGAACGTCCTAGTGTTTTACTTCCCAACATAAAGGGGCCTACTGACATCAACAGATCAAGAAAACAGAAGATCGAGAGATCTTGGCATCAAGATCACAAGGGAACAAGATTATAAGGGCTCTTGAGGTCAAGAGAACATGACGCCTGGAGATCAAGAATCCATGAGTCCAAGACCTCAACAGTGCCTGAGTTCCAGATTTCAAAACTTCTTGAAATCCTGGCATCAAGAACTCTTGAGATCTGGAGTTCTTGACCTCTGGAGTTCGCGAGTCCAAGAGTTCATGATTTCGGGACATCAGAGGTTCTTGACTTCTGGAGATCAAGACGCCAAGACTTCAATCCGTATTGATTTCCTGGCATCACTATTTCATGATGGATTGAGTTCAAGATTTATTCATCCCATTTCACGGCAATTTTGTTCCCGATGTCAGCTTCGGGAACGGGTGGTTCGCCTCTTCAGATTGGCCGGCGAACAAGCGGGAACGGGACGTGATATTCGACCCGTTTTTGGGGGTCAGAAACATTATATGTTTTGCCCCCCGGCAAGCTGTGTTTTCCGTTACGCGAAATAGATTTCGTAACAGAAAACAGCTTGCCCGCAAGGGGGTGGGAAACTCCTCCGAAGTCGTCGTTTTTTACAGGGGCCATGGTGGCCCGACTCGAAATTTAAGCCATTGAAGGTTTTTCGAACACCTTTAGTAAAAACAACGCATACCATAGAGGGAAAAATTGCAATTTCAAAGAGGGAAAAGGACCGACCGTCCCAATTAGAACAGTTATTTTCGGCGATTGAGACCGCAAAATTCCGGACAATATTTGTGAAATTGGTGTATATTGAGGCCTCGATTCATCAAATTGAAGGCCGGTAATTCGATATTTTGCATCATAAAAAGAAGGCTAAAGCAGTGGTATTTGTCATCTACCCACACTCAATTCCGCAGAATTACAGTCAATCAGAACGGAGTTTTAGCGCGGATTTAGCCCCAGTTTTTTTGCAGAAAAGAGCACTCGCAATGTACCAAATTGGAGCATAAAGCGCATGAACGGGGCGTCATTAGCTAGCAAGTCTACGTTTCAGTCGAGGCGTATTGGCTACGAGACAGGTAAAATTCAGATAAAATTCAATACACAAGAAGAATAAACAGAGAATGCAGGAGTGCGTTTCCGACATGGTCCTGAAGATATCCGTTTTCAGCAATCGAATTCATGGATATCAACCCCCAGGTATTGACAGGCCTTTTTCTGGCTGATTCCGTCTTTGAGCATGCGTTCGTAACATGCCCGCTTTTCGTTGTGGGCCTCAATCCGATCGAACAACATCTCAACCAAAGTATCCACCGCCTCCGAAAAGGCCGCTTCTCCTTCGGGCGTATCAAAATCGATCTTACAAAAAGGCGCCCGCTCCCTATGCAGAATCAGGTAATAAACTCCCGAAATCAGAAGGGCGATAATGCTCTTGATGTTGATATGAGCGGATTTGAACAGCAGGTCGTAATATTCGACCAGATTCATGTTCATCAGATCCCGAATCCGGGCCGTTCTTCGAGTCGTCTCATTGTCGGCCGACATCTCCCAAAGCAACAATTTCTGCATAACCGCATTATTGCATAGCTCCCGGTACAGCGTTTTCAGGGTTTTTGCAAAGAACACTTTAGGTCCCAAAGTGTTCAACTCAGACGTGTCTATCGTGTTGTTTATCCAAAAGTCATATCTTTGTGCCAGTTGGTCATAAAGATTGTCGATAGATCCATAACGCCGATAAAAGACAGGGGGTTCCAAACGGGCATTGGACATCAATTCCGTTACAAGCACGTTGCCGAAACCCCTCTGGGTGACCAGTTTTTCGAGTTCGGTCATTACCGCATTATCTATTTCTGCGTTCGTCCGTCTTACTCTTTTCTCCATTTCATAACATCTGATTGGGTAGTCATCATGGATGTCGGTAAACATTCCATCACAAATATATAATTATCTTAAATACATTTTGTGGAGCAATCTCTTCCATTCAACACAATAAAATTCACCGTTAAACAATTGATTTTAGATAATATTATTATATCTAAATTATTTTGTATATATTTGTCACGATCACATAATAATAACCTATTGGAATAACTTCCTCGTTATGATATGAAAAAATACATAGTTGTTTTTGTCCCCATATTTTTTCTTCTTACGTTTAATCACACCACTGCGTTTGGCAACGCAGCATACCAGAATCGGAACAGTCATGCACCCCTATGGGAAACTCGGGAACTAAAAATTAGTGGTAAAATTAGCATAACAGATATTGCAACACCTGCTACAGAGATACCCAAATTCCTCTCATTAGCGGGTCTGCCTCATCCTTGCAGCGATTCCGTTCCAGAATATATATCGGCCCAGGTCACACTCCGAAACAAAAGTTTATCCAAGGACTCTCTGTGCAGCGCCGATTTAATCTGGGTACTGCGTCCTTATCTGCAATGGTTGCAAAATATCGACCCCCATTTAAGGGCAGAACCACAACCTGTCCATTTCTCAGATGTCAAAAAAGCTGACAATATCTCTGTATTTGGCTTTTTATCACTCAACATCAATGATACACTTGTTGTGGAACGTTCAATCGATCCTCTCTTCAGACAAGGCGATCGAATCCTGCGTATCAATAATGTTCCTGCCTCACAATATCTGCAATATTGCTACGATGACAGGCATATATACCCGTTCACTCTTTTGACCAATTATCATTATGCAATTGTTACAGCCTTTGATTATAAAATCCAATTGGCTCGCAACGGCAATATGATGGAAATGAATACACCCGGTCTTTCCTGGAAAGAAGTATATCTCAAATTAAATCAACAGTCTGAATTTCAAAGCCGGATCTTCCATGAAGCCCAAACGGGATATTTCCGCATCGGAGAGTTTTATCCAAATAACAACTTGATGATTAGAAAGTTGAGAATGGCCATTCAACAGGCTCGGCGAGAAGGATGTATCTCTTTCATATTGGATTTAAGGGGTAATCTGGGCGGTAATGGGCATGCATTTGACAGACTGTTATCCATTTTCATCAATAAGCCCGCCATTCCCTATTTAAGGGGCAAACGATTGAAAGTTTCCCCGTGGACCTTGCAAGATTATGATTTTCTAACCGCCGATATGCTCGGATCAGTCATTGAAGTTCCGAGTCAATATACCAATAAAACGGTATCGCTGAATCAACAATTATACATTCCAGGGATGCAATTCTACGTCTTGATGGACAAAGATACGAGTTCCATCGCAGCATCTTTCTGCAATATAATGCAATATAATGGAGCAGCCTTGTTAGCCGGGGAGCCTTTACGACACAATGCTTTGAAATATGGAGAAACCGTAGGTGCCCGCTATGGAATTTCCGGATTGTATCTTACCGTATCGACGGTCGAATTTGACGAATATTCTCATGCCGTCGACGGGGTACTGATGCCGGATATCGCCATTCCATACGTTGCACGGGATTATCTCTCGGGACAGGATGCTATGTTGAATAAGCTACTGGAGATCATTCGAGAGCAAAACGAAAAAAGCTCTAAACAATAGCGAATTACACAATTCGACAGGAGAAGTCCGAAAATATTAGCGGGTTGTTACAGCCCTCATATGGGCTGTAACAACCCTTACAATATATGAACCGATTATGAAGAAAAGAATCGCGCTATATCACCTTTTAGTTGCTCTTTTGCTGGTAGGTGCTGCTGCTTCATGTCCTGCTCAGAATGCAGCTCAACCGCCAACAGCACTCGAAGCTAAACTGCAACTGCGCGAGAGCCGCATGGTTCCCGTTCCAGGCCGCTCCATTGCGGTCTTCGATGTGGCGACACCCCGATCGGAGATCGGACATCGGCTTTTCCGAATCCCGGAACATCCGGCATTCGATTCGCTGCTGACTCCGGCTGTCACGCAACGCCTCCTTGACGAAATTAACCGTCGCTGCGAGACGATTGGAAGGGATACATTGCTGACCTCCGATCTGATTTGGGTCTATCGGCCCTATTTCGACTGGCTTTTTGCCGAAGATCCCCATTGCCGGATTGAACCCATGATTCCGGCCAGCAAGATGCGCGAAACCCGAAAACTTCGAGTCCCGGCCTTTGACCTGCTGCGGATTCACGATACGGTGATTGTCCACCACTCGCTCGATGCCGCCTTCCGACCGGGAGACCGCATCCTCTCCATCAACGGGATTCCGGTTGAGATCCTCCAGCAATACACCTATCCCGACCGGTACGATACACCGGCCAACCTTCTGCGCCATTACCACTTCAACAACGTGGTCGATTCGTTTACATTCGATATCGAGCGCCAGGGCGAACGGCTCCGCCTGCAGACTTCTGGTGAGATTCAGCGCCGTGTCGTGCTGAAACTGCAGCAGCGGGCTTTGACCCTCCAAGTATTTCCCGATGCGGCCGGTGCCTGTATCTCGATCCCCTCGTTCTATCCCAACAACAGTTGGTTGATCAAGGAGTTGTCCCGGCAGATCAAAAAATGGAAAGCCGAGGGCATTACCCATATCATACTCGATCTGAGAATGAATCCGGGCGGATACGGCGATCGGTTTGATGAACTGCTCTCCCTCTTCATAAATCGCCCTGCAATCGATTACCTGCGGGGAGCCCGGATTCGTTGTTCACGAGCGACAATGCCGCTCTACGATTTTCTGTCCGGGGAGCAGATGGGGCAGAACGTGGTTTTGCCCGAAGGGGAAATCGTGCGCAGGGTTCCGTTGCAGCCGGAGCTCTTCGTGGATGGAATGAAGTATTACGTGCTGATGAGCCGCAATACCGGATCCATTGCCGCGACCTTCTGCAACATACTCCAATACAACCAGGCCGCCACACTGGTCGGAGAGCCGCTCCTGCGCCATGCTTTCCGATACGGAGAGACCGTTCCGGGGCGGATCCTGCTGCCAACCCTGCTCCGGGAGGTGGGAATCTCCACGATCGAATACGACGAATATACACGCGCCGTCGACGGGGTGCTGATGCCGGACATCGCCATTCCATACGTTGCGCGGGATTACCTCTCGGGACAGGATGCAATGCTTGACAAGTTATTGGAGATTATTCGAAAGCAAAATAATACTCGACATAGTGAATTGCGCAATTTGACAGAAGAAAACCGAAAATCCTTAAAAGAGTAGGAACAAACTTAACAGCGCATATTATGAAACGCTTTGAAGAAATCAACAGTTCAAAGGTCGAGCGCCTTTCCCATGCCGAAACAAAATCGGCAAAGGGCGGGGATTTTTGCAGCTCTTGCATGAAAAGAGAACGAAAGGTAAAGATCCGGGTCCGATGACGAGGGCACATATATCATTTTCGGCCCGAAATAGTAATGTCTAATTGAGCCTGTCCAAATCCGAATCGTTAAACAAAATTTGGGCGGACCCCTCAAACGTTTGTAATATGAAATGGTTATTGTGCTTCTTACTGCTATGGATACATCTTGCACAGGCTCAAACACCCGAAAAGAGTCCGAATGTTGAGAGCTTTGAACAGCGTTCCATCCCTGTAAAAAACAGTGCTTTGGCAATCTTGGACGTCTGGACGCTTCATCCAGACATGTGGACTGAGTTGCCGACCAGTGCGATCCATCCTACCGTAGATTCGCTGTTGACACCGACCATAAAAGAGAAGTTACTGCAGCAGATCAATGCCCGTCACACCCAATTGGGGAAAGATACACTGTTAACGTCGGATCTGTTTTATATTCTAAAACCCTATATCGATTGGCTACATGAGATCGATCCGCACTATCGAATAGCTGCCAGAATACCGATAGACGGCCGCGTCTACAAAACAGAACGGAACTTTCTGAAAAAACGACGGGGGCTTGGCTTTAACCTGTTGCAGGTCAAAGATACCTTGATTGTAAATACCTCTGTTAACCCGCTATTTCGGAAAGGCGATATGATTGTTTCAATCAATGGCATCAAATCGTCTGACTTACTCGAATTCAATTATGATGATCGCTATACTACGCCCGAAATTCTACTGCAGAATTACTATTTTCAACATCTACGAAACGATTATACAGTTCAACTGATCCGGGGAAATAAATTACAGACGATCACAACGGCTGGAATGAAATACCAGAATGTTACCACATCTCTGGCTATCGAGGAGTCAATGGATCGTAATATCCGCATATACGAATCAGCTCAAAGTGGTTATATTGCGCTGCCTAAATTCTCTCGTTTCTTCAATCCGAGAATAATTAAGGTGCTGCGATCAAAGATTGCCGAATTTAAAGCCAAGAACTGTAAAAATATCATTCTCGATCTGAGATATAACACGGGCGGCAGCGGATATATGTTCGACAAACTATTGTCTCTGTTTATCGATCGTCCTACGATTCCCTATTTGAAATCACAGAAACTGAGGATTTCTTCGGAGACACGAGCCGATTATGACTTTGTCACGGAGGAGATGATGGGACAAACAGTCAGGTTACCGGATAGATATACAGTAAAAACGATTGAGCTAGACCCTGCATGGTATATAGGCGACGATATGCATATCTACATTTTAATAAACAGAAATACGGCATCCATCGCAGCCTCACTTTGTAATATATTGCAGTACAACGGTTCCGCATCATTGGTTGGAGAACCGCTTTGCCGTAATGCCCTTCGTTATGGAGAAACTGTGACTGGAAAGGCCTGGTTCTCCTCCTTGTTATATGAGGTTTCCGTCTCGACGATGGAATACGATGAACATACCCGAGCAGTCAAAGGGGTGCTGATGCCGGACATTGCCATCCCATACGTTGCGCGGGATTATCTCTCGGGACGGGATGCAATGCTTGACAAGTTACTGGAAATCATTAAATGTGATATAAAGAGTTAATGACTTATGACTCATTTGGAATTATCTTATTTCAATTTTTGGGTCGAGACAATAATTTAATTACGTCGGAGGATTCGTTGTATGAGGGTCACCAGTCACGTCAGATATAATGACATTTTTTGAAAGATAGACAATCTGAGAACGATATTATAATCAAACCATTCTGATTGCAAAACCTCTGTATAAACTCACATGATTTACAATGACAAGAATTGCATGTGAAATTACAAGATTACAAGCTACGAGATTTTTTTTGGGGGGGGGTATCTTCCGATATAACAACATTTCTGATATGAAGATGAATTATTTATGGGGTATTGTTACCCTGATGCTGGTGGTTTCCTGCACATCGCCGAATCAAAACCAGTTTCGATTGGAGGCCCAGATTGCTGAAGCTAGGCCTGCGGAACTCGTCTTGCTTACCTACCCGGTCTATCGGGAAGGTGCCTGGTATAAACATATGGATTCAGTCCGCGTGGTCGACGGAAAGATCCGCTTCGAAGGGGAAATCCCGGGAATTACTCCCGCATATCTCTCCTTCGAAAATATGGATGAAGTTGAGTTATATCTTGTTCCAGACAAGATGCATCTGCGAATGAACCGGTCGCATCCCTATGATTTTACCGGCTTGGAAGGCTCCCTGATGAAGGAGATCGGGGATTATCGGACGCAACTCGGAGCCGTTCCTCGGCAGAAATATGAGAAAAATCGCCGGGCGGTGGATCTAAACGGGCAATGGGCAGAGGCTTCTTCTGAAGATCGGGATTCTCTGTGGGGCCAATTTCTGCAGGCCGTTCAGGAGTTCAAATTGGAACAGGCCGTAGAGGATTCGCTCCGCATGGCATTTATTACGCAACATCCGGATTATGCGATTGCCCCTCATCTGCTGTATCTCTCAACACGGGTAAACCGGCACGAGCCACAAGAACTCAAAGCCCTGTATGACCGGATTCCGACGACTGACGGGAACCGGATCATGCGGGAGCTGGCCGGAATTCAACTTGCTTTCGTCACGGGAGACAGTGGATTCGAGGTCGGAATGCCGGGCTATGATTTCACCCGCACCGACGCATCCGGGAACCTTGTCCGCCTTTCCGATTATGTGGGAAAATCGGTCGTGCTGCTCGATTTCTGGGCTTCGTGGTGCGGGCCGTGTCTGAAGGCGGCTCCCGCAATCCGAGAGCTGGCCCGCAAATATGCCGACAGAGGGCTGCAGGTCATCGGGCTCTCGGTGGATGACGATCCGCAGGCCTGGCGGAAAGCCCTCACGGAGCACGACCTGGACTATTGCCCGCAGGTGCTGAGTTGCGAATCAGTCAATAGCGACGCGCTCTATTTCCCCGAGCAGGCCGATTTGGCGGATTTGTATCAAGTAACGCAGATTCCGTGTCTGATCCTGATCGATCGAGATAGCCGTATTGCCGCCCGCTGGCAGCGGATCACTCCGACGGAGGAGGCTCAACTGGAGGAAATGTTAAATTAGGCACTTACAGTCAGGTCGCCAGACAGGAACATTTCACCGTGAGGACTCCCGAACGAATCTGAGGCAAACCCCGTCGAGGGTCCTGCGGCAAGGTATGACGGTCGTTTTCTTGCAGGAAACGTATTGGACTGCCATGTCTTCAAATTTTCCGCAGATTGGCGAATTTCCTAACGCTGCGAGCGGCCGGCGGATTGAAAAATATTGTTTCGATTCGCAGCCTATCAACCAAGAGGAGTGACGATCGCCGACCAGCCCCCATCAAAAACAGCACACCGGCTTGCGCCCCAGTTCCAACTCGCAGAGGACGCTGAGCGAACTGGGGCAACCGTCTGTGCGGAGGGCGTAGACACTCTCCTCGGCCATCGAAGCGATGGTGCAGTTGCGGGTCTGGGCGGTCTGCCAACCGGTCCGGCGGGCGTTGCGAACGGCAAAGATCAGGATGCGCTGCTCGGCCAGGGCCTCTTCGACAGCAGGCGGGTACCGGCGGTAGAGGGCGCGCCCCAGAGCCCAGATCACCGGGTGACGGGCTTTCAGCAGGAGTTCAAAGACGGATTTTTCGAGTGGGGATTGGAAGCCGCTGATTACGACGCGATCGGTTGCGCAACACGCTTCGGCCCAGCGCAAGGCCTGTTCCTCGACGGCCGGCGAGACGACGCACGAGGCGAAGAAGGCGACCTTCCGACGGTCGAGCAGGGCGAGGTTTCCGGTGTAATCGTAATCGAAAGCCATAAAAAACGTGGGTTGCCGCATTGACTTACCCCACACTCAGGCCTTCGCTGCCCCTCTTGAAATAAGCAACACGGACAGCCCACGCGAAACGTGTATTGCACAAAGCAGGCCATACAGCCGCCGCACAATACGTACGTTCACGGAGCGTCCTGTTACATTTCTTTCAAGAGATCAAATTTGCGAAGTTTGAGTGTGAAAGAAAACGTAACGAAACGTTCGTAAATATGTCTGGCTCCGTCCGCAGAGGCACGGAACCATTTACAAAAATAGGAAATTAAATCGGAAAACCGCCAACGTCCGCCGATTTTTTACGGCAAGAGCTTAGGTAATGAGACAAACGGACGAGAAGAGGCAGCATACAGCTACATGGCTAATAAAATTTACTTATAAGTGAAATAAATTGCAAATAATGCATTATATTTGCAGAACAACTTTTGAAAATGAATTTTACCATTGTCGAAATACCGGAGTTGTCTGGAGAGAAATGTCAAATCTTCTCTATTCGATTTGATGAAGATGACGACACAATATATGAAAAATTCTCTGCCACATTTTACGATGAATATCAGGATGAAGTCCAAGATATATATGATCGTCTATTATTCATTGGCAAAGAAGGTGGAGCCCGAAGAGACTTCTTTAAACGGAATGAAGGAAAACCGGGAGATGGAGTTTGCGCATTATATGATAACCCAGACCACAAATTAAGATTATATTGCATTGTTTTTGGAACCGTAGCCATAATCTTAGGTGGAGGAGGCCCTAAACCCGAAGGTGTAAGAGCGTGGCAAGATAATCCAAATCTAAAAGCGAATGCCGAATTAATGATAAGGATATCACAAAGAATCACAAAAGCCATACATAATAAAGAGATTCAAGTAACAGACAAGGGATTATCCGGAGATTTAAGGATAATTGATGATAATAATAATGATGAATAATAAAAAAGAGAACATCTTACAACAACTTAATAAAGGAAGTAAGGTGAATTACGAAAAGGTTGCTTCGCGTATGAGGCTGGCAATCAAGATAGCTGATGCCATAGAGTCTGCAGGTATATCCAAAAAGGAACTTGCAGCAAAATTAGGCAAGCAACCGTCGGAGATTAGCAAATGGCTGAGTGGAACTCATAATTTCACACATGATACATTATTCGAAATATCTCAAGTTCTTAATATCAATTTAATTGAAACAAGCGGAACAAAAGAGCTATGTTCTGTCCCCATAGTTTCTGAAGACTATGGCTCTATTGCAACAAAAAGGATTCTGCTGAAAAATAAAGCTATTACAAGCAGGATATCTTCTAAAGATAGCTATTGGAAATCCATCTCTACAACCAATATACCAGTGGAATTTGCATATATATAGTAACGTCATGAATACTGATAACAGAGCCATACAATTCAGATTGGATCGCATTGAGGAACTAACATATAGTATCTCAGGAAACTCTGCTGAGATAATCAACCAAGATAATCTTGGAGTTCAATTCTTGGTACAAACATTTCTGAATAAAGAGGCAAATTTGGTCAAATTAAAGGTCGGAGCAAAATACAATCTGGCAGAAACAACAATTCTAAACCTTGAACTTTTATTCGTATTCAATATTGATAATATGGAGAGATTTGTCAATATTGATACAGAAAATAAGCAATTGAAATTTAATGCCGATCTTATTCCGACATTTATTAATGTTGCAATTGGTGGCATGCGTGGCGTTTTGTTTGAAAAGACAAAAGGTACAGTATTCGCAAAATACCCATTGCCTCTGGTTGATTTGCAAGAACTCACAAAGCATAATACATTCCATGTAGAAATGTCATAAGCATCAAGCAATCTCTTTTTCTGGCAGCATAAAGAGAAAATAACTGTTAAATCCAACAATCGAGGGGCGAATAAATCCTCTCGATTTTGTTTTTATTGGGGTGAAATGATTATTTTTGTTAGAGTATATGTAAACAACCGGAGAAGTGCGTGTAGCGAATTTATTCCACGCGAGGTATCTTCGCGCAAAAAAATGCTTACACGAAAAGAAATCGCAGAGATAGTTCAATACTGCAAGGAGAATGGAGTCACATACAAGAGCCGACTGAAAGAAATCGGGATATCCGAGTGGCGGTTCTATGAAAGCAAACGCAAATACGCCGAGGCTCAGGCCAGTGAACGTGAATCAGGAGAGTTCCTTCAGCTGGTGCGTGGAAATGACAGTTTTCCGGAACCTGTGCTGACAAACAGGAAAGCAGGCAGAGGCAGAAAGCCAGTATACGAGTCCGGTCCGATGAGCATAGAGATGCGCACGCAAACAGGGACGGTATTGCGGATCCAGGGCAATCTGGACGCGACGATGATACAGGCAATAATCCAGGCGTCGTCGAGCCATGTTTAGCCTGAATGACAGCATGAGGTACTGGTTGTACAACCGGCCTACCGACATGCGGAAGAGCTACTACACGCTGAGCGGAATAGTGACGAATGAACTGGGTTGTGACCCGTGCAACGGTGATGTCTATATCTTCATGAACAAGTCGAGGAACAGGATAAAGCTTCTTCACTGGGAGCCGGGCGGTCTTGTGCTGTACTGCAAGCTTCTTGAATCCGGAACCTTCGGCATGCCCTCCGGGCTGGAGAAGGATGCTGTCAGCGGGAGGATAGAATGGAGCGAACTGGTCATGATAGTCGAGGGTATAATCGAACAGCCGGATTGTCGCAGACAGCGACTGGAGAATCTGAAGAGACTACGTAGATAAGTGAATGGAAAAGTGCCACAGACTTGCGTATATGGCACTTTTTTCGTATCTTTAAGTATTGAAAACAGAGGAGAAACAAGTAGTTATGACGGTCGAGGAACAGCTGGCGGCAGCACTTGCGGAGGTGGAAAATCTCCGTATGACCATTGCTGAAAAGGACTGCCTAATCCAGGATCTCCAGAACAAGCTTCTGTGGCTCCGCAAGAAAGTCTTCGGTCAGATGAGCGAGAAAGCCCTTCCCGTAGATCCCTCCCAGCTGTCACTGTTCGATGAGAAACATCTCACCGACGAGGAACGTGCTCAGCTTGACAGGGAGGTCGAAGAAGCGGAAAAGACCATCACAAAAACGATAACTGTAAAAACCAAGCCCTCGCGCAGGCCTCTGGACATCACCGGCCTTCCGGAGAAGGTCGTCCACATCTATCCCGACGTGGTTCTTGACGGAAACGGCCACCTCAGGGATGAATATGTAGAGATAGGGACAGATGAATCCTCCCGTCTTGAGAAGAGGCCGGCAGAGGTATACATCCACAAGGCTGTCTTCCATAAGGTCATCCTCAAATCCGATATAGAGACAAAGCTCCCGGAAGACAGGAAGATACTCTCACCGGAACGTCCTCTCTCCCCGGTAGCCAGGTGTATGGCAGGGGCATCGGTCCTGGCCGATATCATAGTGGGAAAGTTCGTCTACCACCTTCCGTTCTACCGCCTGATACAGCAATACAGGGAGTCCGGGATAACGATAAGTGACTCCACGATGGGAGGATGGTATGAAGCTGCAGTGGAGAAACTCAAGCTTCTGAACGACATCCTGCGGCGTCAGATCCTCTCAAGCGAATACATCCAGATCGACGAGAGCGTGATACCGGTAATCGACAACGAAAAGCATAAGGCCAGAAAGGGTTACGAGTGGTGCGTCAGGGACGCGGTCACGGGGGATGTCATGTTCTACTATGACAGGGGCAGCCGAGGCCATCACGTTGCCCGGGAAATCCTGGGTGGATACCGGGGGAACGTACAATGCGACGGCTATGAGGCATATGACCAGTTTGAAAAGATGCCCGGGATAACCGTGCACGGCTGCTGGGCGCATGTCCGGAGGAAGTTCGTCGACTCGCTGAAAGAGAACGAACGGCTTGCTATGGAGGGCATACTCTTTATAAGAAAACTGTACAAGGTGGAGAGCGATGCGGACGATAAAGGCCTGAGCGCGGAAGAGCGTATGGAACAACGCCGGAAGATATCCTATCCCACAATCCTGATGTTCGAGAAGTGGATCGAGGAAACCTATGCAAAGGTTCTTCCCAAGAGCAGGCTTGGAGAAGCCCTTGCCTATGCCTACAGTCTTCTTCCACGGCTGTCGCGCTATGTGAATGACGGCAGGATCAACATCGACAACAACCTCATCGAGAATGCCATCAGGCCGCTGGCACTCGGTAGAAAGAACTATCTCTTCTGCGGCAACGACGCCTCTGCATATCGGGCAGCCATCGTATACTCCCTCATAGGCACCTGTAAGGCCGCAGGGGTTGACCCGAGGACATGGATGGAGAATGTCCTCAATAAACTGCCTTACTGGCAGCGCGACGGCAAGGACCTCGCAGGACTCCTGCCCAGAGCCTGGGCAAAGAAAAACCAAATCACTCCCAAGTAGTACAAACTAGGTCCGACTTGAGCCAATTTTATACAAGTTGGACCTAGTCGGACCTAATAGTAATATTCTCTGTCAAATCAATACGGTATTCACCGGTTGCTTACGAGTATATAATCTTGCACGATGAGCTCTTTCGCCCAAATCCCAAACAAATTCCGCCAAAGCACCTTCTTCAAGTTCGACATTGAATTGAAAAAGGCCCGAAAGACTGATGCCGCGAACACGACGCCCCGAAATACATCTACAACCTGCAGCTGCACATCATCATCCCGCTCAACACGATGAAGATCGTCCGTGCCTTCCCGAAACTTAAACTGGAGGAATAAAAAGAGTTATGAATAATCTTATAAAGCAAATAGAAATAACAAACTTTCGGTCGATTAAACATACAATAATTGACTGCTCTTCGTATAACCTTTTTTGCGGACAAAATGATGTCGGTAAGTCGAATATATTGAAAGCGCTCAATTTATTCTTCAATCAGGAAACCGATTTCCAGACTCCGTTTAATTTCTTTACGGATTATAATAAATATGCGTTAGCGGAAGCCCAATCGTCAAAAAAAGGGAAGCAATTTATTCGAATAAAAGTAACATTCAACACTCCTCGTTCCTATAAATCAATCCCCAATCAAACATTTTACATTGAGAAAACATACGACCGTAATGACCGCAGCGGGAGTGGCACAACAAGATATTCAGAGGACTCCACTATTGCACGAACCTCGATTTCGCGCCTATACAATCAAATTCGTTATGTATATATCCCTGCATTAAAAGGGAAAGAGGTTGTTCAATACTTGTTAGGATTGTTAGGAGAGCAACAGCTAATCGGACAAAAGCAAATTGATGAACTGAATCAACATATCAACGAAAAAACCCAGAATCTGACAGGATTACTCAACGAGTCAAATATTGGCATCAATGTTACATTTGGATTGCCAACTCTTCTGAGAGACTTTTGGCAACAACTTTCTGTCGGCACCAACTATGAATATATAGAAAAGATTACTCAACAAATTTCAAAGAAAAAGGGTGCTGAAGTAGATTTAAATCCGAAATTGTATCAGATTCCATTAACCATGCGTGGTGATGGTATCAAATCGAAATTCCTTCCGCCAATCTTGAAATGGTTGCAGAATAATAATCAATCCATGATTTTTATTTGGGGAATAGACGAACCGGAGAATTCCCTCGAATTCCGTGCGGCCGAAGCTCTCAGTACGCTATTTTGTGATGAATATGCAAAGACCACACAAATCTTTGCGACTTCGCATTCTATGGCTTTTATAAATCCTCGCGAAACAGCCAAAGTCAAACCCACCATATTCAGGACGATGAGATCTAAGTATGGTGAGACAGAGTTCCGCAATATTGATGATTTATTTAAAGATTCCCATAGCACCGAATTATTGGAAGAGATAGGTGCTTTGGAAATACAACAAAAGCTGATATCAACTTTTAGAGAACAAATTGATGCCCAAATAAAGGCCAAACAAACATTTGAAGCTAAAGTCAAAGATTTACAGGCCAAAATTGAAAAGTTAAAAAAGCCATTGGTCATTACAGAAGGAAAAACCGATATAAAGCACATAAAGAAAGCCCAAGAAAAACTTGGAATGATAGATATAGATTTTGAACAAATTGATGAAAATCAACAACCCGAAGGGGAGTCCAATCTAAAGAACTTATTAGACCAATTAAGCAAAATACCACATGTAAATAAAATAATTGGTTTATTTGATCGAGATCAAGATTCAACCATTAAAGATATTGAAAAAGAACACCAAGATTATAAAAATTATGGTAATAATGTATATGCATTCTGTATTCCCGTACCTCAGTTTCGCATAGACAAAGGCCAAACCAAAATATCTATTGAGTATTTATATACAGATGATGAAATTAAAACTCCATTAGAAAATGGATGTAGATTATTCTTTGGGACTGAATTTATGGGGCATTCTTTGCTTCATAATACCGAGCCCCTAATATTGAAGCACCGTAAAGGTAAAGGGGAAGATAAAATAATAGAAAATAACGGTGATCAAGCAGTATTTAAGATTGAGAATAATAAAGAGGGACAAAATGTATTAGCAAAAAAAGGACGATTTTGCAGAGGCAATTTTACATGATAAAATTCAAATAAGCGTCCAAAGTTGGGAAAATTTCAGACCAATCTTTGATAAGATCAAAAGAATCTATGAATTGTAAATGTGATTTATGACCGACATTGCCGAATTTTCACGATTCAATCACACTATCTTTTGTCGTGATTCGATTCTTTTTCGACGTGGAGCAAAATCGGAGGCATCCGCTTGTTTTTCAAAATAAAAGGTTATCTTTGCATCGTAGTAGGAAATCGCCCCCGTGAAACCCTGCAAAATGGTGCGGTTTTTCGGTGGAGCAACCGCGGGAGACAGTCCCTTTTGCCGAAATCCAATTCAAAGATATACAGATACTTGATCGCATAGTTCGATTCCTGGTGGTACCACACGAAAGACCCGATTTCAACTTGAAATCGGGTCTTTTTGTTTTTCCGTACTGCTCTCGGCGGCAAAAAGAGTCAGGTGCAACCGGAATTCCCCACCACAGGGCAACTCTCCGGAACAATATCCCGGGCAGCGAACAACAGATAATGGCAGCGACACAGACCACAGGCAAACAGGCGTAGGCAAACACCGCAGACAAAAAGTCTTGGACGAACTGGCGCGGACAAACGTCGCTGGCAGACAGGCGGATAAGCAGGCGAAAACAAATGCCGCGGGCAGACAGGCCGGGCAGAGAGTCGCGGGCGAATACCGGGACAAATCGCCGGAGGCAAATCGCCAAAGACGAAGCGCCGGAAGGTTCGAACAGGCGACTATGAATGCTTGTCGCGGAGCTGCTGCTTGAGCCGGCAGAGGTGCTGCGGCGTAATCTCCAGATAGGAGGCCAGCACGCGGTCGGTTACCGCCTCGACAATCTCCGGCCGATTCTTCAGCACGGCCTGATAACGCTCCATGGCCGAGCCGTTGATGAGCGAAAGCTTCCGCTCGCAGATGCAGATTTGGGCCGATGCCAGGCTGAACATCCAGCGGGCGAACTCGTCCGAGCCGTTGATGAACGAATAGAAGGTTGCACGGTTCATCCGCAGCAGTGTGGCGGGTATCTTGCAGGTTTCGGCCATCAGAAAGGCCGGTGCGTCGAGGTAAAACGAGAGCGGCGACATGAATATCGTACCGGGAGAGGCAAAGCCGAAGGTCGACTCCTTGGCGTCGTCCACATGGAAAAGCCGCACGATGCCGCTCTTGACGCAGAACACGTCGGTGCAGATTTTCCCGAAATCGATGATGCGGCGGCGCGGTTTGACCTGAATCTCCTCCATCGCCCCGAGAAAGCGCTCCACAAGGGCGTCGGAGGGCATGAACTTACACTCTTCCTTGACCAGTTGTTTCAAATCCTTGTTCATGCACGCAATATTAACCATAATCTGCCGAAAATGCAAAATCTGGAGGCATGAACTTAGATTAACGATTTTTTGCGTATAAATCATTTACTTTGTATACGAAACCCATCTTAACATATATTACCTATGAAACAGCTTGCCCCAATGAAATTGCTGCGCTGCCTGCTGGCGGCAATGCTGACGCTCTCACTGACCTTCTGCTCCTACGACGACTCGGACCTTTGGAAGTCTGTAAACGGACTTTCGGAGCGGCTTGACCAACTGGAAAAGTCGATGCAGGAGGAGATTGACGCATTGAAAACCATCATCGAAAAACTCAACCAGAAGGAGGTCACCGTAGACTCGGCCGTGCAGACCGGGGACGGATGGACCATCACCTTCTCCGACGGCACGACCGTCACCATCGACATGAGCGGTTCGGGCGACTGGTCCCCGGCCATCATCGTCGTCGAGGAGGAGGGCGACTACTGGTGGGCCTACAAGAACCCCGAAGGCACCGTTGTCTTCCTGACCGACCAGGAGGGCAACCGCATTCCGGCCGCTGCCGTGGCGCCCCGCGTACGCATCAACCCCGAGACCGAAACGTGGGAAATCTCGGCCGACGGCGGAGTGACGTGGGAGGATACCGGCGTCGCAGCCTCGGGCGAAGACGGGAAGAGCCTCTTCAAGGATGTCCGCTTCGAGAACGGCATGCTGGTCATCGAGCTGATGGACGGCACCATTGTCAACCTCCCGGTCACCCAACAGCTGAGTTTCTCGTTCGACACGGAGGGTCCGCTGGAGTTCTCCTTCGGCGAGACCGTCGCCGTCGACTACACCATGACGGGCGCCGTGAATACCCAAATCAGCAAGCCCGACGGCTGGAAGGTAGCCTTCAAGGAGGATAAAATCGAGATTACGGCCCCGGTCGAGGAGAACACCTTCGCCGAGACGGAGGGCAAGGTTTCGGTCATCGCCCTCTCGGCCGCCGGTCTGAGCGCCTACGGTGAAATCGGCGTCCGGATTGCCGCTCCCGTGGCGGATGCCGTCGACCTGAACGCCAACGGCGCCTATGCCAACTGCTACATCGTCACGCAGCCCAACACCACCTATCAGTTCGATGCCACCGTCATGGGCAACGGCATCGCCACTGCGGGTCTTGATGCCCCCGTCAAGTTGGAACCCAAGGATGTGATGGTGCTGTGGGAGACCGGCTCGGAGGCCGGCAGTGTCATCGCCAGCGTCGAGTTGACGAAGGAGGGCAAGGTGCTCTTCACCACCTCGGGAACCATCAACGGCAACGCCGTCATCGCAGTAACGGACGGCGAGCCCGTCACGGAGCCCTATCCGCGCAAGCGGGGCACCATCCTCTGGAGCTGGCACATCTGGGCCAACAGCGAGGTGAAGGATGTGGCCTGTACCAACGCCGAGGGTGAGCAGTTCACCATCATGGACCGCAACCTGGGCGAATGGACCCAGCCCGAAGGGAGCCTCTCCTCGTACGACGGCCTCAAGTACCAGTGGGGCAGAAAGGACCCCTACGTAGGCTTCAACAGCGGAGGCGCACTCATGGATGGTTCGGTCGTCTACACCGACACGGACTACCAGCCCATGGTGGGATACGCCACCTCGACCACGTCGGATGCCGCCACGCTGCAGGAGGCCATCCAGTACCCCGAGATGTTCTTCACGGGCACCTACAACAACATGTTCGACTGGTACGGTCTGGGCGGTTCGGACGATGCCGAGACGCTCACCCACCGCAACGACCACCTCTGGGGCAACCCTGACGAGACGGCCCCCGTCAAGACCATCTACGACCCCTGCCCCGAGGGATACATGGTGGCACCTCTGAAGGTCTTCACGGGCTTCACCGCAACGGGCGCTGCAGCATTTGACTCGTCGTCCATCCTCTCCGATGGTTCGTTCAACAACGGCTGGACCTTCACCAACGCCCACTCGTTCTTCCCCGCCGCGGGACAGATGGCCAACAATTCGGGTGTCCTCCGCCTCATTCCCGGCCCCCAGGGACGCGAAGGATACTACTGGACCTCGTCCGTTGACGCAGGAAGCTCGAAGATGGTCGACTTCAACGCCAACTACGTGATGTTCAATTCGAACAAGCGGGCTTCGGGCTGCAGCGTACGCTGCGTCCGAGTTCTCTGAGAGTCCCCAATCGCAGAGGCCGGACATGCGGAAACCGGCCTTCGCCGTATGCGGGCAGGAACGAATCTTGAAGGATGGTCGGTTTTCGGGAGAATTATTCGTACCTTTGCAGCCCTACTGCCATACGACGCATGTACCGATTCGCAACATACAAGGAGCAATACCGTGCTAACCTGCGGCTGGCCTTCCCCGTCGTGCTGACCCAGGTGGGACAGATTCTCACCCAGGTGGCCGACAACCTGATGGTCGGCCGCTACGGCGGTGAGGACTCCACGCCGCTGGCCGCCGTATCGTTTGGCGGCTCGGTCTTCTTCATCCTCTTCATCGCGGCCGTGGGGGTCGCGCTGGGACTTACGCCCCTCGTCGGCGAGCTCTACGCCCGCAGGGAGCGCGAGCGTTCGGCCCGGCTGCTCCACAACGGCATCCTCTTCTACACGACGCTGGGCTTCGCCGTCGGGGCGCTGCAGTATGCCGCCACACCGCTGCTCTACCGCCTCGGGCAGCCCGTCGAGGTGGTCGACATGGCCATCCCCTACTACCACATGCTGGTCTACAGCATGCCCTTCCTGATGCTCTTCTTCGCCTTCAAGCAGTTCCTCGAAGGGGTCGGCAACACGCGCGTGGAGATGGCCGTGACGATTTTCACCAACCTCTGCAACATCGGCTTCAACGCCCTGTTCATCTACGGCAACCTCGGATTTCCCGAGATGGGGGCCGAAGGCGCCGGTCTGGGCACGCTGCTCTCGCGCGCCATCGCCCCGCTGCTGATGGTGGGCTACTTCCTCAAGCGCCCGCGCTACCGACTCTACCTGCGCGGCTTCTCGCTGCGCAGCCTCAACCGCCGCGACATCCGCTCGCTGCTGCGCATGGGACTGCCCATCGCCTCACAGATGTTCCTCGAATCGTCGGCCTTCGTCGGCACGGGCATCATGATGGGCTGGTTCGGCAAGGAGGCGCTCAGCGCCAACCAGATAGCCATGACGCTGGGCAACTGCGCCTTCATGATTGTCCTCTCGATTGGCGCGGCGACGACCATCCGCGTCTCGCACTGCTACGGGCGGGGCAACATCGGCGAACTGACGCTGGCCGCACGTGCCTCGTACCACCTCGTGCTGGCGTGGAACACGCTGGCCGCACTCTGCTTCATCGCCCTCCACGCCTGGATTCCCACCCTCTTCACCTCGAACAGCGAGGTCATCGCCATCGCCTCGGAGCTGATGCTCTTTGCGGCGCTCTACCAGCTGGCCGACGGCGTGCAAAACGTCTCGGTGGGCATCCTGCGCGGCATCCAGGACGTGCACATCATCATGCCCATCGCGCTGGTCTCCTACTGGGTGCTCAACCTGCCGGTGGGCTATCTGCTGGGCTTCACGCTCGGCATGGGGCCCTCGGGACTCTTCGTGGGCTTCTCGTTCGGCCTCTCGGCCGCCGCCCTCATGCTGATACTCCGCATCCGACGCAGCGTTCACCGCCTGCGCACGGCCGCGTGAGGAATCGGAAAATTTTTGTATCTTTACGGAAATTTTACACCATGGACCAAACCGTAAACCACCATAAAAACTGCTGCAAACCCGAAATGGGACGCGGCTGCAGCTTCTGCGACTGCGGCTCCGAGTGCGAGGCGCTCCCCTGCGAGGGGTGCTTCAAGCTCCACGAAACCTCGTGGCTCGAGGATTATCCCGTCAACCTGCCGAGCGACATCGTGGAGGTGCGCTTCAAGAATACGCGCCGCTCGTTCTACCAGAACGTCAACCACCTCGACCTCAAGCGGGGCGACATCGTCGCCGTCGAGGCCTCGCCGGGCCACGACATCGGCATCGTCTCGCTGACGGGCGACCTGGTGGCCCGCCAGATGCGCCGCACGGGATTCACCCCCTACAACGGCGAGTACAAGAAAATCTACCGCAAGGCTAAGCCCTACGACATCGAACGCTGGCAGGAGGCCATCGCCCTCGAACACGAGACGATGATTGCCTCGCGGCAAATCGCCGCCGACATGGGTCTGAACATGAAAATCGGTGACGTGGAGTACCAGGGCGACAAAATCAAGGCCATCTTCTACTACATAGCCGACGAGCGCGTCGACTTCCGCGAGCTCATCAAGGTCTTCGCCGAGCGGTTCCACATCCGCATCGAGATGAAGCAAATCGGAGCGCGCCAGGAGGCGGGCCGCATCGGCGGTCTGGGCGCCTGCGGCCGCGAGCTGTGCTGCGCCTCGTGGATGTCGAGCTTCTCGAGCGTCACCACGGGAGCCGCCCGCACGCAGGACATCTCGCTCAACCCCCAGAAGCTCGCCGGACAGTGCTCGAAGCTCAAGTGCTGCCTGATGTACGAATACGACGCCTATGCCGATGCCCGCAAGGAGTTCCCGCGGCTGCGCGAGCCGCTGCTGACCGACGAAGGGGAGTTCCATCTGGTGAAGAGCGACATTCTGGCTGGAACGATGTCGTTCAGCAGCAGCAAGGATTCGATGGCCAACATCATCACGCTGCCCGTCTCGCGCGTGAAGGAGATTCTGGCGCTCAACCGTGCCGGCAAGCGCGCCGAGCAGCTGCAGGACGACAGCGACCTCGAACCCGAAACCGACGAACCGTCGTTCCGTTCGGAGGAGGACAGCATCACCCGCTTCGACCAGGCCAAACGCCGCAAGCGCGGCGGCCGCAACAACAAGGGCCGCGGCGAGCAGAGACGCCCCGCAGGGCAGAACGGACAGACGCCGCAGGAGTCCGGCGGGGAGACCCG
>OLPR01000455.1_pt1 | contig 37633 bp, 33 predicted proteins | sample 1672761 | NCBI WGS metagenome assembly OLPR01 (sample SAMEA3136721, study PRJEB25190) | human gut metagenome | biome: human gut; feature: human-associated habitat; material: faeces | place: Austria | collected 2013 | reverse complement strand
AATCCCGTAACTCCCCTGGTGTTGCGGACAACATACCAGGTATCATCATTCATGATCATGTTGAGGAGCACATAACCTGGAAACATTTTTTTCTGGACAGATTTGGCAACGCCATTCTTCATCTCCACTACATCCTGCAGCGGAACACGAACCTCCAGGATCTGGTCTTCCAGATGTCTGTTCTCAATTGTTTTTTCAATGTTGGCCTTTACCTTGTTCTCATACCCTGAATAGGTATGAACCACATACCATTTTGCTTCTGACATACAATCCACCTTTGTCCTTATTTAATTAAAAGATTTATGCATTCCAGAATGCCTGCATCCATCACGCTGATGATCACGCCCAGCAGAATTGTCACGATCAGAACGACGATTGTCTGTTTAATAAGAGTAGGACGGTCTGTCCAAATGATCTTTTTGAACTCGGCCTGAACTCCCTGAAAGAAACCCTTCTTCTGGCTTTTATCAGCAGATTTTTCTTTTCCTTGCATAGCCTAACCTCACAATCTCGTGACTACTTTGTTTCCTTGTGCATTGTGTGTCTCTGGCAGAATTTACAATATTTCTTGGTTTCCATTCTCTCAGGATGGTTTTTCTTTTCCTTAGTCATATTGTAGTTCCGCTGCTTGCACTCCGTACATGCTAATGTAATCCTAACGCGCACAACTTCCACCTCCAGTGTTTTCATTTGCACGGTCTTCTTTTGCCTTCAAAAAGCATATCCGTCACCAATTTCGGGCATAAAAAAAAGACCTAACTTCCATGTCGCTTGTCAAGTGTACCACAAAACATACCTGTCCGTCAAGTCTTTTCCTGTATTTTCACATTCATTTTTACAGCTGTTCTATAGTTTTCTGACTATCATTTCATATGGTTCCAACACAAATTTAAACAGTTCTCCATTACATGGAATCTTAGCAGTCTGCTTATCCCCCGAATTATTTATAATCACCAACTTAGCTGAATTCGGATAAAATGCGCATTCCACGTTGCAGTTATTTGAAATAAAGTCTGCATCTTTTTCCTGTCCAGCTTCCAATATCAGATTCAAAAGAAGTGCTGTGCTCTGAGAATTATAAGAAAATCCGGACATATAAATCCCCATTCCTTTTCCAAACAAATGCTTTGTAAACACCGGATTTCCATTAACTTCTTTCAACACTTCTGTATCTTCCCCCGTCAAATAAATCTTATTATTTGCAGGAAAATCCACTAAATCAGCAGAAACACGCAAATCATTTTCCTCTTCTGTTATGATATAGTGCCACCTTCCATGGCAAACTCTGGCTCCAGTGTCTTCATCTACGCCAAGTACATGAGCCATTCTAAAATATGTATCATTTCCCAAGACTGCCGATGGCTCTCCTATCCCCACAAAGCACCCCCCTTCATATACCCATTTGGTAAGCTGCTCTATAACAACGGCCTCATTCCAAATATCACCGCCACTCCATGCACTTCCTGCAAATCCTGCATTAATAATCACTTTATATTGGGATAAGTCTCCTGTTTTAACCGTCTGAAAATCTATAAAGTCTACGTCTACCGGCAAACCGGATAAAGCTTCATTGATATGAATAAGCTCATGCATATAAGTTTCATGAAAATGTCCCGAAAGTGTCCATGACCGAAGTTTTCCCCATCTATGCAACACAGCAACCTTTGTCAGCAATGTCCACGGCTTTCCTGTTTCATGCAGACTCTGAATCTGGCGAAACTCGTCCGCTACTTCGGCTATATAGTCACAGAAATCCGGAAAGTTTTGAGTTAAATGAAGATATCCACCCAAACCAATTCTCTGGATAGGCTCTCTTACCAATGCTCGTCTTACATTTCTCCAATACAGTTTGGTATCTCTTGTAGGCTCTCCTCCCTCCATAAATGTAGGCGCACCTCCCAATCCTACTGGAAAAAGGTAGGGATGTAGACGCAACTCATGTACATCCACATCAACTCCGGCACATAGTCTTGCTTCATAACCTGAGAATACACATTTTATCAGACCATCAAATCCAAATTCATGAAACCTTTCGCCATATGGCTCCAGCCCTATCCAACTGTCATCATAAAATACATATGCCTTTTTCCCATATAAGTGTACAATGTCTACCAGATCTTTTCCTAGAGAAATCACTACATCATTTATAAGTTCCATCCAATCCAGTTGTTTCACCGATGCAGGCATATGCGTAACATGAAATTTACCCTGATTAACAAAGTCTTCCGCAGTCAAAGCGTATCCGTATTTTTCTTCAAATAGATCTAACATCCTCGGACTTACTGTAAAATCATAAGAACCCCAATCCGTAAAAATATTTCTCTTCTTTTCACTGCTACCCCAAATCCATACAAAATTATAAAACAATGAAGTAAAGCGGACAACTGTTGTAGCCGGATGCTTTTCGCACCATGCTCGCATCCAATTGCATAAATATTCCTGTGACTCCGGATAAACAGGATCTAACTGCATTAAATGTTCTTTACCCCAGTTATTAGTTGTATGATTATACATGGAAATCTCTTCCCAAATCCGGTATGCCAAAAAACTTACTGTATATTTATGCCACGGAATTGCTTTTACACTCACAGTTCCTGCATATTTATTGTAAGACCACATCGAGGCAGACAACAGTTGTCCTGTTGTCCTATCATATACCTGCCAATATCGCATGGCTTCAACACAGTCATTGACAGAAAACTGTTCTTCAAAAAAATCTCTCATTAACGAGATATCCACCTGCTCTTTCACAGCTGTTCTCGGCTCTGTCACTAAAAAAACCTGCTGTTGCTTATCTGGATTTTCTTTCAGCCATTCATTATGATTACGAATCACACATGTCGTTGAATAAATGCCATAACCAGCTTTTATGATCTCAGGGGAGAGTTGTGTTCCATCACTGTCTCTGATCACATCGGCTCCCCATTTTTTTGCCAGTTCCAAGGTTAATTTTTCATAGCCTGCCTCTCCAGGCATGGTAAATCCGCCCATATCCATAATTATATCGTCTCCTCTTAACTATACAAAATATTGTCAAAAACTTATTTGTTACGAAAAAGTTACAATCTTCCTTATCTATTCTAACCTTTCCGTAAATCACTTCATTCTCTTTTGTTCAACTTATAAAATTGTGCAACAATAAGACAAATACCTGCCAATATAATTGGTCCCCAAAAATAATTTGTTGTGATTGCAATCATTCCCTTACTACTTTGCTCACTTCCAGCTGTATACCCTCCTAATTCAAGTATTTTAGCAGAAAGTACTCCTGCACAGGCTGATCCCAGTTTCATCATTAATGACACCGTTGATGTCAATAACCCCTGAGGTCTTATCCCAGTCTGAGATTCAGAATAATCCACCACTTCAGCAATCATTACAAAAATAAGGCCCGAAGCAAGCCCATTTCCAACAGATGCAATTATATGCCCTGCTAATACCAGTGGAATATTCTTTTCTGCCAGATACATTCCGCCCATTCCTGCAATGAGCAATACATTACCGGTTGTAATGCATTGGACTTTTCCTATACGTTCAGCTGCTTTTGTCACCAAAACAGCCATTGGAACAGCTAAAAATGTGGACATCGACAACAGTATTGTTCCTAGATTTTCGTTTTCCAGGTAATAACTGGCATAATATAATGTTCCCTGATTTCTCATCGTCATTCCCAAAAGCATGAAAAATTCCAAAACGCACAAAACGACCCAATACCTGTTTTTTGCAGCAATTTTAAAAGAGTCTTTTAAGGGAAGACTGTTAGAGGAAAGTTCCACACGTTCACACGTATTCTTAAAACAGATTAATATCAAAACAAAATAGAGGACAGCAAAGAGAAACATTACAAGCATAAATCCCTTTTCTTGATCACCTCTTCCAAAGAAGTCCACTCCGTATAAAGTCACACTGGTAACAAAAAAAGCACCCAAATTGGAACTAATATTTTTCGCAACATTAAATACCAGGCGTTCTTTATCATCTCGAGTCATACAACTCATCATAGTTGAATACGCCACGCTAAGTCCGCTATAAAAAAGAGAATAGATAATTGCAATCACCAATGCATACCAGGATTTTGCATTATTATTTTGAAAAGGTATGAAAAACAATGCCACCAGCATTATACATACTGGAATGCTTGTCCACAAAAGATAAGGCCTGGCTTTTCCCCACCTTGTACACGTCTTATCAATCAGTCTTCCCATTACCAGACAGCCAACCGCATCCCACAGGCGTGAAATAAAAATAATCCCACCTACTATGTTTAAGGATAATCCGGCTACATCCGTATAAAAAAACATTAGATAAGAAAATACAATCGCACAAAAACCATTACATGCAAAGTCACCAATTCCATAACAGACTATTTCTTTTTTACTTACCTCTTTCATGGTATCAACCTATATCAAAATCCATTCCTTATTGGTTCTATTTAAGCATTCAGCACCTGTTTCATTTATGTAATAAACATTACCAAGACTTATTGTGCTTCCTTTTTCAACCTGCTGTTTCAATTCCAAAGCCAACACCATATTTTGCTGTAATTGCATATCAGCTGAATATTTCTCATCTGGGGTCTCTACAACACAATATCCTATTCCATGTATCATATTTTGATTTTTCTCCCATGGGAAGTCAGGAAATGAACTGTACAGCTTTTCTTTTATATCTTTTATGGTAATTCCCGGATAAAGATATTTCTCTGCCAATGCTGTAACATCTTTAAGTTGGTCATACGCTCTCTTTATTGCTTCAGCAGGTTCTGAAAAACTCATACACCTTGATATTGTTCCGTAAAATCCGCTATCACCGATTATTCTTGTTGTAAGACAAATTATATCCTCAGAATGAAAATACCTTCCAGGATACATTAACGGTACAGCTTCCTGTTCCCCTTTCCAGGAAATCAACTTAATCTGTGCACTCTGCATATTATCAATACTTCCGCTCTCCAAGTGATTAGCCAGATAACGTGCATAGCGAACAGCTTCTGCCTCCAGCATACCTGGTTGTAAATATCCTTTAAGTCCATCCAATACTCGATCCTGTAAATGAACTGCATTTCTAAGCAAATGTATTTCTTCATCTGATTTTTTTGCACGTTCTATCCGCAATTTTTCCGTAACATCAATGCTTTGAGCAGTTAATCGGTATTTCCCCAAATAATCTTTCATTTCTGCACGTATCTCATTACCATGGACTACTCCAATATATTTCTTTCCACTTTGTTTCAAATATTCAGATATATCAAATGCTGAAAAATAATAAATCGTGCGAACTCCATCAAAAGCCTCTTCCGGATCTGGCAGTACACCTTCCGGCTGTTCCGCTGTTCCTTCACTTTCCAACATTCTATTTCCTATAATCTGATAAATGTCTCCTTCAGAAGGAACAACAAAACATGTTTCACTTCTTTTCTCGGTTCCATCAACTCCTGTAATCCATTGCCTGTAACCTTCTTCATATGGATATAAAATCAGCAGTACACCCAAATCATTCTTCTTCATAAACTGACGCAACACCTGATGCCTTCTTGTAATTTCATTTTGTGTAATACTGTATCTTAAGCCTGTCATCAAATCCGTTCTCACGAATGCCCCTCCCTATAGTACAAACAAATCGTCAGATAAACAAATCAGTTCTCTTGGATAATTATTCGCACGTTTTCCTCCTTCTTCTGTTACATAATAAGTATCAACGCAATAATAATCATCATATGGAACTTTCCCAGTCTGTGCTCCTCGATCAATCCGAACATGAGGATGCACTAGATAATGCATGCCTAAATGCAATTTTTCACCCTCTGATCGGTCATGAAGATATGGTCTCTCACCAAAAACATAACCAAAACTGTGAAGGTAATTTTGCATATTTGTCAAATATCCGCACTCCGTAATATATCTGTAATTAGCATCAAAAATATCTTTCAACACAACTCCCGGTCTTAACCGTGCAGCTGCAAAGTCCTGAGCTTTAACCGCCATATTCCAATATTCAACCGTCTGTTTTGATGGTTCACCAAGAATAAAGTTTCTGCCAATTGCTGTATATAGTCCTCCAACTGCATTAGCCTCTACCATCATAAAAATCCGGTCGCCCTTTTTTACTCGATAATCCTCATCCCCAGACAAACCCTGGGCATAAATCAATGGCGTTCCATCATCCTGCCCATACTGCATAGCATAATACAATGACTTTTCTCCTCCACCGCCCAGTTTTTCACCTAAATATCTGGTTTCCGTATTGATCGCACGAATCGTCTTTCCTGGCTTAATAATGGATGGTAATGCATAAAATATCTGTTCATGAATTTTGTTCGCTTCCTGAATCCAATAAAGCTCCGTTTTGCTTTTGATTGCTTTGAGTACATCGACGTTCTGCGTACAGTCAATAAATTCTACACTTTTAAACAAAGACTTTATTTCTTTTCTTGTCACTGCCATCATAGACTCCGGCTGTATTAGACCAATTCTCACACATGCTTTTCCACTAAGAGGAGTCAGAAACTTTTTTATTTTGAGTTCATCCTCATAGATAATATGCGCATACCTAGCATCTTCCCGAGGGAAACCAGCCATGTTTCTTTCATAAACAGCAATAATTTCTCCAGTTTGAAAAATCAAAACGGTTTCTACTGAACGTGAACCTGTGATCCAATGGCTGTATCCTTCCCAAGTTCCATCAAGCACAAGCAGAAGATCCACTTCTTTTTCTTCCATAATTTTACGAAGCTTTTGAATCCGTTGCTTCATTTCCTCTTCGCCTATCACCTGTACCTGTTCATATCTGTTTTTCATTAAATATTTATTCATAATCTTTATCCCTTCACTGCACCGGCAAGTATCCCATCAATAAAGTTCTTTTGAAATATGAGAAACAGAATCAATACCGGAAGCAAAGATATAACAGCACCTACTATGACAGCCGCATAATCTATGATCATCCCAGGTTGAACCATCAAAGATAAAACAAGTGGCATTGTATACTGTTCCTTAGAATTAATCGCAATCAGCGGCCACATAAAATTCCCCCACTGCTGTACAAAAGATAGAATGCCCAAAGAGGTGAACGCCGGCTTCATAGTTGGCACAACAATTTTGAAAAAAATGCCGAAATCACCAGAGCCATCAATTCTTGCAGCCTCGATCATTTCATCCGGAAAGCCGTCAAAACTCTGTCTCATCAGAAATACACCAAACACATTTGCAAGTCCTGGAAAAATAATAGCCCAAGGAGTGTCCATAAGACCAAACGTACTTAGCTGGATAAATAACGGTACCATAGTTACCTGTTGTGGAATAAACATAGATGCGATACAAATGAAAAAGAGAACTTCTTTTCCTTTAAATCTGTATTTTGCAAATGCATATCCAGCCATAGAATCAAAAAGGAGTACACCTAAGGTATACACACCTGCAATAAAAACACTATTAGCCATATTTCGCATATATGGTGCCTGCTTCATAAGGTTTTCAATATTTTGTATCAAATTATTTCCTATCTTGAATGTATAATCCAGTTGAAAAATCTGAGTAGTTGTATGCGTAGCAGCCAAAAATGACCATATAAACGGAAATACTGAAATAATTACTGCCAGAATCAATAATATATATGCGCCAAAACCTACTTTTTTATGCTTCATCTCTTAATCCCCCTTGGTTACTTTGAGCTGCAGGAATGTCAAAATCCCAATCATAATTGCCAGCACATAAGAACCTGCAGATGCAGCCCCAAAATTGAAAGTCTTAAACCCAATTTTATACAGGTATGGAACCATAGTCAGAGTTGCATTCATTGGGCCGCCATAAGTCAGAAGATAAGGTTCTGTAAACAGCTGTAAAGTACCTGTCACAGACAGAATAACTGAAAACAACAAAACCGGTTTAATTCCAGGAATTGTAATACTCAAAAATTGTTGTCGTTTATTTGCCCCATCAATCGCAGCAGCCTCATAAAGATCATTTGAGATACTCTGTAAACCTCCCAGAATCATGACGGTATTGTATCCTGTCCACCTCCATGTCATTGCAAAAATAATAACTATTTTTGCCAGGACTCCTACGTTCAGCCAGTCTGGGCCTGTTCCACCTAAACCTCGGATCAGATTATTGATCATTCCATTTTCTGTATTAAAAAACAATCTGAACACAATTGAATAACTTACTGTATCAATAAGGATCGGCATGAAAATAATCATCCGGAAAATCCCTTTACATTTCAAAGTCTTTTTATTTAAAATATCTGCTATTACAACAGCCAGAAAAGTCTGGATTGGTACCTGAATGATAAGAATAATAAATGTGTTTATAATTGCTTTAAAAAATACCGGATCGGCAAATAAATATGTAAAATTCTTCAAACCATTAAAGATCAATTTACCGCCTTTATACTTCATGAAACTCAGCACCATAGAATACGTTGTAGGATACAATGTAAATGTAAAATATATAATGAGATATGGTGCCAAAAAAAGAAAAGGTATCCACGCTTTTTTCTTATTTTTCACCCTTTTTCCTCCCCCATCGGATAAACTTAATGTCGGTCTAAGTGTTATATAAAATTTTCTGGTACAACATGTACCTCGTCCAAAGGGTACGAGGTACATGTATTTTTCTTACTAAATTTTGTTTTTATTTTGCATCAATAATCCGCTGTGCTGCTTCCTGCGCTACTGTCATTGCTTTTTCTGGATCCGCATCATTTACAAATATTTCTCCTATTGCAGTTCTCATAGACTGATCAACATCTGTAAAGTAAGGTCCAAAATCAATAACTGGTGAGTTTACAAGTTTTGTAAAAATTTCACCTCTTGATACACCGAAGTACTCATCAACCTGTTTAAATGCTGGTGCTTCATAAGACGGTTTATAAGATGTAAACTGTCCCCATCCAAAATCAATTTCATTTGCTTCATCATTCATCATTGCATAAGATGCAAATGCTTTTGCTAATTCAAGATTTTCAGAATCAGCAGACACTGCTAATACACATCCGCCCATACTTACTTCTGTTCCTTCGCCTTCAAAGCCCGGCATAGGAGCAATTGCCCATTTTCCACTCTGATCTGCTACGGCACTCATTAACGTTCCGGTATACCATACTGGATATGGCAAGCAAACAAGCTGTTCTGCATTTAATGCTGTAATTCTGTCATCCCACTCACTTGGTAAATCCATTGTAATACCAGCATTCTGCATCTCTTTCAGGAAAGCAATTGCTTTCATCATCTTGTCTGTTGTAAGATCAACCTTTCCTTCCTCATCATAATAAGTTCCGCCTTGCTGATGAAGAAGAAGTTTAATAGCATCACTGCTAGAAGATCCATTATAGCAAAAGCCAAACATTTTCTTTCCGGTTTTTTCAAGAATTATCTTTCCAGCTTCAAGAAAGTCATCCCAAGTCTTAATTGCTTCAGCATCAACGCCGGCTTCCTCAAATACATCTTTTCTGTACATCATTGCACATGGACCGATATCCCATGGAATTGCGTAATATTTACCATCATTTCCAATTGTAACACCTAACGCACTTTGTGCAAAATTATCTTTTTCCGGCTCTACAATATCTGTCATGTCAGCAAAGCTTCCCTCGTAATTGTTGAGAAATGCCTGAAAGTCTGTCTGCTGGATCTGCATAATGTCAGGTACACTTACACCAGATGCTAATGCTGGATATAATTTTGTGTATTCAGCATCCACCTTGTCTACAATGATTGTTGTACCTGGATTTTCTTCCATAAATTTTTCACCAATCTCAGCCAGTGCATCACCAGATGCGTTCCAAGATGCCACATGAATTTCTCCCGAAAGACCATCAGTTTCTTCCGCCCATGCCGGTGTTGCAATTGCTGCCAGCATACTCATCCCCATTAATACACTAATTAATTCTTTCTTCATCCCTTTGTTTCCTCCTTTTTATAACTTAAAATATTGTTTATTTTTTTGAGTTCTTCATCTGAGAACTCTGTATTATCCAGGGCTTGCACATTTTCTCTTATCTGTGCAACTTTACTTGCCCCCAGAATAACTGATGTGTTCGTCTGCAGATTCCAAGCTAAAGCCATCTTAGCCAGACTTTGTCCTCGCTCTCCTGCGATTTTGTTCAGTTCTGCAACGATTTCAAGTTTTTCTTTTGTAATATTGTCCACATGAAAAAATTTACTTCCACTTGCTGCCCGAGAATCTGCAGGTATTCCTTTTAAATATTTATCAGTCAGCAAACCTTGCGCTAACGGGCAAAATGCAATTGTCCCCATTTTCAACTTTTTGGAAGTTTCCACAACTCCTTCATTAACTCTTTCTAGCATAGAATAGCGAATTTGATGAATAAGGCAATGCAAATTTCTTCTCTTTAATTCTACTTCTATCTTTTCTGTTGTTTCAGAATCATAATTAGAAATTCCGATGTATAGTGCTTTTCCTTGTCTTACGATTTGCTCTAATGCTTCCACGGTTTCTTCTATGGGTGTTTGTGGATCCATCCTATGATGATAAAAAATATCTACATATTCTAATCTCATGCGCTTCAGACTCTGGTCTATGGAAGAAATCAAATACTTTTTTGAACCGCCATCACCATATGGGCCTGGCCACATATCATATCCTGCCTTAGTACTTACCAGAATTTCTTCTCTGTGTTCCTTCAAATCTCCTTTCATTATCTCACCAAAAATTGCTTCGCTGGTTCCTGGAACAGGGCCATAATTATTGGCTAAATCAAAATGAGTAATTCCTAAATCAAATGCTTCCAAAACAAGCTTTCTGCAATTGTCATAAGAACTTGTAATATTGAAATTATGCCACAATCCAAAGGCCATTGCCGGAATCTGAAGCCCACTGGCACCACAGAATCTGTACTGCATATGCTCATATCGATTGCAGTCTGATTCATAATGTCCCATGTAGTTCATATCATCCCTCCTTTGTTTATAATATCCAATTAATTTATCTTTTCACTTATTTCCTTGCACATAGTGTACAATAGGCTTATTATTATTTCCAATTTTATACGCTTATATTTTATGCATTTTTGATCATTTTATCTTTCAGTTTTTTGCATTTTCAGCGCATATTCTAATGTATTTTTCATAATATCAGCCTCAAAACAATGCATTTTCGACTATTTTTTATTCAAAATCAACCTTTTTGTTTCCAATTCTTATAATCCGCACTCTTTAGACAAAACTCAAGTAAGACTTTTTTCTGGAAACGAAAATACTCTCAGCTGAAATTAAAAATACTGTTGTAAAATCCAGAATTTTCTTCCGCATTTACAACAGTATCTATTAGCTTCTATGATCTGTGCAGCACATGCATAAGCTTCGCAATTTTTGAAATATCAATATCCCAAGGCAGGCTACAATCTGCCCCAAGAATGATTCCTGGAATTTTATTATACTTAGCAATCATCTGCTTTCCCAAGTCTTCAATATCTTTATCACACCCCTGATACAACATACTTTCTTTCGTATTCAAAAAGCCTCCTATGACCGGTTTATTACCAAAATATTTCTTTCCTTCTTTCAAATCAGTATTTTCCACATGTACAGACCAGTTTACCGCACAACAAGGATAATCTTTCCAGTTCTCTAAATTATTCTTAAAACCATCATAACCACAGCAATGAAGCAAATTCCACTTACTGAACTGATTGGCGTACATCAATACCTTCAGATCACTTGCTGAAATCAATCGCATATACTCTTCATGAGAAAACCTTTTTTTCTCACCACCTTGGACGCAGAAATAAATACCATCACATCCAGCCTCTGTTATAACTCTTTCAGCCAATTTTCCATGATCATGAGCTATTACATCCAATGCGTGCAATACAGCTTCTTTGTTTTCTTTGATGTCGTGCATAATTCTCTCATCTGTTGCAGCAAATCGTAATGCAGAAAATGGTGCAAAAACATTATAAAATGTCATGCATTCCGTTCCTATTTCTTTAACAATTCTTTCTGCACGCTCCAATTGTTCCACAAAATAAGGATGGTCATCATTTAAAGGTTTCAGTTGGTACCATTCTGATGCCGTTTCAGGAATTCTTTCCAATGGATATGGAAAATAGCCATCACTCATAATTTTCAAAAAATCCACATCGGTTTCTCTGTAATACCGTATCTGGTCTTCTATTACATACTCTCCTTTTCTCTTTTCCTCCGGAAGATGACGCCATACACTGCATAAGAGCCGTTCCGTTTTGTCCCCTCGTAGCGCTTTCATCATCTCTGCTCTTTTGTCAATGCTCATATCTTTCTCTCTATACTTTCTTATGTATTTTGCGCAAAAAGGCTTGTATATTAGTCATTTATGCAAGTATTTGCAAAGTTTCAAACATTCAATTTAAACACAACCAAATAATCTGTACAAATATATACATCTATGGTATCATATTTTATATTTAATTACAAGTTTCCGAAATTATGTTATAAGCAAGGACAAGTTTCCATTGGAATACTGTAAATAACATATTCAGTATACTACAAGGAGGTCATAGAAATCTATGAAATCAAAAAATCCACTTCCTTATGCTTTGGAATATCGTTATTATAATCTTTCGTCTGATTTTCCCATTTTTGCACTCTTAGGTGAACGTTGGTTTCTTCCAGATGATGAAATTACTTATCTTCATTTTCATAATTGTTTGGAAATAGGCTATTGCTATAAAGGCACAGGAGAATTAATTGTCGAGGATTCTAGGCCACTTTTTTCTCAAGATTCCATTTCAATCATTTGTGCCAACACTGTTCATCGTGCAAAAAGCACTAAGGGAACCATCAGTTTATGGGAATATCTTTATATTGATACTGAAAAATTATTGAAAGATTTTTATCCCAAAGGTTTTCCTCATCATGAAATTTTTACGCTTCCTAATTCGTCCTTAAAAAATATAATTCAGGGTAATAATAATCCCTTTATCCGCTCTCTAGTATGTAACATTCTTCACGAATTAAGATTTGAAAAATGCAATTATCGAGATGTTGTAAAAGGACTGTGCTTGAGTCTGTTGATAGAACTTGCCCGTGAAAATCCTATTAATAATCAAAATGAAACAGAAACGTCACATGTATATCTTTCTATTATGCCAGCCCTTACTTACATAGATAAGTATTATATGAATCCCATCAAAATTGATGAGCTTGCTTTACTGTGTGGATTAAGCCCCTCACATTTTCGCCGTCTGTTTTTGGCCTCAATGCATTCCAGTCCTCTAGCTTATATCAATCATATTCGAATTCGAAATGCCTGTGACCTGTTGTCCCATACAGATATGTCTGTCTTAGATGTATCATTAAATGTTGGTTTTACCACACTCTCCAGCTTTAATCGCCAGTTTCAAAAAGTCTTTCATATTGCTCCTTTGACTTGGCGAAAAAATACTCGCTCCACTTTTAAAAAAAATTATACATATTCCGTTTTTGACTTCTAATAAAAACTACTATTTGATTCTATACACCAAGAGACCGGATACAATGTTCCAGTCTCTTTTATTTATTATTCTTTTGCAGCTACTGTTCTAGAATCAATTCCAGTAATTCTCGATTTCTTTTTTCAGTGTTTCCATGCCTTTACATCCAAGAATGTACAGATAGATTTCAAAAATCTCTTCATCCGGCACAAAGATCTCCTGAGTCTTCAGGCTCCGCAGCGTAGCCTGGTGATAAGGGGCAAGAAAGCTTTCCAACCGTGGGTAATCCTTGTTTTTGTACAGATTTACGATCACATCCTTATGGGTTGTGTAATATTTTTCCAGGCGGATCTTCTCTGCACAGAACTGTACATACTCCCAGCACCAGGTGGCATAATCAGTTTTAGGATCCTTCATATCCTCCATAGTCTGCCAGTTTTCACCGGTAAGGGGCATCCTGTCACCGATATGTGAAATGCTTCCATCAGCCACACAGCTTCTCACCAGTTTTTTCAGATCTTCCACAGTACCATACCTGGATAACCAGGCATCCAGAAACTCTTCTCCCTTTCCGGATGCAGCATATTCTGCTGCCTTGTGGCTTCCCATATATAGATCCTGCAGGATCAGGGAGGAAAGCTCCTTTCTTGCATAAGATTTCCCTGCATATTCCATAGCCTTTCGATAGTTCTCAAAGGCCTGTTCCGTCTGACCTTGCTTCTTTCTTGCATCGCCTGCAAGCTTATACACCTGAGCCAGCTTATCTTTGTGGATCTGATAATCCTTAACCTTTTCTGCGATCCATTCCAGTTCCCCGGGTTCTTCCGTGTACAGGATCTCTGTGCGAAGCTTTGCCAGTTCCCCAGGGTATCCAAGCCGTTCCCATGCCTTTGTCAGTGCCGGGCCATACAGTTCCCTGTTCTTTTTTCTTCTGCCATTCTCCCGCACCTGTACAAAAGCAGTCATCTCATCGGTAAGAAGCTCCATTTCTTTTACTGTTCTGGCAGTGCTGACCCGTGTTAGATATACCAGGCTTTTCATCCGTTCCGAACGTGGCAGAAGCCGGAACCAGAGCTCTGCCAGATTCCGTGCTGCTTCTTTTTCCCTGTTGGCAAGAAGTGCCTGGCAAGTATCTCCGGCCTGTTGTTCATATAGTGCAAGAAACAGATCCAGTTCCTTATGCACGATCATATTTGAAGTTTTCTCCCTTGCCTGTGCAAATACAACAAGAGCATCTGCACATCTTCCCCGCATCCACAGAAGCTCTCCTCTGTATTTCAGGAAATAACCATCCTCTGGAAATTTACGCAAGGCCTCTTCGATAAAACGTTCTGCCTCTGTGCCATCCTGAGTTTCTCTGGCCTCTTCCATATAAAATCTGCCAAGAAATCTGGTGATCTGAAGATGATCCGGATATTTCTCATGAAGGGAAAGAGCTGTCTCTTTTGCAGAAGGTTTCTTGCCGCCGGCATAGTCTGCAATAGCATGCCTGAATCGTTCCAGATCCTTTTCCTGCTCTATTCCTGTCACATTTCTGAAAAATCCCTCTGATTCTTCTTGCCCACTGTCCTTAGTTCCGGAAAGAATGCGAAGCTTGCTATGCATAATCGCCCGTTGTAATCTGCCCTTTCGGATCCCCGGCAGATAGTCTTCCCTTAACTCCTGATAGCTGATTCCTTCAACTGTTGCAGATCTTTGCGCATCCTCTTCCGCCGGAAATTGAAAATCCGTCCATTCATCCCCGTAAACCTGTGTCAGATATTCACTGGCCTTCCCTGGGATCATTGCCTGCACTCCCTGGAAATCACAGGTTCTCCCAGGAAATAATATCTCTTTTTCCATAAAAAGAAAGCGTTCTCCCACATGTACTGCAAATTTGCTGCAGTCTTCCTCTCGAAAGGCCTGCATACGCTTTTCCAGTTTTCCAAGGACATGCCTTTTCCCTGTAAGTCTGCCAGAAAGATAATATCTGTAATATCTGGATGGTGAAATCCCCCAAGACGTTCCATGTACCTCCTGTGAATCTGTAAGATCCAGGTAAAGCCCCAGATCCCTCCTGTATTTCTCAAAGGCTTCCTCAGGCACCGGATCCAGTATCCTGATATGGATCCGCTCCCCTGCAGGTCCTGACCCCAGAATCTGCTGTTTTTCCAGGGCACAGCCAAAATCCTCACCATATCCTGCCATGGGCTCAGGGTAAAGTATCCTGTCCTTAGGCAGTTCTTTCCCGGCTATCTCCCCAAGCCGGTTCCAGTCTGCCCTTGGCATGTAAACCTTTATTTCTGTCTCTCCACCGGCAAATCCGGCTCTTCCTACTGCAGCAAGTGTTGACTCTTCTGCCAGTACATACCGAAGCTCATTCTCTTGACATATGTGATCCAGCTCCTGAAAAAGCTTTAACAGATGCTCTTGTTTCTCTGTCATTTTTATCATTCCCCTTATGTAAAAGTCCCGTAACTGTAAAAGCAATGAACAGTTGCAATGTCTCTAAAATAATAACATACTTTTACAAATTATAGAATAATATTTTACATTTTTCTTTCTGCCAGTGGTTTGCTTTGCAGTTTCACCGGCATATGATATAATGACATCATGAAATTGATTCAGTGAGGACAGATTATGAAAAGAGTAATTACATATGGGACCTTCGACCTGCTGCATTACGGCCACATCAATTTGCTGCGACGGGCCAAGCAATACGGCGATTACCTGATTGTGGGACTTTCCACAGATGAGTTCAACTGGAACGAAAAGCAAAAGAAATGCTATTTTTCATATGAAAAAAGGAAGCAGCTTCTGGAAGCTATCCGTTATGTAGACCTTGTGATCCCGGAAGAGAACTGGGAGCAGAAGATATCTGATGTTAAGGAATATCATATCGATACTTTTGTAATGGGGGATGACTGGGAAGGAAAATTTGATTTTCTGAAAGATTACTGTGATGTAGTCTATCTGCCTCGCACCCCTGAGATTTCCACCACTCAGATCAAAAAAGACCTGACAGAGAAAAAGACACCAAAATAACCGGACAGAGCCATCCGTAGTGATGACTGCTGTCCGGTCAACAATGCATATTTTGTAACTGTTTTTACCCACAGTTACCTTATTTTTTTCTGTATTTCCATAGGCCGTGCAAAGCATAAGAAATAAAAAAGCAGGTGCTTTTCACAGGCCCATACCCAACATAACGGTACACATGGTAAGTCATCCTGGCGGATTTCAGCTTATTTCTGGATTTTCCTCCTTCAGAGAGGCGATATTTCAGGTAGGGCCTGTCGATTCCTACTGCAGGTCCATATTTCTTCAGAATCTTCAGCCAGGTAATATAGTCCTCATGACTGTCATCATGCTCCATGGGAAATTCCAAAGCAGCCTCTTTCTTTACCACAACAGACGAACAGTTAATACTGTTATGACTTAACAAATCCCGATAAGTGACAGTTTCTTTTACCGGAATGTATCGACCGGTATCTGCACCGGAAGAGTCCATCAAAGTGCGTCCGGTAGAACATAACACCCGGTCTGTACTCTTCAGCTGCTTTAACTGTGCCGAAAGCTTACCTTCTTCCCACCAGTCATCTGCATCGAGAAAAGCGATGTATCTGCCTCTGGCTTCTCTTACACCACGATTTCTGGAACCTGCCGCTCCTAAATTGGATGAATTACGAAAATACCGAAAATTCTCCCTGCCTTCATACTCTTTCAGGATCCCGGCTGTACCGTCCCATGATCCGTCATCGATTACCAACAATTCCAGGGATACATCCTGAATGAAGACAGACTCTATAGCCTGACGGATGTATTTCTCTCCATTGTATACAGGCATGACCACAGATACTTCAGGCATTCTCATTCTTTTCCCCTCTCATCTGTTGAATCCTTAAGGGCATTCTTCTGCTTGTCATCCACACCTTCGGATACTTCCTTCTGAAAAAAGATCTTCACAGTCATGAATAAAAGCTTAATATCCAGTACAAAAGAATAATTCTCAATATAAAACAGATCCAGCTTCAGCTTATCGTAGGGGGTTGTATTGTACTTCCCGTAAACCTGGGCATAACCGGTAAGTCCTGCCTTAACTTTCAGGCGGTAATAAAACTCCGGTATCTCCTTTTCATATTCCTGCATGATCTCTGTACGCTCCGGCCTTGGCCCCACCAAAGACATATCCCCCTTAAATACATTAAACAGCTGGGGAAGTTCATCCAGATGGAGATTCCTCAGTACATGCCCAACCGGTGTGATCCTGGAATCGTGCTTAGAAGCAAGACGTGCACCATTTTTCTCAGAGTCCACCCGCATGCTGCGGAATTTGTAGATCATAAATTCTTTCCCATCACAAGTAAGCCTGCTTTGTGTATAAAACACCGGGCCGTGATCATACAATTTAACTATCAGTGCAATGATCAGCATAATCGGCGAAAGGATGAGCAAGCCAAAGCCAGATACCAGAATATCCAACATTCTTTTGGCAGCTCTCTGCTCCACTGATAATCCCATATTCCTTGACATAAGAAGCGGTGTATCAAACAAATGGATCCTGTCTGTACCGATCAGAATAATATCAGAAATCTTAGGGCTCATATAACATCTGATAGAATGGGCAAAGCAATATTTCAGATAACGGTTGCGCACTGCAGATGGCAGATCCCAGATGATCACACCTTCATACTCTTTCATCATCTGATGGATCCGTTCTTCTCCTTCACGAATATGAACCTTACCGCTGATATCATATTTGTCACGTCTGGAATTCATCTTATGGATCAGATCATCACCTGGATCCCTGTCACCGTAGATCACCAAAAGCTTCCTAGCCCGATACAGCCTGGAATAAATATATCTGGATCCCCAGATCCATATAATGATCAGAAGCAGCTGAACTACCGTCATACTGATCATTGGCTTAACTTCCAAAAACCAGCGGTTGATCAGTGTGATCTGAAAATATACTACCACATTCGTACATATGGTTGCCAATGTTAGTGAATAAAATACATCGATCCTCTTCAGATAGCCAACCTTCAGGCCACCGTACAGTCGGGAAAACATGGTATTGATCAGTGCATAAATTGCGATCAGTACCCAGTTACCTCTTCGCCAGAATGGCTCGTCGATCCGGATCCTGTAAAAATCATACCACACATATGCAAACACTGCTGCCTGTGCCAGAATGATCAGACTTGCAAGGCAGAACACGATAAACCGTTTATAATCTTCTCTTTTACTCACGATATCCCTCTTCTGTTTCTTTTGCTTTCATTGATGTCTTTTGTCCTGACATCTGTTATTCTTTGTATTATAGCGAATATATATCCTTTCGTCCAGTCTATTTTCCTGTATCCTGTGCTGTTGCGGTCTTGTGATAACAACCGATAACCGTTATAATAGGAACTATATGATGTTGGGAAAAAAAGCAACGGAACAGGGGGCAATTTATGAACACACCTAAAGTCAGTATTATTCTGCCGGTTTATAATGTAGCAGAGTTTCTTCCTGCATGTCTGGACAGCCTGCTTGACCAGACTCTGGATCAGTTAGAGATCGTAGCGGTCAATGATGGAAGCACCGATACAAGCGCAGCTATCCTGCAAGCCTACCAGGAAAAATATCCTTCCAAACTTTTTGTTTACACAACCACAAACCATGGGGTAAGCCATGCCCGCAATTACGGTTTTTCCAAATCCCATGGCGAATATGTATGGTTTGTAGACAGTGATGACTTCATCCAGCCTTCCGCATGTGAACAGCTGTACACCAAGGCGGTTCAGGATGACAATGACCTTGTGTTATTTTCATACTATAACATAGATATGAGTTCCGGTAAAAAGACTCCATTTCCCATGCGTCATCACAACCAGAATTTTTCATTTTCCGAAAAGCCATATGAAATGTCCATTCTTTCCCCCTACCCATGGATCAAACTGATCCAAAGAGAGCTTTTTGAAGGCCTGGCATTTCCGGAAGGAATCCGTTTTGAAGATCTTCCGGTGGCATACCTTCTGGCTGCCAAAGCACGTAATGTGGGAATAATAGATGAATGCCTTTACAATTACAGGAAAAATGTTGGTTTTCTCGGCAGCCTGACCCCCGCCACTGCCGATATTAAAAAAGCAGTTATTTACCTGAAAGACTGCATGAATTCCCTGGGCTTTCTTGAAACCTACAGAACCGAGATTGATTTCATCACCATCCGGCACTTTTTTTTCCGTTTCTGGAAGCTTCTCACCAACTATGAAACCGAAAAAAAGGATCTGAAGCTTGATCTTATCAACCAGCTTTTTGATTATATAGATGCCTTTCTGCCAAATTGGCAGAATAATCATTATGTAAAATACGCACTTCCGGATCACTTGTTCCAGTTGCTTTATCTTTACGGTTCCCGCAAGGAAATGCTTCATTTTGTGAACACCTGTGACGGAATGTCCCCAAACCAGCAAAAGGCATGGCTGAAAGATTACAAGGCAGGTCATAATAACGCTTATATTTTCAGTGAAGATAGACTGATTGATCAGGAACAGCCTGCAAAAGAATCCTATCTGGCTTCCAATACCAGGGTTTTGCCTGAACCTGGCTATATTTTCCTAGAATCCATGGATGGGCAGGATATCCATCCGCTTTTCCTTACCCTGCTTTCCGGCAGCTTTGCGAAAGGAACCCGGGTCTTTCTTTCCCTTACCGCCAAAGCACGTCCTGTATGGCAGAGACTGAGCCAATCCTATCAGCTGGATACCTCCTGTGTTACCTTGATTTCCCCTGACTCTGAAGATTATGGGATTGCCCTTGCGCAATGTGGCAGGCTGATCACAGACCAACCTCTTCCCTGGTATTTCCATAAGGGTACAAAACAGAGGCATATCCTTCTTTGTACGGAAAGCCTGATTCCTGTTACCAGTTCCAACTGCCTGACTTCCAGACATGATCTGGCCAAATGGCAACATACCATGTTTACCTGTGATCTTATTGTTTTCCCAAACAAAGATATACTGGAAAATTATATGGAGCACACCATGATAGCGGGGATCTGCCACACAGATACTTACTTTTCCACAGATAATGCTGCTCTTTCCACATATTTATTGAAAGAACTGTGGACACCCGTGGATCCTTCTCTTCCCATATTTACGGAGGCTGATATCTTTCGTCAGAATGAAGGACTGGCAGCAGATACAAAACTGCTGTTCTGCTGTCCTTTGTTTGCAGGAAAAGACCGAAAACAGACCTTTCACTATGTAAGAAGCTTCACTGATGCTTTATATCAGCTGGACAATGACTTAACAGACAAGCAGATCCTGTATCTGGCTCCTGCTCCCGGATACCAGGTGGATTGCAGCAGTTTCAAACATATACGCCTTTTGCCGATCCAGTATTCCATTACAGATCTTATCCGGTCCTGTGATGTATTGATCACCGATTACCGCAGCATTCTGATGGCAGACTGTAATTCGCCAACATCCGTTCTTCGTTTTTTACCTGAAGATGATCCATATCCATTGTCGTCTTCCCTGCAAAAAGCCTTGCAATTTGTCCCGGCTTGTACCAATGCACCTGCGCTGATCCGCCAGCTTCAGGCCACTTTGTCAGTATCGGATGCTTTCGCTTCTGATATGTTACAGGCAGCAAAAATGCCTGAATCCCGGGAATTGTCCAGTCATCCCGGATCCGGTGATTTATCACAGAATGATACGGCTGTCCCATCCATAAAGGAGCATATCCTGTGGTTTACCGGCCGCAAAATATCCTCTGAACAAATGGATCAATTGAGCAGCTTTATATCCCAGCATCCGGATGCCCAGATTTGGCTTTCCTATAATGTACTTCAGGATCCTAAGGCAGAAGCATATCTGAATATCCATTTTCCGGACATCTGGTATCTTCCCCTTCGGATGGATCCAGCCAGAAGCCTTTTCTGGAAAATATCCAGTTTCTTTATTACCCGGCTGGGGCTGGCCTCTATTTACCCTACCGGCAGGATGCTCCGCCTGGGAAAACAGGCATACACCCGTTATTTCGGTCCTGTTTCCTTTGACCAGGTATTTATCCAGGCCACAGACAATCTGCAGACCATTGCCTTTTGTGCAGCTGCTGCCCCAAATGTGAACTGTAACTTAAAGGCGCCGGGGGCAGATGCCTCCTTTTCCAAACGCTGCCAGACTGTCTTTGCCCATCGGCTGGCAGGAAAAGAACCGGGAACAGGGTAACTTTACAACACATCTTAAATGTGCTACCCTTTTTAGATCGTAACTGTTCTACATTCCTACAGTTACTTGTCAAGATGTACTTCCATTCCCTTTGGCGGTGACATTTTAATTCAAGAATGCCTCGGCATTCTTGCTGCGAGGTGCGCGTCATGCAATTGCATGACATACTTCTCCTGCGCACCTCTGCAATCCTGCCGGAGGCTATATCAGCTGGGGGATTGACTCCCACCACTGATACCAGCTTGTTTCTCATCACCTATAGAGGTGGGAGTCATCTCCCAGCTAATATAAAAATCCACGAAAGGACCGCAAAATGCGGCAGGCAAATAATATGAAAATAGCAGTTGCAGGTACAGGCTATGTAGGTCTTGTGACAGGAGTTGCCCTGGCCAACGCAGGCCATCATGTAACCTGTGTAGATGTTGACGAGCATAAAATCCAACTGATGAAGCAGGGGATATCCCCTATCTACGAACCAGATCTGGAGCCTTTGATGCAGAAAAATAAAGAACGGCTTTCCTATACTACGGATTATGCCAGTGCCTATCAGGATGCCCAGGCCATTTTTGTAGGTGTTGGAACCCCAGAAAAAAAGGATGGCTCTGCGAACCTGAAATATGTATATACAGTGATCGACCAGATTGCCCAGACCCTGGATACTGATTGTGTAGTTGTGATCAAATCCACAGTTCCTATCGGTACCAATGACAAAATCGAAAAGCGGCTGACCCAGCAGATCACTGCCAGAAGAAGCAAGCTGGGGCTGTCTCCCATCCGTGTGGAAATCGCCTCAAACCCGGAATTTCTTTCCCAGGGCACTGCTGTAAAGGACACTCTCCATGCTTCCCGTATTGTCATCGGAGTAGAATCTGACTGGGCACGTGATCGCATGAAGGAAGTTTATCAGGAATTTCATCAGCCTTTTGTATTTACAGACCGCAGAAGTGCAGAAATGGTAAAATACGCATCCAACGATTTTCTTGCACTAAAGATTTCATATATCAATGAAATTGCAAACCTTTGCGAACTTCTGGATGCCAATATTGAAGATGTGGCAAAGGGTATGGGCCTGGATCCACGCATTGGCAACAGATTCCTAAAGGCAGGGATCGGCTATGGCGGCTCCTGTTTCCCAAAGGATACCAAAGCTCTTCACTGGGTTTCCAATTATTATGAAAAAGAACTGAAAACGGTTAAAGCCGCTATTGAAGTAAATGACATCCAGAAAATGAAGCTTCTTAAAAAGAGCCACAAATACTATGATTCCCTTGAAGGACTGAAGGTAGCCGTTCTGGGGCTGACTTTTAAACCGGACACAGATGATCTGCGGGAAGCGCCTTCCCTGATCAACATCCCCATCATGCTGGATGACGGAGCCAGAGTATTTGCATGGGATCCCATCGGTATTCCGAATTTTAAGAAATACTATCCGAATGAGATCACCTACTGTTCTTCCATTGAAGAGACCTTAAAGGATGCGGATATCTGCTTTATTTTTACTGAATGGGCTCAGATCCGGGACTTTGATATCCTCCGCTACAAAGAGCTTATGACCCACCCTATTATCCTGGACGGACGTAACTGCTACCCTTCCCATAACTTTAAAAACACCGGCATTATCTACGATTCTGTAGGGCGCCGTACAGTACAATAAAAAGGACTGTTTTTGACATACAATATTGGTAACTGTTCATTCAAGAATGCCTCGGCATTCTTGCTGCGAGGTGCGCGTCATGCAATTGCATGACATACTTCTCCTGCGCACCTCTGCAATCCTGCCGGAGGCTATATCAGCTGGGGGATTGACTCCCAGCTGATATACTCACATTTGCCAATATTTTTCAATCACTGTTCCTGTATGGAGATAATAGACAATTATGAAATTAAGTGTAATCATCCCTGTCCATAACGCTGCCCCCTATTTGCCGGCATGTCTGGACAGTGTACTTTCTCAGGATCTTACAGATCTGCAGGTGATCTGTGTGGATGACGATTCCACTGACCAGTCAGCCCAGATCATCACTAATTACACACACAAGGATTCCCGTGTGATGCTGATCCGCCACCCTATGACCATGTATGCAGGCTCCTGCCGTAATACGGGTCTGGTTGCTGCTACCGGTGAATATGTGCATTTCCTGGATTCTGATGACATTGTGGAAAAAGGTGCATATCGCCGTTATTATCAGCTTGCAAAAGAAATGGATGCAGATATGGTCAAAGGAAAAAGCCGCTGTTTTGATAACGCCACCGGCCAGATTTCCTCTACCGCCATCCTTCGTTTTTCCGGCCTTCCGGAAAATTATTATGGCAAGGCAGTCAGTTTTTCACAGAATCCCAGTGCCTTCAGCCATGTAAGTGTTGTTCCCTGGAATGGAATTTACAAAAGACAGTTCCTTCTGGAGCATCGTCTCTGGTTTAATGACTTTATCTGTGTAAATGACCGTTCCTTCTTTAACGAAGTATCCCTTGCGGCAGACAGGGTGGTATTTACCAAAGACCGGCTTGTAAAATACAGGATCAACAACAGCCAGTCCCTGGTAGGAAACAGAGCACGTAATTTCCAGTGCCAGTTCCGCTCTTTTGCCTTGATCCGGAAACAATGCCAAAAGTACAATATTACCGGTGCTGCTCTTGCAGAAATTCTGAACCGGGAACTGACAGACCTTTTTATCTGGTACCGTAAATACAGGAATGTCCCGGAAGTACAGGAAAGCATTGTCTCCTCCACTACAGAATTTGCCCGCAGCCTGGATATTCTGCCTCTGAAGGACTATCCTCCTGTTTTTAAATGGTATTATGATTATCTGCTGCTGACCCAGGATCATATTCTTACTATTGCACTCCATTTAAGCAGTTCAGCTGAGCAGCTTACCAAGTGTATGGAAAGCATCATGCTTCAGGACATGCCCAAATTCCGGGTATATGGTATTGCCCCTTCCGGCACAGATACTTCTGTATACCAGTCTTTTATGGACAAAGACACTCGCTTCTGTGGGGTTCTTCCTTCTTCCGGAGATATTCCCAAAGAGAATGTTTATTTTCTGGAACTTAAACCCACAGTTCTGAAGGATGCCGATACCTTTCAAAAGCTGATCCGCCACTCCATGGAAACAGCTAAAAACATGGCACCTGTAATTCTTACCCTTTAAACAATTATTTACAATCATTCAGAAAGGATCTTTATTATGGCATTTAATCCACTAAAAATGATGCAATTCAAAAACGCCTGGGATGGATTTACCCAACGTCATCCCAAATTTCCGCAGTTTATGGCTGCTGTACAGCAGCATGGGATCCAGGCAGGTTCTATTATCGAGGTTCAGATCAATACTCCTGATGGCAAAAATTTTACCACTAACCTTAAGGTATCTGAAGAAGACATCCAGGCCCTCCGCAGTCTTCAGGATATGTAATCAATTTTTCTCAAATTTTATATATTTTTTGCATAAAAATATGGAAATCTGCACCAATAATATGTATAATATACTTAAGAATATTGTTTTTTATATTCATAAAAGCATCCAAGAAATGAAAGTGAGGGCTCACTATGAAGCAAAACAGCATGTTAGCGATGATCCTGGCCGGAGGGCGGGGAAGCCGTCTCCACGAGCTTACCAACAAAGTGGCAAAGCCGGCAGTTTCCTATGGTGGAAAGTACCGTATTGTAGATTTTCCTCTCAGTAATTGTGCCAACAGTGGTATTGATGTTGTAGGCGTTCTGACCCAGTATGAATCCATTCTGTTGAACAGTTATGTAGCAGCAGGAGGACGCTGGGGACTTGATGCCAAAGACAGTGGTGTTTATGTACTGCCGCCTCGCGAAAAAGCAGATGTAGGACTTGATGTTTACCGGGGTACCGCAGATGCCATTTCCCAGAATATTGACTTTATTGATTCCAGATCTCCAGAATATCTTCTCATTCTGTCCGGAGATCATATTTATAAAATGAATTATGCCCAGATGCTTGCCTTCCACAAAGCAAGCAAGGCTGATGCCACTATCGCAGTGATTGAAGTTCCTATTAAAGAAGCAAGTCGCTTCGGTATTATGAATACAGATGGCGAAACTGACCAGATCGTAGAATTTGAAGAAAAGCCGGCAGAGCCGAAGAGCAATCTTGCTTCCATGGGTATTTACATTTTTAACTGGAAGCTGCTCCGCAAAATGCTGCTTGCAGATATGAAGAATCCGGATTCCAGCCACGACTTCGGTAAAGATATCATCCCCACCATGTTAAACGACGGAAAGCGCCTGTTTGCTTATCGCTTCAAAGGCTACTGGAAGGATGTTGGTACCATTGATTCCCTTTGGGAAGCAAACATGGATCTTCTCAGCCCGAACAATGAGCTGGATCTTAATGACCCTACCTGGAAGATCTATACCGAAGATGTAACCACCCTGCCTCAGTATATCGGTCCGGAGGCCAGTGTAACCAATGCATACATCACTCAGGGTTGTATTGTAGAAGGTGAGATCAAAAATTCTGTTCTATTCACAGGCTCCAAAGTACGTCCAGGAGCAAAGGTGATCGACAGCGTACTTATGCCAGGCGTTGTTGTAGAAGAAGGCGCAGTGGTGCAGCGTGCCCTTGTAGCCGATAATATCCACATTGGTAAGAATGCTGTGGCAGGCAGTGCAGACAGCGAGCACATCGAGCTTGTTGCACAACGTATAAAGGGGGTGGAATAATATGTATAGCGCATTTGGCATTGTAAACTCATCACCTCGCAACATCCTTGTAGAGGGACTTCAGGATTATCGTCCTATCGGTGCTTTCTCTTTCCTTGGAAGATACCGTGTGATCGACTTCCCGATCTCCAATCTTAGTAACAGTGATATCGACCGGATCCAGGTATACATGGATAATAATAAGCCCCGTTCCCTGATCGAACATGTTGGCACAGGTCGTCACTACAATATCAACTCCAAAAGCGGTCATCTGCAGCTTCTTTTTTCAGGTGCCAGATCCTGGAGAGATGTATATAATACAGATATTGCAGCTTATATTGAGAATATGGAGAGCATTGAGAAGATGCATCACCCTTACGTAGTGATCCTTCCCAATTACATGGTTTATTCACAGGATTTTGACACTCTGATCGGCAGTCATATTTCTTCAGGAGCAGATATTACCCTGCTGTATCATACCATTGACAACGCAAAGGAATCCTGTCTTCACTGCAACATCGTGAATCTGAACCGTCAGAAGGGTGTGCTTTCCATTGAGCCAAATCCTGGCACAGCAAAGAACCGTAATATTTTCATGGATACCTATGTTATGAAAAAAGACCTTTTCGTCAGCCTGGTCAAAAAGGCGGCTGCCTACTCTTCCATGTTCTCTTTGTTGGACATTGTAAATGCAGCATGCACAGGTCAGATTGAAGGCATGGATCTGGATGTACGTGGTATCCCTCACAAAGGCTTCTTTGCACCTATCACAGATTTCCGCAGCTATTATGATGCTAATATGGCTCTGATCAACATTAAAGAGGCCCAGAACCTTTTCGGTGAAGGATGGCCTATTTATACCCGTACCAATAACTCCTGCCCCACCCACTATATGGATGGTGCAGACATTCGCAATTCCATAGTATCCAACGGCTGTCTGATTGAGGGTACTGTAGAGAATTCCATTATTGGACGTGGCTGCGTGATCAAAAAAGGAGCTGTTATCAAAAACAGTATTATCCTTGCAGACACACTGATCGGTCAGGATGTTCATCTTGAGAATTTTGTAGTTGACAAGCATGCCAGACTGATCCGTGAAAAGGAGATCATTGCACCAGTTGGTAACCCTGGATACATCAAGCGCAGAGACACCTTATAATATGCTCTATTTTTTTCGATAATACATAAAGGACTGGATGCACTGTGGATCTCAGGTTCGTATATGACCTGAGATCCTGGATGTGCTCCAGTCCTTTTTATTGATTGCCAGTACAGTTATGATCACTCTTATTTGGTTCCGAAAATACGATCTCCCGCATCTCCCAGTCCCGGGCAGATATAAGCATTCTCATTAAGTTCACGATCAAGATGCCCAATATATATCTGCACATCCGGATGTGCTTTGTGAAGCCTTTCCATTCCCTCCGGAGCTGCGATAATAAACATGCATTTAATATTCTTTCCACCATGCTGTTTGATAAAGTCAACGGCTGCCACTGCAGAACCGCCTGTGGCAAGCATAGGATCTACCAGAACGATCTGTCTCTGCTCAATAGGATCCGGAAGCTTGCAGTAATATTCGTGAGGCTCATGAGTCACAGGATCACGATAAAGTCCAATATGACCGATCTTTGCAGATGGGACAAGCGTTGTGATGCCATTTACCATCCCAAGGCCTGCACGAAGTACAGGTACAACTGCCAGCTTCTTGCCGGAGATCATCGGAGACTGACATGTCTCAATAGGGGTCTCAACCGTAACGTCCTCCAGAGGAAGATCACGAAGTGCTTCATATCCCATCAGGATAGCAATCTCTTCGATCAGCTTACGGAACTCATTTGTTCCTGTATTTTTATTGCGGATAATCGAAATCTTGTGTTGGATCAGCGGGTGATCCATAATAAATACGTTCTCCATTTTCTCTGTTTTACCTCCATGGTTTTATCCGGTACAGCTCCTCTTGCAGCTGTACATTGTCTTGGGAATACTGATAAAATCTTACCTCACTTTTCATATAAAGTCAATCATTGTAAAATATTGCCGTATCCTTTATAATACACACAGTTGCCGTAGGCCTGTCCGGCGGCAGACGCATCATACTTTATGAGGAGGGACAGATTGCCATACATATATTATGGCTTTTCTCTGTACCTTTATGCCCATATACAGGGCAGATAGGAGGATTTATGAAATTCAGAATTGAAGGAATCTACGATGCCAGAAAGCTTGGTATCCCCCAGATGCTTATCCTGGGACTTCAGCACATGTTCGCTATGTTTGGTGCCACTATTCTGGTACCCATCCTGGTGAATAACTACTTCCATGGAGAAGGACTTACTGTTCAGGTTACACTTTTCTGTGCCGGCTTCGGTACTCTTTTATTCCACGTTCTTACAAAGATGAAGGTTCCTGCTTTTCTTGGCTCATCTTTCGCATTTCTGGGAGGCTTTTCCACAGTTGCAGAGCTTGATACCGGTATTTTCAAAAATATGAGCTATGGTGAAAAGCTTCCTTATGCATGTGGCGGCGTAGTTGTTGCAGGTCTTCTTTACCTTGTGCTTGCACTGATCATCAAGCTGATCGGCGTTAAACGTGTTATGCGTTACCTTCCACCGGTTGTTACAGGACCTATCATCATCTGTATCGGACTTAGCCTCACTCCTTCTGCTATCAACAACGCATCCCAGAACTGGATCCTTGCATTGATCGCACTTGCCACCATTATCTTCTTTAATATCTGGGGTGTTGGAATGTTCCGTATTATCCCTATTCTGATGGGTATCATTGTTTCTTACATCGCTGCCCTGATCATGAATGCATGCGGAATGACCAATGCAGACGGAAGTGCTATTCTCAGCTTTGCAGGTGTTGCATCTGCTCCTATTGTAGGTGTACCAAAATTCTTTCTTTGCAAATTTAACCTGACCTCAATCCTTGCTATGGCACCGATTGCCATTGCTTCCATGATGGAACACGTAGGTGATATTTCAGCTATTTCTGCTACTGTAAACCGCAACTACATCGAGGATCCAGGACTTCACCGTACACTCCTTGGAGACGGTCTTGCAACTGCCCTGGCAGGCTTTGTAGGCGGTCCTGCTAATACTACTTACGGAGAGAATACCAGTGTTCTTGCGCTCAGCCGTGTGTATGATCCAAAGGTCATCCGTCTGGCAGCCATATACGCAGTGATCCTCAGTTTTATTCCAAAGGTTTCAGAGCTCATTGGCTCCCTTCCGTCAGCTATCATCGGTGGCATCAGCTTCATCCTTTACGGAATGATCTCAGCAGTGGGTATTCGTAATGTGGTAGAGAATAAGGTGGACCTGACCAAATCACGTAACTTGGTGATCACAGCAGTGATCCTTGTCTGCGGCCTTGGCTTCTCTAATGGTCTTACCTTTACTGTTGCAGGTGCACACATCACCCTGACAGGACTTGCTCTCGCAGCAATCGCTGGTATTGCATTAAACGCCATCCTTCCCGGCAATGATTATCAGTTTGAATCTTCTAAAAAAGAAGTAATGGAAGACGACTGATCCTGAATCAGATTATAAAATAAATATTATATTATAAAAATCCCCGGAAGCAACTTTCTGGTCAGCGATATATCAGACCAGAAAACTACTCCGGGGACTTTTTTATTGATATGATGCCAGGGATCCAGCATCTTTATATTGGTTTATAGCCTTTTACAATAAATACGCGGTAAGAAGCTTTAATGTATTCTCAGCCCCTTTTCTGTGGGAACGCTCATATCCATGGGACGCATATACTCCCGGTCCGATCAGACCATGTTTCAGATCGTAGCCGGCCTTTAAAGCCGCATCTACATCAGACCCATAATGTGGGTACACATCAACAGCAAAATTGATCTGATGGGCTTTTGCGGCATTAACAAGGCCAGTAACCACCTGATAATCATAAGGTCCTACGCTATCCTTAGCGCAAATGGAAACCATAGTCTCATCACAGCCAAGCCCTTCTCCCACGCAGCCCATATCTACAGAAATCATCTCTGTAACATCCTCTGGAATGGAAGCGCATCCGCCATGTCCTACTTCTTCATAAGACGTAATCAGCAGATATACCGTTCTTTCCGGCAATACATTCTCTTCCTTCAAATATTTTGCGAACCCCAAAAGGATAGCTGTACTGAATTTATCGTCTAGGAAGCGACTCTTGATAAATCCACTGTCTGTCACTTTGGTTCTAGGATCAAAACATACAAAATCCCCTGGCATTACACCCAGCTTTTCCACATCCTCTTTGGAATGTACCAGTTCATCCAAAATGGCCTCCATTGTGTCATAAGTACGCTTTGTATCGCTGTATTCACCATTTACATGGATAGAAGCGTCCGTCAGCTGAAATGTTGCGTCATATTGACTTCCGTTCCTTGTAAAAACTCTGCAGTTCTCTGCTTCTGCATTATTCGCATTCATTCCTCCCACATTAGTCAGCTTCAGCCTTCCATTACTTTTGATCTCTGTAACCATAGCTCCCAATGTGTCCATATGAGCTGCCAGCATAATACTGTTATCCTTTGTTTTTCCTCCAAGATTCACCCTGACAGCGCCTTTATTGGTAAGCTCCGGGGAATATCCCATTTCTTCCAGCTCTTGCTTCACAAAGTCTGCTGCCATGTGGGTAAATCCACTTGGGCTTGGTATCGCCAGCAGTCTCTTCGCTGTCTCCATGATGTAATATGTATATCGGTTCATATCTCCTCATCCTCATCTTTCTTTATTCTGTCACAGAAAATGGCTGTCCATGATATTAGGACAGTCATTCCTCTTTCTTATGATAGAGTATAACATATTTTCCAAGCTGATATGGAGGAAATTTATAAAACCTATACTATTTTTACTGAATAAATTTTGCCAGTTTTTGATTAATGCGTGTTTGTACATCCAGATAATATGCTGCTTCTGTTTCTTGCTCAGTTTCAATCGTAACATCTGACGCTTGCTCAGGTGCTGAAGTTACCTGATCTGTTGTATCAGTAGCATGTGTTTCGCTGGCTTTATTAAGTTCAATGGTCATTACATTATTTCCCACATAAGTCAGAGATAAACTATTTCCAGTTGCATCATCTGCTGTATAATATCTATCCCCCTTCTCATAATCAACAGAAAATCCTTTTTCTGCGCATTGGTCCTCATAAGTACCAAAATCATCAATGGAAGTTTCGCCAACATAACGTGTCTTTTCTGTTGGCCTGCTGTCAGATACTGAATTGCGATGTAAATACATTATTTGATTTCTATCCCATCCTTTAATTATTTTTATCATCATGTACACAGTTAAGCAGCCTGTGAATCTGCTTAACTGTGTTTTTTCTTTCTTTGTTATCTGATCTGCACGCTCCGATTACTCTTATACTATTATTTTCTTTTGAATATAATTCAGCAGATCTTTTATCTGCATAATTGCAAACCGTACCTTATCATAATCCAACAACTTATCTGCCTCAGAAATTTCTTTGGCATATTCACATATGCATCTTACCTTGTTAAGCTTCTGAAGCATTCCATACTCCATTCCAAATTCTTTCCTTCTTTCGCATATTTTTATATGTGTCATCAAATTATCTTCATCCCATTCCTCACCATTCTCCCATTTAATTAACATTTTCATGGCCTCCTTCATTACCTGTTCCGTGTCATATATTGCATATCGAAATTGTCCTAACTGAAGCTGCTGATATGCTTCATCAAGCCTTTTTCTCAATTGAGCTATATTGTTTATATAATTTCCATTACTTCTTGAGCTAACGCTATTTTTCAATAAACTAATCTGCTCCAGATAAGTTTTATCATTGCTTTCTTCTGGCATTGACGGCATGCCATTTTCAACTATCCACATAATAAATTCGTTTTGTTGCTGTAATTTTAGAATCTCATTTCTATTTTTCCGAATTTTTAAGTACATGCACTTATCTCGCTTATCCTCGGTCATTCGTAAAATCTGTTTGATACACTTTAAATCCCATCCCATTTCTTTATATATCATAAGTTCCCATAATTTTCTTAATGCCATCTGATCATACATACGATAATTATTTTTCGTTCTTTTCACTTTAATCACCCCCTCATCGTCATAATACTGAAGTGTTCTCCTGCTTACACCAGCTAGTCTGCTTACTTCATTTACTTTTTTCATTACGGCCTTTCCTTTCTCCGCATCAAAAACATACCCTACCACGTTAACGTGACAGCAATACATTTTTTCGGAACATGTACACTTTGGTTACATAAAAGGCCTTGTATTTTTCGCGAATTTTAAATCTACATTGATCAATTCTTCTTCAAAACAAATTTCCCTAAAAATCCTGCGCCATCCGCAGGATCCCTGTTCTCACTCGTCTTATATTTGTCTTATAGTGTATCTCTCTTCTACTTCAAGTGATTTTATGATATTCAAGAATGCCTCGGCATTCTTGCTGCGAGGTGCGCGTCATGCAATTGCATGACATACTTCTCCTGCGCACCTCTGCAATCCTGCCGGAGGCTATATCAGCTGCAAAAAAATGATTGAAAACGCTTTCCAGAAAATTTTTCGTACTGCCACAGGTCTTCACCTGCTAAACAGCATGTTTCTGGGGCATATGTAATACAGCGCACAAAAATGGAGGCTGTCTATTTATTTACCGACAGCCCCCTGCACAAATTTTGTATGATGTAAAGATATAGTTACTTTTTCTCTTATTTGTGTAAATTTATTCTACCAGTACATTTCCACATACTCTCTTGCTTCTTTTCGGATACTGAGAAGTCTTTCATTATACCCTGAATCACATCTATCTTACTCATATTAAATCTTTTGCATACCTTAATATTGGCGGAGATTCCTTCTTGCCTGCCCCTTTCCACGCCTTCATTTACCAATTCTTCTAATGCGTTGCACATATTGATCCGACCTCTCTTTCTTTCTGCTTTTAAAGCGGGAATACCCCATGTATCTTGAAGTCCTATGGCAATACTGCAAGCAGACTTTTTGAAATATGCCATATTAAAATACCGAAACAGGCCGTCATTCAATATATTTGTTAGCAAAGCAAGCTCTGTTATTGAATTCTTTTTCAACTGTTCTATTCTCATATATTCTCATAATCGAAAAAACAAGGTCAAAATAGAGTCACGGGAATCTTTCTGGAAATTTATTATATGAAGTACCATCCATTTACCAGCTGTTTTTATAACTGAACCGAAATGTAAAATAGAAATGAAAGCACACAGAAAAAAAACAGAAATATGGGTGCTACCATAACGGTAGGCGGTTAGTCCTTCTCCAGAGGGACTGTGGTCTACACTCCGTTACAGTCGGTGCTAAACGAGTGCCGCCGGCACTCAGCCCCCCTCTGATTACATAGAAACCCGAAAGGGACTCCACAGGAAAAGAGGGATAAGCCATGAGTATTGTTGACTTCGTAGCGGTGGTAAGCTTCGGCTTAACCTGCTTTGGTCTTGGATATACCTTTGGCAAGGATAATAATAAACCACAAAAATAGCCGCCCTGGTCTGGTAAACTAAGCGGCAATTTTTGTCAAAACATATATCGGACTAACCGTCTATCGGTAGCACTCTTTTTCTATAATCATATTAGCACGCATGTGTGAAAATATCAAAAATTTTCTTCATTCTTGGTTATTAATCTCCTTGATCAACTGTACTGCCTTCTCTGCATCATCGGTTTTCACGAATATATCCACACCATATATTCCAAATCCAGGTGCCCCATGCATTGCAACATTCGCACCTGCTTCCTGTGAAAAAGCTGCTATTCCATTTTGCTTTAACATTTCTACAAGTTGTTCTGTCTCTACTATATTCTGTGCATTATAAATTTTTGTCCATTCTGCCTTAGATAGAGAAGTTTCCTTTTTCTCCTGAACATTTGACGAATTCTGGTTTCTTTTTCGATTAATAAATGCCAAGAGCCTAAGAACAATAAATGCCACAATAGTAATACCAATCAGAAATCCCACTGCTAATCGTGTTACCTGTGTTTCTGTAGCTCCCATTCTAAATAAACATATGCCATAGATGACTGTAAAAATTCCTGCACATATCACACTGGTGAGAAAATCTCGCCATATAGTAGCACTTTTTGGCAAACATTTATCCCATATTCCATTATACACCATAATAGAGGCATACAGGATTCCTCCTACTAAAGCAGTTGCTGTCTCTCCTAAAACCAAGCGAATATCCACCGTTAATAACATCTGAATAATAATCGCTAACACACTAATCACAAACATTGATGCAAATGCAAGATTTCCAGCCTTTAATGCTTTTTGTTTCACCCATTCTTCATACACCGCAACTTTGTCCAATGTTTCTTTCATCTCTTTATTCATAGTCTGGCTCCTTTCTCCATCCAGGAGCTCTCTCATCTCAACATCGTAATACTCAGCAAGTTGAACAAGTATACTGAGATCTGGCATATTTATTCCTGTCTCCCATCTGGAAACTGTTCTTGCAGATACTCCAAACTTTTCAGCAAGCTGCTCTTGTGTAAGATTCTTTTCTTTACGACATTGCTTTAAAAAAGCTCCAATCTTTTTTGTATCCATGTCTCTACCTCTCTTCCACTTACAGCTTACCAATATATACCAAAATTACCACGACATAAAACGAGAATCCGCTAATTTTCAACCGGACATCGTATGTCTAAAACAAATAAACGGTATTTTCACCCCAAAAGCATTCTATTCCTCTATAAATTAACCTTCTCTTTTATGTCTATCCATAAGCAGCAGAATAAACATAACAAACCATATCACCCATGCAATTAAACAACCGATTCCTATATGCCAAATATCTATAATCATTCCAGCAATAAAAGGAATTGACATAAACATCATTCTCTTCCCATATGCCTTACACATAGCATTTTCATCATATTTTTTTCGTTCTTCTGCTGATTTCATATTATAACCAGACAAGAATTTAGATGCTTGTCCTTTTGACCTATAAAACCATATTCCAAATAAAAACATAATCACTGCCATTGCAAAGTCAAAAACAATATAGAACATATAATGCTTCCTTTCAGTCGATTCCAAAAACTTGAAGTTGTCAGCCTGTATAAGCATCATCTGCCGTGTTCCTAAAATTCTGCTTTTCCAACCATTGCTTTTCTTCTTCGTTTTCCGGAATATCAATCCGCTCTATTTTGAAGATAACAGGGCGTGTGCCGTCATTGCAGCAGGCAATCATCATTCTGTCGTCATTTGTCCACTTACGCATAATGGAACCACCCTGTAGCGCCGCATAGACATATCGGCTGATGGCATCCCATGCCTCGCCGCAGAATTTGCCGTTCATTAGATGGTAAAAGTCATCCTGCTCAGGCGTTCTTTTCAGAAAGAATGTATCTCCCGCCTTGAAGCAAGGACACGGACCTGATTTCGGATCAGCCAAATACTTTTCCTGCAATTCCGGAAATACCTTTGTCTCCAATACGGTTATTTTGCATTCGTAGTTCATAAAAACCTCCTGTGTCTTCACTGTGTTGAGTTCATTAAATCTCGATTTTCATTTTCGCCAATCGGAAGTTAGCTATTTTTTTCATTCCTTGCTTTGTAAAATGTTTATGCAACAAAAATTCTGTCGGAATAATTGTAAGCACCATAATTCCTAATTGTAAAAACACCAAATAAACAGAAATCATTTCAAAGTTTGTATCATCTTTCGTTAAAATCAAAATAAAAATCGATAGTATCGCCAGGATGATCCCTAAAACAAAGTTTATCCAGCCCCAACACCTGTGTGCATATCTCCATGTTTCATCATTCATCCTTGACATAGTAGTTCGATACCCCGAACTCCCCTGCCGATCTTTAGGAGGCTTATCTTTCCACGTATATCCCAATATAATCATAGATAACGGTACTAAAAGTGAACACACAGATAAAAATATAAACATTATAGAGATCTCCTCTCAACTTCTGATTAATTTGCTCTAAAGACTGAAGTTGTCATCAAATAAACCCTACCCATATTCCAACCGCTATAAGTATCATACCTAATATTCTTCCGATAAATCTCGCCTTTTTATTTCCAAATAAAGCAGTTGTTTCTGGAGTAGTAAATGGAAGCACAACAACAGTGACTCCCAGTACTATAATTCCACTTCCAATCATGCAATTGCGACTTGACACAACACCATAAAACATAGCTAAAAACCCTAAAATAATGCCCGAAATGAAATACTTAATTTTATATCTATCTTTTTCAATTATCTTTCTATAGCTGTTTTCACACTCACTGCTACAAAATTCCAAATTACTATCTAATTCTTTGCCACAATATCTACATTTTTTCATAGTAACTTCCTCGATAATTTTCAAAATTTTATCCAAAAGTTCTCGATTTGTCTTTGCTTTATTCTACCATAGTTCATTTTAAAATACTATTCCAATGTAGAGTAGGCGGATGAATTTTCATCCGCCCCTCATTAAACCGTGCATGAGGTTCTCCCTCACACGGCTTTCCGACATTCTTCCTTCTACAGCATTACGTCATGCTCTAGCCATTTTCTTTAATCCTTTTTCGTAAACGCTACTTCTAACAAGATACAAGTGACCATAAGTGTTCAGTGTCATCTGAATGTCTTTGTGACCAAGTCTTTCTTTAATGATCAAAGGCTCCACTCCCTGATAAATCAGATAGGCAACATGACTGTGCCTTATAAAATCCAAACGTTTGGTAATCTCTGGTTGTCCGGAAATCCATAACGTTTCTTCATATATTCCTGTATTTCTTCTTTCAGAAAATTAGGGATGTCAGTGGTGCGGACTGAATTTTCCTTTTGGGGAGTATCAATCACATCTCGTTTCTGAATCCGGTTATAGGTCTTGCTAATATGCAACCTGTTACCGCTCAGATCGAAATCTGAAAGGCTCAGCGCAAGAAGTTTCCCTTCCCTTATACCGATCCAGAACAGGATTTCAGATATGAGAGACTCTGTTAATGAAATGAGAAAAGAAGAAGGGCAACCTCCCCTATCGGAGGATGAATGGCCCTCAGCAACGACTGAATTTACCACAACTTTTTTTGCAGATCATGCAATTAGAAAAATTACTGAAGGCTTTAACTCAGGAAATATTTTGCGTGAAGGTGAAGCTGTTTGGTAATAATCTATTAATATTTCAAATTCTGTTATCACAAACGGTTGTCAGGATACTCTCCCGGCAACCGCTTTTCTATATCATTCGTTATTCTTTTCCAATTTATTTAACTTTTCCACGTAACAGAAAAACCCCGGAAACCTTGCGGTTCCGGGGCATCTTACGTTTGGACACATGTACCTTGCGGTACTCAATATATTTTATATAGAC
>OLPR01000452.1_pt1 | contig 37823 bp, 37 predicted proteins | sample 1672761 | NCBI WGS metagenome assembly OLPR01 (sample SAMEA3136721, study PRJEB25190) | human gut metagenome | biome: human gut; feature: human-associated habitat; material: faeces | place: Austria | collected 2013 | reverse complement strand
ACCACATAGATGATAAAACAGGAAAAATATTAGAAACAGAAACTCACGAAATACAGGTAGGAGAAGACTACAACATACCAAGCAGGGAATTTGAAGGATATGATTTAGTAGAAGAGAAACTTCCAGCAAATGCAGAAGGAACAATGGGAGAAGAAGTTGTAACAGTAAATTACTATTACATCAAAAAAGCTGTGTTAGAAGTAAACTACTTAGATGTATTAACAAATGAGCCATTAACAGAACAAGTAGTAGATGCAACTAAACATGAAGGAGACGAATATACAACAGAGCAAAAATCATTTGATAATTATGATTTAGTAGAAGTACCTTCTAACGCAACAGGCACAATGAAAGTAGAATCAGACGAAGAAGGCAATATAACAAATAATAAAACAGTCGTAACATATTATTATTCTAAGAAATCTGCCGGAGTAGAAGAACATCATATAGATATCTTAACAGGAAAAGATATAGAAGAACCAACATTGCATGAAGGACATGTAGGAGATGAATATGACATAAAAGCAAAAGAGTTCTTAAGTTATAAACTAGTAGAAGCAGATGAAGAAGGAAATAGCATGTTACCAGATAATAGCAAAGGAACAATGACAGAGGAAAAAATAGTAGTAAATTATTACTATAATCAACCAGCAAAAGTAATAGTACACTATGTAGAAAAAGCAACAGGAAAAGAACTAGAAGAAACAAATCCAGAAACAGGAGAACTACAAAATAGCCAAGTACTAATAGAAGGATTTAACCAAGACGAATACGAAACAACAGCAAAAGAATTCGAGTATTATACATTGATCGAAAGACCAGAAGAACAAGGCAAAATGAAAGTAGAAATTGTAAAAGATGAAGAAGGAAACGATGAAGTAAATAATACGATAGAATTATATTATTATTACGAAGCTAAGCCATTTAACATAGGAGTAGAAAAAGAAATAACAGGAATAATCGTTAATGGTGAAAGAAGAACTCCAACAAATGGAAAAATAGAGAAAGTAGAAATCTACAGAAAAGCTGCAGAAGATACAAGTGTACAAGTAGAATACAAGATAAAAGTAAGTAATACCGGAGAAGTAAGCGGAAACGCGACAATAGAAGAAAACATTCCAGAAGGAATGAGTTTAGCAAATAATGACGGAACATGGGAAGAACAAGAAGGAAAACTAATAAAGGTAATACCAGAGATAGGAGCAGGAGAGACAAAAGAATATACAGTATTATTAAACTGGGAACAAACTGGAGAGAATATGGGAGAAAAGGCTAATGAAGTAAAATTAGTAGAAACAGGAAATGTACCAGGATTTGTAGATAACAATGATAAGGATAATACATCAAATGCAAATGTAATCATAAGTGTAGAGACTGGAGAATTACCAATAGGATTAATACTTGCATTAGTAGCATTAGTAGGATTAGAGACAGTAACATTAAGATATGCAGTAGTATTAACTAAGAGACAAAAGAAAAAATAAATAAGAAATAGTAATTCAAATGGAAAATTACGAATAACTAAAAAAGCACTTTCAAGGTGATATATATCACTTTAAAGTGCTTTTGTTTATGTGAATAGATTCATATTCCAGTTAAGAAAAAGGGAAATAGGTAAAAAAGAAAAGTCCCAAAATCTCTGTTCTAAAATACCAATTATAACCATTCACCATATTTCTTAATATATCTGTGTTTTGCAAATTGAGCAATTATACAATAAACAACAGGTGTTAAGAATATTAGTGCCATATATTTTAATGGAATTGCAACCAATCCAATTGCAGCTCCTAAAGGAGTAAATGGAACTAGAATTGCAAGTAATGAAACTATTATAGAAGACATGTATACAGGTTTAGCTGCACTGCTTTGTATAAATGGTACCTTTGCAGTTCTAATAATATGCAATCCAAATAAATTAGATATTATACCATAAGAAAACCATATTGTTTGGAATAATGCAGAATCGTTTGGTCCTAATTTGAATACAAACCATAACATTGCAAATACAATTAAATCAAAACATGAACTTAAAGGTCCCATCGAAATCATAAACCTTTTAATTGCTTGCATACTCCATTTTCTAGGCTTCTTTAAAGCTTCACTATCAACATTATCAAATGGTAATGTTAGTTGCCCAACATCATATAAAAGACTTTGCACAAGTAATTGAATTGGAGTTATAGGGAAGAATGGTAATAGAACACTTGCAATTAATACAGATATAACCTCACCAAAGTTAAAACTTACAGCAAGTTTAATATATTTTAATAAGTTAGAAAATGTTTTTCTTCCTTCTGTAACACCATCCAATAATACATTTAAATCTTTTTCTAACAATATAATATCTGCTGTTTCTTTTGCAATATCAACTGCGGTATCAACAGAGACACCAACATCTGAATTAGTAAGAGAAGGTGTATCATTAATACCATCTCCCATATATCCAACTACATTTCCACTTATTTTTAATAAACGAATAATTCTTGCTTTTTGTATAGGTGATAGTTTAGCAAAAACATTATGTTTTCTTTTTAAAAGTCTAATTACACCACTATCAGGTAATTTATCAATATCACTTCCAAGAATAATTTTTCCTGTTTTAATACCTACCTTTTTACATATACAATTTGTAACTTCAGCATTATCGCCTGTAAGAACGATAACTCTAATGCCTGCTTCATTCATACGCTTAATAGCTGCAGCTGCAGATTCTTTAGGTGGATCTAAAAAACCAATAAATCCTGTAAGAATCATGTTAGACTCATCTGTAACGTCAAAATTAGCTTTTCCAGTAACGTCTTTTTCACAAACAGCAATAACTCTTAAACCATCTTTATTTAAATCAGTAGATATTTTTTTAATATTTTTCTTTATTTCTGGTGTAATATTAGAAATTTCATCTTTATAAGAAACTTTGGTACAAATATTTAAAATTTCTTCTACAGCACCTTTTGTAATCATTTTTAAATGACTAGATTTGTCAGTAACTATAACTGATAACATTCTTCTAGTAAAGTCAAATGGAATTTCATCAACAACAGCATAATCATCTTTTAAGTGGTCTAGACCATTTTCTAAAGCACGTGAAATAACAGCTTTATCAATATTACCATCTAAACCAGTTTGATGATATGAGTTTAAAAAAGCATCTTCTAAAACTCCTATATCTTCATCACCATGTATATCTAAATATTTTTCTAGAACAATTCTATCTTCTGTTAATGTTCCAGTTTTATCTGTACAGAAAACATTCATAGATCCAAAGCTCTCAACAGAATCTAATTTTTTTACAATAGTTTTCTTTTTAGACATTCTTACAGCACCCTTAGATAAACAAGATGAAAGAATTACTGGTAATAATAAAGGTGTAATTCCTATTGCTATTGCAACAGAAAAAGTGAAAGCTACTAATAAATCATGTTTCCAAGCATTAACTATAAATGTAAGAGGAATCATGAAAAGCATGAATTTTGTTAACAATTTACTAATATTTTCAATGCCTTTTTGGAATTCTGTTTTAGGTTTACCAGATGTAATTGAATGTGCAACTTTACCAAAATAAGTATTATCTGCTACTTTTACAACAACACATTTAGCAGATCCACTCACAACATTTGTACCCATAAAACATATGTCATCCAAATCAGTTATACTTTCTAATTCATCAATTGATTGCATTTCTGAATTTGGAAGTTTCTTTATAGAATCTGATTCGCCTGTAATAGATGATTGTCCAACAAATAAATCTTTGGCATCTAAAACTCTTAAATCAGCTGGAACCATATCACCAGCAGACAAAGAAACAATATCACCTACTGTAAAATCTTTAAAAGGAATTTTTTGTTTTTCACCATTTCTTATTACAGTACCTTTTGTTTGTACCATTTCTTTTAATTTTTCTGCAGCTTTATTAGATCGGAATTCCTCGAAAAATTCAAGAAAAGTACTAATAAGAACTAAACAGATAATAACAATTATATTTGCAGGATTTGGAATTGCTGGTAAAATAATATCTGTATAAATTAAAACTAATGAAATACCTAAAAGTATAGCATTAAATGGACTAAATAAACTTTCAAAAAAATAATTATACCAGCGTTTGGGCTTTGCACCACTAATTTGGTTTGAACCATATTTCTTTTGATTTTCAGCAACTTGAGTTTCTGTCAAACCAGACATACTTATATTATGTTTGGAAATAAAATCATTTTTATTCGCAAGTGCTAAATCTCCATATTCTTTTTTTACATCAAATTCTTCAATCTTTTGTGCCACGTTATTTTTCACCTTCCAACTTATTTTTCTAATAGTATTTTACAAATATCTCTAGTTGAATATTTTTTTGCGAGTAATTTTGCATTAATTTTCATTTGCTTAAATTTATCTGGATTATTAAGCAATGAGTGTAGAGTTTCACTAATTTTAGAGCTAGACTTTATCCAAATACCAACACCTTTTTCTTCAAGAAATTCTGCGTTTTGAAATTCTTGACCAGGTATTGGATTAATAACAATAATTGGAAGACCAGAAGCTAAACTTTCTGAAGTAGTAAGTCCTCCAGGTTTTGTTACAACTAAATCAGAAACACTCATAAGTTCAGGAACATTATTTGTATATTCCATTATTTTAATGTTATCTGACATGTTAGAGTTACTTGCAATTTCTTCAAACTTATTTTTCATTTTTATATTTTTACCTGATATTGCAACAATTTGGATATTATCAAAATCGTTTAATAGTGAACTTAAAACTTTTAAGGTTTTACTTTTTCCAAGTCCAAATTCACCACCACCAAAGAAGAGAATAGTCTTTTTATTCTCTTTTAATCCAAATTGTTTTAATATCTCAGCTCTATCAAAATTCAATAAAAATTTATTAGATAAAGGTATTCCTGTTACAAAAATTTTATTTTCAGGAACTTTCTTCTTTATTAAGTCTTCTTTCATTTTATTATGTGCAACAAAGAAGTAATCAATACATTTTTTACCTACTAACCATTGGTCATGTGGTGCAAAATCTGTCATTACAGATGCAATTTTACAATTTATTTTGTTATGTTTTTTTAAGTAACTACACATTTGACTTGCAAATGGATGAGTAGAAATAATTAAATCTGGCATATATTCTTGTAGTAAAGTATTAAGCTTCCTTGCTAGTAATTTATTTGAAGTACTAGATAACTCTGCAACAGGGCCTCTTTGCGATGTGTAGTAAATCGTTCCCCATGCCCAAGGAGCTTTTTTTGCCATTTCTTTGTAAGCTGCAGTAGTTAATTTTTCTAAATGCTTATTTACATACTTCATGCAATCAATTATTTCGGTTTCTACATCTGGGTAATTGTTTTTTATGTATTCATTAATTGAATTTGCAGCAGATAGATGTCCTCCACCATATGCTGCATAGAAAATTAGAACCTTTTTCATTTTTTTCTCCCTATTTATTTAAGATTTAACTACAAAAAATTTTATCACAAACTACAAAAAAAGAATAGGAAAACTTGAATAAATTTGTAATTTTTACACAAAATTATTTTAAGTAAAATTTAGAAAAAATTTAAGATTGGAGGAAACATTTTGAAAAGGTACTATAAAATATTATTTCTTATGATTACAGTATTATTATTAATATTTTTAATAAATTTTATTTCTAAAAATGATTCTAGCAATGTATATGCTGCTTCTAGTAGTTCAACATCGGATTTGCAATTAATGGCAAGAGCAATTAATGGAGAAGCAAGAGGAGAACCTTATGAAGGACAAGTAGCAGTTGGAGCAGTTATTTTAAATAGGGTTAGAAGTTCAAGTTTTCCGAATACTATAGCAGGTGTTATTTATGAGCCAGGAGCTTTTACAGCAGTAGCAGATGGACAGATAAATGTTCCTATTGCAGAAAATTCTACTGTATATAAAGCCGCACGAGATGCTTTAAATGGTTGGGACCCGACAGGAGGAGCAATTTATTATTTTAATCCAGATACTGCAACAAATAAATGGATATGGTCAAGACCACTGATAAAACAGATTGGAAAACATAGATTTTGTAAATAATATAAATTTTTGAAGGAGGTTACAAAATGGGGTTAAAAGAAAAGGTTATAGATTGGAAAAACAGGTTAAAAGATAGGCACATGCTAACAATTATTGTTACATTAATTGCAATAATAGCAATTCTTGCAATGGTGATTTATAAGAAACAAACAGAATATAGACAAGCATCAGAAAATTCATATAATCAAGCTTTTTATGAATTGGTAGATTATGTACAAAATGTAGAAAACTATTTAGGTAAATCTTTAATTTCTACAACGCCAGAACATGGAGCAGAAACTTTAACGAGAGTTTGGAAAGAAGCAAATTTGGCTCAAACATATTTATCTCAGTTACCAATAAGTAGTAACGAATTAGAAAACACATCAAAATTTTTAAACCAAGTAAGTGATTATAGTTATTCGTTGTCTAGAAAAAATATAAATAATGAATCATTAAGCCAAGAAGATTTGGACAACCTAAAAGAGTTACATGAATATAGTGTGAATTTAGAAAATGTATTAAATCAGTTATCAAATGATATAAATAATGGAAGAGTAAAATGGGGAGAACTTACAAAAAAAGGAAGCAGTGTATTTGCACAACAAGTAAGCAATATTTCTAAAGATAGTTTTGGAAACATAGAACAAGAATTCCACGAATATGCAGGTTTGATTTATGATGGTGCTTTTTCTGAACATATTACAAAAGCAGAAAAAGTAGGACTTACAGGTAATGATGTAGATGAAGAAGCTGCCAAAAATATAGCTATGGATTTTGTTGGTAGAGATCAAATTAAAGAGATTAATTCTAATGGATTAGCAGAAAATGCAGATATTCCAACTTATGATTTTAGCATAAAATTAAACAATCAAGACGATTCTAATGAACTTGCAATATCAATAACAAAAAAAGGTGGACATATTTTATTTAGCAATTTCAATAGAAATGTAGAAGTAGAAAATATAGATGATGAAACAGCAAATAAAATTGGTTTAGACTTCTTAAATTCAAAAGGATATACAAATATGAAGAGAACTTATTATTTAAAAGAAGAAGGAGTAATGACAATAAATTATGCATATGTGCAAAATGATGTTACAATGTATCCTGATTTAATTAAATTAAAGATTGCTTTAGATAATGGTGATATTTTAGGTATAGAAACACAGGGATATCTAAACTCTCATACAGAAAGGACAATACCAGAAGTAAAAATATCAAAAGAAGATGCAAAGAAAACATTAAATAAAAATTTAGAGATAAAATCAGAAGGATTGGCTATTATTCCAACGGAATATAAGACAGAAATTCTATGTTGGGAATTTAAAGGAACAGTAGACGATACGGACTTTTTAGTATATATTAATGCAGAAACAGGAAAAGAGGAAGATATTTTAACAATTGTAAATACACCAAATGGAACTTTAACTATGTAAAACTTTGAACTTTAGTGATGAGGTTAAAAGTTTATATGACTTATTAACATAGCTTATATATTACTAAATAAGTAGATAATGACTTAATATCAAGATAAAAAGACTATAATGAAAATAAAAGACAAAAAAGAGTACTTAAAAGGAGGTAAAAGCTATTTTAAGTACTCTTTAAGCATATTACAAGTTGACAATAACCCAAAATTAGCGTAAAATGGAAAAGAAGAGTTATTAGAAATAAAAGGAGATATTTTATGCTGAATAATAATAGATTTCTTGAAAAGATAACCTCAAGAACAAAAATATATTTAGCAATTATAGCACTTCTAATAATTATTATATGTATAAATAAGCCTGTGTTTATAATACCAGGAATAATTTTATTTATATTAATAATTATTTATTCTTATTGGACAAATAGCAAACGTAATGCAGAATTATCAAGGCAGATACAAAATTTGACTATGACAATGGATGGAACTGCTAAAAAATCATTAATAAATTCACCTTTTCCATTAATAATTATAGAAACAACTGGTAATATTGTATGGAAAAGTTCTAAATTTGTTTATGAATTTGCAAATATAGATATAAACAATTATTTAATAGATATATTAGAAGAAATTAAAGAAGATATAGAATCACAACAAGATAAAAAACAAAAAACGATTACTAAAAAAGTTCAGATTGGTAATAAGATATATAGTGTTTTAGGTGAATATATACGTTCAAAACAAAATGATAAATCTGAATACATAACAATATTGTACTTTTTAGATATAACTAAAATTATGAAAGAAAAGAAAAAATATGAAGATTCTAAAACATGTGTTGGAATTCTAACTGTAGACAATTATGAAGAGATTATTCAAAGAATCGATGTAGAAAATAGACCACAAGTTGTTGCCGAAATTGAGAAAGTTATTTATGATTGGGCAGCTTCTACAGGTGGAATTGTTGTTAAGAATGATAGAAATACATTTGTATATGTTTTTGAATATAAGTATTTAAAAGAAATTAAAGAAAATAAATTTGATATATTAGATCAAATTAAAGAAATAAATGTTGAAGCTGGAATCCAATTAACTTTAAGTATTGCAATATCAATAGATGGTGAGTCAAACTATGATAAATATAAAACAGCGCTAGAAAGCATGGATATTGTCCTTGGAAGAGGTGGAGATCAAGCTGTTATAAAAGAAAATGGAAAATATACATTCTTTGGAGGAAGAACTGAAGAAGTAGAAAAGAGAACAAAAGTAAAAGCAAGAACTGTTGCACATGCTTTAGAAAATTTAATAAAAGAATCAGACAATGTATTAATCATGGGTCATTCTAATGGAGATATAGATTCTATGGGATCAAGCCTTGGAATTTATAGGTTAGCAAAAACATTGGAAAAAGAAACAAATATAGTAAATAATACTTATGGTATGACTTTAAGTAAATTCATAGAAGAACTTGAAAAAGATGATGAATATAAAGATGTTATTATAGGTAAAAGTGAAGCATTAAATAAAGCGACAAATAAAACTTTATTAGTAGTTACAGATACTCATAAGCAAAATTATGTAGAAGTACCAGAGTTATTAGATAAAGTTGGTCAAATAGCTATAATAGATCATCATAGAAGAAGTACAGACTATATAGAAAATGCGACACTTACATTCCAAGAGGTATATGCATCTTCTGCTGCTGAATTAGTAACAGAAATTTTACAATATACAGACGTAAAGATTAAATTAAAACCTATAGAAGTAGAAGGATTATATGGTGGAATTATGGTAGACACTAAAAACTTTACTTTTAAAACAGGTGTAAGAACATTTGAAGCAGCAGCATATTTACGTAGATGTGGTGTTGATATAATTAAAGTCAAAAAGTGGTTCCAAAGTGATTTAAATAGTTACAATGAAATTGCAAATATAGTTAAAAATGCAGAAATGTATGATAATTCTATTGCAATTGCTATATATGATAAAGAAGACAAAGATGCAAATCTAATTTGTGCTAAAGCTGCTGATGAATTATTAACTATTTCTGATATAACAGCATCATTTGTACTTGGAAATGTAGGAGATAAGGTATGTATAAGTGGTAGATCTATAGGAGATGTAAATGTACAACTTATATTAGAAAAACTTGGTGGCGGTGGTCATATAACATTGGCAGGAGCACAAGTTGAAGGTATGACTTTAGAAGAAGTAAAACAAGAACTAATTAATAGAATAAATGAATATTTTTCAGAAATAGCAAATTAGAAAAAGGGATTTGGGGACGTTCCTCAAATCCCTTTTTTGTTATAGAAAATAAGTTATATTAATTTTGTTTTGTGGTGATATACAATAAATTGACAAATTATGTAAAGTGAATTATAATTAATATGTTATGTGTTGTTGGTATCCTAAGGAGGGAAATTTTATGCTAGAATTATTTGTCATCATTGTGTTTTTCCTGTTAGTTTCTTTAGCATTTCTACCATATTTGGCAGTTATACTTTGGGTTCTCCAAATATGTAATGAAATGGACAATGCAGTGTCAAAAAAGGAACGGTTTAAAGGATATTTCTACATAGTTCTATTAATTGTAGGAATGCTTATACATGTTTGGTTAGTTTACTATTAGTGGACTAACAGAGATTATTTGTTTTTACAACACAGAACTGGAAGCCTCCTCGTGGAGGTCTTTTTCAGTTATAGAGTTATAGATATGCGATGTTTTTGCAATGAAAGTATACATAAAGCAATTGTTAGATATGCACATGGCATTTTTGCTAATAGCTCTTTACTGGTTAAAAAATAAGGAATTTTTCTTGTTGATAAAAATATGTGGAAATTGTGGAATACACAAAAGTTATGTGGATAAAAAAAAGGTGGATAACACGAAACTGTTAATATAAAAGGGTGGATAATGTGGATAACTGTGTGGATAATTACAAAATAGACATAAAAACAACAAAAAACTACAAAAATTGATAAAATATTAAAATTATAAATTTAATATAAAAATATTTGAAAAAATAATTAATATATGTTACTATGAAAAAAACGAGGTGATAATATGTCAGATGATAGAAAAATAGAAGTTATAAATGGAAATGGGGATGATTTAGAAATATCACCAGTATATGACCATTTAGATATTGAAAAACCAAATACAGAGAAAAAGAAAGAAATAGTTATACCAAAGGAAAAGAAAAAAGAAGATAAGGATGTAGAAGAAAAAGATTCTGATGAAGAAGAATAGGCAACATTGCATTAAATGTTGCTATATTTTTTGATATTGTATACATATAAATACTGAAAAATAAGCAAAAATTATAAATTATTAAAATTAATTTTAGTTTTTAATCTTAAACTATTGACAGTTACTGACAAAAATGGTATTATATATCTTGTCCGAAGAAATGGGTCAGTAGCTCAGTTGGATAGAGCATTGGCCTTCTAAGCCAAGGGTCGGGGGTTCGAATCCCTCCTGGCTCACCATTTCAAAAAAACTCTACAATGTTGAATATCAACGTTTGTAGAGTTTTAATTTTTTTATTAATTTTGTTCTTTAAATAAATAAGTTAGATAGCTAGTTAATTTATTTTTATTTTCTGGAGATAAAGAATTATATATCTCGATAACATTATTTAATTGTACATCTTTTGAATCTAAATTTTTAATTTTATTAGGATTATCAGTTAATCCCAATAAATAATCTGTAGAACAATTAAAATAATTTGCAAGTTTAATTAGATTAGGAATTGTTGGAAGACTTTTTCCTAGTTCATATTGTGAAATTAATTCTTGTGACACTTCAATATCAACTGATAATTTTAATTGTGTGACTTTTCTTTTTTCTCGCATTTTTTTCAAATTTTTTAATTTCATAATATACCTCCAGAATTTTATAGAGTAATTATATAAATAGGAAATGTAGTCACAAGAAGTAGTACTTATAAAAGAAAAAAATAATACAAGTAACACTTGTAAAAGGTACAAGTATATGTTATATTTAATGTGATTAATATTATTAATATAAGGAGGGAAAATAGGGATAAATCAATAAAAATAGTATATGCAAAATAAATAATTTGATACAAAAGAATTAATAAGGGGGAAATAAATGATATGAATTGTAAAAAATGTGGAAATGAAATAAAAGAAGGAGAAATGTTTTGTAGTAAATGTGGAGCAAAAATTAAACAAGAAAAAAACAAGAAAAGCAATAAAAAAATAATAATTATATCTATTGCAATAGTAGTATTAATTGCAATTGCTATTGGTATTATTCTTTATTTTAATCAAAATGTTGAACAAACAAGTAAGAATGAAAATACAGTAGCAGAAAATAATGAAATTGAACAAGCAAGTTCAAATATACAGGCTAATGGGACAGATAAAGTTAGTTTTACAAACATGAATTCAGATGATGAAAATTTAAGTGAAGATGAGCAAGCAATTTTAAAATATTTTGATAATGATTATTTTGAGTTCTCTGTTGAATTTGCACAAAGATATCCTCAAATATTTAAAGATGCAAAAGTAGAAGCCGGACCAGCTCAAGTAATTAAAGTTATAAATTCTACAGATGAAGAATATGAGGCTGTAGTAAGTATAAATGCATATGGATTAGGAATAACATCAATGGAAGAAGATCCAGATATTAAAGATTTTTTTGTGATAAGAGGGAAACAACTATCATCAAGAATAATTGCTGGTGATGAAGTAACAATATATGGAAGATATGTAAATGTAGAAAATTTTGAGATTGATGGTAAGACTTACAACCTACCTGTTATAAATGTAATGAATATAATTAAACCTAATTGGACTAACAAAGAAAATGATTCAAACTATAGATTTGGATTAGATACAATAAAGCCAGTAGCTGAATATATTTTTGGAAAGAACATAAAAATATCAGAACCTGTCTTTGGAGAAGATTATGATTTAACAACTAATAATCCTGATGAATTCTTTTATATGGTAACTTTAGATAATCAATCAAATGCTAATTTTAAGGTATTTGATATGTCCAGAAGTAATGGAACCATAAGTTATAATATAAAGCATAATAATATTTCTAGCGGAACAAATAAGGAATTATTTGTATCAGCAGATTTTCAACATTTTATTGTAACAACATATGATAAGAATTTGAAACATATTTATATTGATTATTATGATAGAAATTTGCAAAAACAATGGGGAAGAGAATTTGAGTATACTTCTAACAACGATATGCTTGAAAGTCCAATGGATTATACAGATACACAGATGGCAATAGTTATAGATAATGATTTACATTTAATTGATTTATCTTCTGGAGAGGATATTATAGAACCTGTAATTGTGGGAAATAAGATAAGAGTTAATATGATGAATGATGGAATTATATTAATTGGAAATGATAACAAGGATACAATTATGAAAGTAGATTATGAAGGAAAAATTATATTTAGAACAGATGCTGATACTCAGAACTTAACAACTATTAATTATGCATATACACAAATAGTAGATGGAAAAATGGTTATATGTTTACAAGGAACAAATGAAAATTTCGTAAACCAGATAGGAGCATCATATGATGATGCATATCCAACTAAATACATTGTATTAAATTCTGATGGTACAGTAGAAGTTTCAACAGAAGGATAAATAATAAAAAAATATATATTATATAGAAAACTCAAGATATAGTAAATTAGATAATTTGTCTATTTCTTGAGTTTTTTGTAATTACTTTGAGGAGTTATAAAAGTCAGTTTTTAAATACGTTTAGTATAAATGTTGTTAGAAGAAATTTTATATGGTAAAATTAACATATTATATGAAAAAATTTATAATATATTGAACTATCAACAAAAAATTTATTAGTTTTAATATAATATTTATGACATTAGGATAATAGAAAACAGAAAGAAGAGTGGTTAAATGAAATTAACAGAGGAAGAAGCTTTAAAATTATTAGAGAATTTTAAAAACAAAGTAGAAAATATAAGTTGGATAGAACATTCAATTTGTGTAGGAAATACAGCAGGAAAAATTGCAGAAAAATTGGGTATAGATGTAGAAAAAGCAAAAGCTTGTGGATATATTCATGATATAGGTAAAGGAACAGCAGACTTTGAAAATCATCCAATGCAGGGATATAAATTTCTAAAAGAGCTAGAATATGATGAGGAATATGCCAATATTTGTTTAACGCATTCATATTTAAATAATGATATCAATTGTGTTGCAGCTGAAATGCATCCAAAGGAGATATATTTTATAAAAAAATTCATAACAAAGTACGAATATACAATTTATGACAAATTAATAACTTTATGTGATTTAATTTCTATGAATGTTAATGTAACATTAGAAAAAAGATTAATAGATATATATGATAGGCGAGGAGTGCATAAAAATACAGTATATAATCTTAGAGAATCAAAAAAATTAAAAAAAGAATTTGATAAAATGCTAGGATATAATGTGTATAAATTGTTTCCAAAAATAATTGAAAATTTATAATATGATTAAAGAATGTGTATTAAACTGTATTAAAATTAGCATATAATCATTTATTTCCAAAATAAAATCGACATTTATTTACAAAAAATAAAAACTTTTCATGAATAAAGAGTATATAAAAAACGACATAATAATAGTAAACATATTAAAATTTAGAAAATATGCAATTATTTATGAGGAGGAAAAAATGAAAAGTAAATTATATATAAAAGCATTGTTAATAATATTATTAGTTATTTCTTTAATAACTATACCCAATATAAGTAATGCCACAGAAAGAACAGCAAATGATGAAAGTACTTTAACAAGTGCAATAACAAGTGCTACAGATGGTGATGTTATTAATTTATCTCAAGATATTACAATAACAGCTCCAATTGAAGTTTCTGGTAAATCAATTACAATAAATGGTAATGGACATAGTATTATTGCTGGTTATACAGGAACATCTGGAAACAAAACAATTTTATCAGCAGTTTCAACTGGAAGTGTTATTAAATTAAAAAATATTACATTAAAAAACAGCCCTAAATATGGTGTACAAGCATATGATGGTGGAAAAGTAATTTTAAATCAAGTTACGCTTTCTAACAATGCTTATGGTGGAGTTTTAATAAATGGAGGAACTGCAGAAGTTATTAATTTATCATTGATAGGAAATAAGACAGGTATAGAGATTTCAAAATCTAAATCTATAACATCTAATAATGAGCCAACATTAATAATGAATGGTAAATTAACTTCTGATGCGACAGATAATGTTATTTATCTAGCAAATGATCCAAACGATAATACTAATAAGTTTGTGATAGAAAACACAGATAATACAGAAAATAAAATTTTAGCAAGTGGAAATAAAGTTGTAGTAACAGATGTAAATAATAATATTTTATACACAAGTAATGAGACAACAAAGCAAATAGATGTTGAGGATTATGAAGAAAATCATCCAGAAACAGATAAAAATAATACGAGTGAAAACGATAAAGTAGAAAATCCACATACAGGAGATTCAATTTTAGGATATGTTGCAACAGGAATAATAGCTGTAATGGGAATTGCAATTTTATCAAAGAAAAATAATAAATAATAAAAAAATAAGGTGGGAATAAAATTGAAGTGCACCCCAAATGTTAGACAAAAAATCTAACATTTGGAGGTGTATTTTTTATGAGTAAATATTATTCAGCAGGAATGACATCTGTATCAGTAACTATATCTGGTTCAAGCAAAAATGTACGTTCAAAATAGTAACCATTAGAGTTATGTTGTAGTTCTCGAACAGGTAGCTTTGTTTCTTTATTTATCCATAATTCTCTGTAATCTGTACTTGAGTTATTAAGCTTTAAAACGTAACACTCTGCATTATTATAAGTGTCATTTAGTATATTTAATCCCAAAATACGAGAAAAATCATTTGAAATATAGTAGATGTCAGAAAAGACTTCAAAAATTTTACCTTTATCTGAATATAAATTTGAAATCTGAGATATAGAGTTAGTATTATTATCATGGTAAATAAATGTAGAATTATCAGAATTGGTTTCTCCATAAGTTGTTTTTATAATATCAGAATTTGCAGAAGCACTTTCGCTTTTATATTTACCATTTTTATAATAGAAAGTATCTATAAATTCATATTTTTTCTGTGTGTCAGCTGTTATGTAATATTGATATGTAGTAAATTTATAATTGTTCAAATTAGTAATTTCTTGAATTTTGCCATAAGTTTCAGTTATTATAGATTTTTTTGGTATATATATAAATATATATAAAAATACTATACTTAATATTATAATTATAAATCCTATTGAAGATAATGTTAAAATAAATTGTTTTTTTCTAAATTTTTTGATTTGCCTTATTTCAGCTTCTTTTTCTTTAATATCATTATCATAATTAATATCATCTTTTTCTTCAATATTTTTTAAAATTGTATTACATTCTGAACATGTTTTTAAATGGTCTTTTATAAAATCTTTTGTTTGAGTTCCAACTAGGTTCTCAATGTAATTAGGAAGTAAATCTCTTACTATTTCACATTCTTTTTTCATTCTTTAATCTCTCCTTTAACTTTAATTTTGCTCTATAAAAGGTTGTTCGGGCCCAAACTTCACTTTTATTTAATATTTCTCCAATTTTTTTAAAAGATAAATCCCCATTAATTCTTAAAAGTACTACTTCACGTGTAATATCATCAAATTTTTGAATTTCATTATGTATATCGTTAGAAGATAATATATCATCTTCTAAATTTGCATCTATAAGTTGATTAGATATGACTTCATCGAGTTGTATAGTTTTTATCTTCCTATTTTTTATAAGGTGATTTATTAACTTGTTTTTTGCAATTTTACATAGCCAAGAATACATACTACATTCGCCTCTGAAATTATTTATATTTTTTATAGCACTATAGAAAGTTTCTTGCATTATTTCTTCAGAAAGTTCATGATTTTGAGTTAAACTATATAAATATCTATATAACTGCTTAGAATATTTTTTATATATTTCTTCCATTATTACCTCCTCTATAATGTTAGACAAAATAAAGTCGAATTTCGTTACAAGAAATAAAGATTTTAAATTTAATAATATAATTTTAATTAATAGGGATTTTATCACCGTCCCAAAATCCCAAATACTGTTTTCCAAAATTCCGAAAACTGTCCAAAAATCCTGAAAAGCCTATACTATTTTATTAACTTACCATGCATAACCATTCTATCATTTAATCTATAACATGTAGATAAAGTAATGATTTGATCATCTTCGTTTATATCAATACCAAAATTAAAAACACTTCTATTTTTAATTAATTTTATATAAGAATTAAATTCAGTACTATCTTTAAATGAGGTGGCTAAATAATCTGTTGTATTTGGCAAGTGATATACGCTAAAAATTTGCCAAACGGTATCGCCAGCTTTTGTATAAAGATGAATTTCTCGATTTTCTGTATTATTAAACCAACTTTGTTTTAACGAATTTCTTAAAGAACCAAACATAGATGAATCATATCTAGAATGTCCATATATTATTGTGTTCTTATCCAAATTATTAATATTATTTCTATAATCTAAAAAAATCCAACCAGATTTATTTTCTTCATTGTTAAATGTATGATTAAGATAATATGAGTTATCGGTTGTTTGCACAAAAGGATAATCAATATCTGTACCATCTACTTTTATCCATCCGCACAACATCACTGTTAATTTGTTCTAATTCGGTAAAATTTACAGATGAATTTGAAGTTGGAGTGTTTTCATTTGATTCTGTAATTTGGGTATTACCATTTGTTATAGTATTTAATATTTCTTCATTTTCTTTAGCAATACTATTTGAGTCATTAAACCAATTAAAAATATTAAATATAGAATATATAAGAAGTAATATACTTAAGAATAAAAAAAAATTTTTCATATGCATCATCAAAATTAGTATAACTAATAATAAAAAAAATATGCTTTTTAGTAGATTTAGACCTTGAGAGGGTAGGAAAAATATGGTATAATTAAGCCATCTTCGAAATCTTTGATTTCGCCCAGGTGTGCTATATGCGAAGAAAATTGAGGCTAAGATACCTTTGAAATCTTTGGTTTCGTTAGATTAAAATAAGAGATAAAAAAACAATATAAGCAAATTAACTTTACGAGGAGATATTATGGATATAGAAGAAAAAAAAGCTGCAATAGAAGCAATATTATTTGCAGCAGGTAGAGAAGTTAAAGTAAGCGAGATTATGTCTAGTTTAGAAATAGGAGAAGAAGAAGCGATTACTATATTAAATAGTTTGGCTTCTGATTTTAATGAAAAAAAATCAGGATTAAAAATAATAAGAATGGATGATTCATACCAGATGGCAACAAAAACAGATTACTACCAATATATATATCCAATAATAGATAAAAGAAATAAACCTAATTTATCTAATGCAGCATTAGAAACATTAGCAATAATTGCATATAATCCTAAAATAACAAGAGCTCAAATAGAGGAAATTAGAGGAGTTAATTCTGATGGTGCAATATATAAATTATTAGAATATGAGTTAATAGAAAATGCTGGTAAACTTAATGCACCGGGAAAACCTGTTACATATAAAACTACAAATGAATTCTTAAAGAAATTTGGATATAGTAGTTTAGCTGAATTACCAGAACTTCCAAAATACAAATTGGATGAAAACGAGCAAATCGTTTTAGATGAGTTCGAAGATCCAGCAGAGGCACCAATGCCCGCTGAGGGTGAGGAAGGAGAAACTAAATAAAAAGAAGATTAAATTTGGAGGTTAAATAATGGGAGATAATAAAAATTTTGTAAAAGATATAACAAATATAGAAGAGGATTTTGCTCAATGGTATACAGATATTGTATTAAAAGCAGAACTTGCAGATTATACAAATGTAAAAGGATTTATAGCAATTCGTCCTTATGGATATGGAATATGGGAAAATATTCAAAATTATGCAGATAAAAAATTTAAAGAGTATGGTGTTAAAAATGTTTCTATGCCAGTTTTAATTCCAGAAAGTTTGTTAAATAAAGAAAAAGACCATGTAGAAGGTTTTGCCCCAGAAGTAGCATGGGTAACACAAGGTGGAGGAAGCAAGCTAGAAGAAAGATTATGTGTAAGACCTACATCTGAAACAATATTCTGTGATATGTATTCTAAATGGTTAAGTTCATGGAGAGATTTACCATTTTTGTATAATCAATGGTGTAGTGTTTTAAGATGGGAAAAAGAAACAAGACCATTTTTACGTTCAAGAGAATTTTTATGGCAAGAAGGTCACACAATTCACGAAACAGCAGAAGAGGCAAAAGAATTTACATTAAAAATGTTAGATGTATATACAGATGTATTAGAGAACCTATTAGCTTTGCCTGTTTTAAGAGGACAAAAAACCGAAACAGAAAAATTTGCAGGTGCAGAAGCTACATATACAGTAGAAACATTAATGCATGATGGTAGAGCTTTACAAGGTGGTACATCACATTATTTTGGACAAAATTTTGCTAAACCATTTAATGTAAAATTCCAAAATAGAGATGGAAAAGAAGAATATGCATACCAAACATCATGGGGAATAAGTACAAGACTAATTGGCGCAATAATAATGGCACATGGGGACAATAGAGGCTTAAAATTACCACCAAAAGTTGCACCAATACAAGTTGTTGTAGTCCCTGTGGCACAACAAAAAGAAGGGGTTGTAGAAAAGGCAACAGAACTTGCAAATAATTTAAGTAAAGAATTTAGAACAAAATTAGATGCAAGGGATAATTATACACCTGGATATAAATTTAATTATTGGGAAATGAAAGGTGTTCCAGTAAGATTAGAAATAGGACCACGTGATATAGAAAATAACCAATGTGTGTTAGTAAGACGTGATACATTGGAAAAAGAAATAGTAAGCTTGGATAATGTTAATAAAAGAATAGAGGATTTATTAGAAGAAATACAAAAAAATATGTTTAAAATGGCAGAGGAAAACACAAAAAATAAAACAACAGTTGCTAAAACATTAGAAGAATTCGAAAAGAATATTAATGAAAACCAAGGCTATGTTAAAACAATGTGGTGTGGTAGTAGCGAGTGTGAAGAAAAAATCCATGATTTAACAGGAGCTAAATCAAGATGTATACCATTTAAACAAGAACATATTTCTGATACTTGTGTATGTTGTGGTAAACCAGCTAATAAAATGGTTGTATGGGGAAGACAATATTAATATAAAATATTAAAATAGCTGTACTTTTAAGTGTACAGCTATTTTTTCACAGTTATTGTTTGACAAATTAAATACGTAAATAATTTATTAATTAGTATTACTATATATAAAACAAAAAATTAAACTTTATGAAGAATAATTATCTACCTTCATCATCATCAATTAATTTTGCATTGTCTAATACAGTTTTAGCAGAATCTACATATTGTTTATCTTTAGTAGTTTCTATATAAGTTTCAAGACCATTAGTCAAATCGGTTACATTTTTGTTGATTTTTAACCAATAAGATGCTTTTTCTTTTTCTTTATTTGTAGTTTCATGTGAAGTTTCACGTAAATCTTTATAAGGAAGATATACTTTTTTTGCAAAATCTTTTGGTAGAGATACTATTACTGATTTTGCTGAATCTTTAGGATCTCTGCTAGTATAATTTAGTTTTAATTTAACATCTCCATCTAAAGGAGAAACAGTGTATTCTTTATAAGTGTCTAAATAATAACCAGTTAAATTTTCTTTTACTTCAGGCATATCTTTTATAAGTGTATCATCAGCCACTGTTTTAATTAAATTATTAGTACCATTAAACAAATCAGTAGGATTATATTCATCTAAAGAATATTCAATATTTCCCGTAGTATGGCTACCAACTTGATATCCAACCAAACCTCCTAAAGCTAGTGTAGCAGCTAATGTTCCAGTTACTATAGATCTCTTTATTTTTACATAATTTTTCTTTAATGATGAGTTATATTTTTTGTTTGTGTGATTATATGAATTACGTACATTTCTTTTTTCTCTAGAATTAGTAGAACGCCTTCTTTGTGTGGTAGATTTATCATGTGTATATTCTGAATTTCTAGAACTTCTACTAACTTGTGGGATAAAATCTATTTCTCTATTCTCTTTTTTATGTGCTCTAACAGCATTAAGATTTATAATATTTTTACCTTCATTAGGACTCATAAAATCATTCCTTTCATTTGTATGATTGTTGATTTATTGTACTACTAAATGTTAATGAAGTCAATTTTTTCTATACTTATAATATGCAAAGAATAATTTTAAAAATAATGTTTACAATAAAAATTGCATATGATATAATTTTTTAGGTAAAGAGGTGAAGTAATTGAACCAAATATTGGCAGTGGGAAATGATCAAAAAAATAGTAAAAAAAGAAAAAATACTACAGCAGATATAAAAAAAGTAATAACTGTTTTTTGCGTAATTGCAATACTATTTGGAATTGCAATTACTGGGCAAGGTGTTTATGCTATTGTAAATAGTTTTAAAACAGATACAAGCCAAGAGCAAGTTGTTTCTATAGATAGTGATACTAATTCAGGAAAAGTAATAATTTCAGGAACAGTTCCAAACGGTGTTCAAAGTATAAAATATAAGTGGAATGAGGAAGAAGAACAAACAATTGCAAAAAACGGAGAAACACAAATAAACGAAGAAATAGATTTACCAGTTGGTAATAATAAATTAAGTGTAACTATAATAGATATGAAAAATAGTTCGACACCATATACAAAGGAATTTACAGCAGATTCAACATTACCACAGTTAGTATTAAGCTTAAGTGATGATGGATCAAAAATAAAAATAGTTGCAAAAGATACAGTGGCTTTATCATATATAACATATCAATGGGATGACCAAGATGTTCAAACAATATATCCACAGGCTGGTTCAGAAGCTCAATTAGAAGCTGAAATAGATGGAATACCAGGAAAGCATACATTAACTGTAATTGCTGTAAATACAAGTAATAAGACAACAACAAAAACACAAGAGGTAGACGGTGTTGATGATTCATCAAAACCAACAGTTAGTGCTTCAATAGATTCAACAGATAGGTCAAAGATAATATTCTCTGCTTCAGATACAAGTGGATTAAAGAATTTATCATTTACTATAAATGGACAAAGATATGAATTACCAGCAAATGAAAATCAAACAGAATTACAATATACTTTCCAAGTTAAGGAAGGACATTATTCTATAACTGTTGAAGCAGAAAATATATATGGGCAAAAACAAGCTCAAAACTTTATTTATGATTATTAATTATTGATTTTGTTTAATCTATATAAAACAAATAACAGTTTAAAAGACAGGAATATCCTGTCTTTTAACACATACGAGGAGAACTTATGGAAAATGAAATAATTAAAATAATTTTCTACTTTTTCTTATATTCATTATTAGGCTGGGCAATGGAATCAGCTTATCTTTCTGTAGGACAAAGAAAATTAATAAATACAGGATTTTTATATGGTCCTTTTTGTCCAATATATGGTTTTGGAGCAGTAGTATTATATTTATTTTTAAAAAATTTGCAAGGTAAGCCTATTTTAATATTTTGTGTAGGATTCTTTGTATTATCAATTTGGGAATATTTTGTTGGATTTTTATTAGAAAAATTGTTTAAAACAAAATATTGGGATTATTCAAATAACAAATTTAATATTAACGGGAGGGTTTGTTTATTAAATTCTATATACTGGGGATTCTTAAGTGTATTCTTCATAGAAATATGGAATCCTTTAGTAGAAATGCAAATAAATAAAATACCTCAAGATATAATTTTATATATTGATATAATTTTGGTTGCATATATAATAATAGATATGATTGTAAGTTCTATAAAAACTTCAAACTTAGCTAAAAGAATAAGAAAATTGATACAATTAGGTGATTCATTAAAGGAAAAATTAGAAGAATTGAAAAAGACTTCTTCAGAAAAACAAAAAGTTGCTTTACAAAAAATAATAGATGATTTAAAATTAAGACAAAAGATAATGAGGTTAAAGATAGATAAACAGGTTGTAAAATTAAAAAATGCATTTCCATCTGTTCAATCAGAGCACATTAAAGAATATTTAAAACTAAAAGTAAATGAATTAAAAAATAAAACGAAGGAGTAAATTATGATACAAGATATATATATTATTGATGATGATAAATATTCACTACAAGATTTAAAAGATTTATTTGCAGATAATGCAGAATATAGATTTGTAAATGTTTCAACAGAAGAAATAAATAAAGCGCTAATAAACATTCCTTCGCTTATTATAATAAATGAAGATAATGTTGATAGAGATATAGAAGAGTTATGTTCAACAATTAGGAAAAATGAAGATAATAGTATAACTCCAATAATAGTTATATCTTCTAATTCAGATAAAGAGCATAGATTAAATGTATTAAAAAAAGCAGTAGAATATTATATAAGAAAGCCAGTAGATCAAGATTATTTGTATTATACAATTAAAAATTTAATGAGATTAATGTATACAAATAGACGTGTAAGTCCATTAACTGGATTGCCTGGTAATGTACAAATTCATGCAGAACTAAAAAAGAGATTGTTTAATAAGGAAGAGTTTGGAGTATTATATTTAGATTTAGATAATTTTAAAGCATATAATGATGTATATGGATTTATAAAAGGTGATGAAATTATTAAATTTACAGCTAGAACAATTGTGAAAAATGTACATGCTATAAAAAATAATGATTGTTTTGTTGGTCACATTGGTGGTGATGATTTTGTAGCAATAGTATCTAGAACGAATTATGATGAAGTTTGCCAAAATATAATAAATGATTTTGATTCTGAAATATTAAGTTACTTTACTGAAGAAGACAGGAAAAGAGGATATATAGAAGTTGCAAATAGAAGAGGAATATTAGAAGATTTTCCACTTACAGCAATTTCTATAGGTGTAGTTGACGTAGAACCAAATAAATTTAATAATATATTAGAAATTGGTGAGGTTGGTGCACAAGTTAAACATTTAGCTAAAACAATTCTTGGTAGCAGCTATGTAATAGATAGAAGAAAAGAATAAGAATGGAGGGGCTTAAGATGGAAGAGCTAAAAAATGAAAGCCTAATTGAGGCTATAAATAACTTAAGAAAGAGTAAAGGTAAAGGTTGGAAAGAAAAAAATTATTGTTATGCACGCTTTATTGGAGCTTTATTCAATTCTAGAGTTTATTTCCCAATGAAACATGAAACTCCTATAAAGTTAAAAAATTATATTGCAGAAATAGATAAAGATGGTGAAAACAAAATATATGATGTATGTTTTACTAGTATAGATGAATATGAAAAATATAAAGCTGATGTAAAAGAAATAATTCCTGCAAAAGAATATAGTTTTATAAAAATGTTAATGGAAATAGAACATTCTACAGAAAGATTAGATGGAATTATTATTGATCCTAATGGAATATGTGAGACAATAGAACTAAATGAATTAAAAGGAATTTTTTCTTATTATCAAAATGCAGTAGATAAAATAAAACAAGAAAATGAAGATAAAATAAATTCGTGGTTTGGTGAAATTACGAAAATATATAAAGAAGAAGGAATAACTCAAGAATTATTAAGAAAAATTGTAAAACCAATAGGATTATTATTAAAAAATACAGGTGATGTAATATTAAAAGTACAATTAGAAGATTTTTTTGCATTATTAATAATTGCTAATTTATTAGATAAAGGAAGTATCAATTTTGATATGATTTCTGAACAAAAGAAATATCCTATGGAAATTAAAAAATTACTAAATGATTATAACGACAGATTAAATGATATTTCTTTAATAAAAAGTAAATTAAGTATAATACGATATATTAATAGTGATGATAATCTATTAGAAACTCTTGTTAAAAATATTAGTATGGCATTATTACAGTATGATATTAATGAGCAAGAAGAATACAATATCGTAGAAAGTAATGAAGAAAATGATATTAAATGTTTTATAAAATTATTATCAAATACCTTAATATCTTTTCCAATACAGATTGTTGATGGAAATAATTGTATTGTTGAATTTTCTGGAGAAGAGTACGAAAACAAATTTGTATTGGCTTTTACTACTAATAGTGAAAAAGAAAAATGGGGAGATTTTGATAAATATAATGAAGAAGTTATGACAGTTAAAGAATATGCTAGTATATTATCAAATATAGGAAATTATTATATAATTATTAATTATTTTGGAAATAAATTAGTTGTAGAAGACCATTTTATGAAAGAGCTTTTAAATCAATAGTATAAAATATTAAAACATATATGCATATTTATATTAAAGCTTAATTATAAAAAGCCTAATAAAACTTTAAGTTCTAATACAACCCCTAAATGAATACATTTTAACAAAAGTATTCACATGGGGGTTTTCTTTATGAGAAATCTATCAATAGAAAAACGTGCAATAGAACTTGCACATTATATTATAAATTCAAAAGATACAGTAAGAGGTGCAGCTTCTAAATTTGGAATAAGTAAAAGTACAGTGCACAAAGACTTAAGTGAAAGATTACTAAAGATAAACCCGGTTTTAGCAAAGGAAGTAAGAAAAATTTTAGATAAAAATAAAGCAGAAAGACACATAAGAGGTGGAATGGCCACAAAACTTAAATACAGTCATATAAGAGAAGACAAAGTAGGGTAATAAAACATTTTTTTACACATGAATACGATGTCAACAGAGATAATTAATTTATATTTGTTGAATCTGTAAAAATGGTGATTCTATCTATATAAAAAGCGCTAATATATGGCGCTTTTTTCTTATAAATTTATTTATATTATACCAAATAAAATTAATATCACAGGCATGTTTACATTTACATAAAATATACTAGGTGATATTATGAACAGAATAAAAAAAGGCAGTGCTGTTATAAAAAAGACAGATAAGAATGAAATTATATTTGTAGTGGAAAAAATTACTTCTGAAAGAAAAAGAAAAATAGCAATTTTAAAAGGATTATATATTAGAATAATAGAGAGAATACCAGTAGATGAATTAGAATTGGTTGATAGGAAATATGTTAATAAATATATAGATGAAAGAAATAAGGTATTAGAAAAACTAATTTATAGTAGAAAAAATTCTTATAGTAATATGAAGCCTGGAAGAATAGTACATTTAGATGGTGATAGAAGGTATATGGAAAAATCTTATAAATATTACAAAAAATTAGGGTTAAATGCTATAGTTAAATATGTTCCAGAAGAGAAGCAAGAATATATTATAAAAGATTTAATTTCAAGATATAAGCCAGATATACTAGTTATAACAGGACATGATGGAATGATAAAAAAAGGAAGAAATTATAGTGATATATATAATTATATGAATTCTAGATTTTTTGTAAATACAGTAAGACGAGCGAGAGAACATGAAGATGGAAAAAATTTAGTTATATTTGCAGGTGCTTGCCAAAGTTATTTTGAAGCTTTAATTTCTGCAGGAGCAAATTTTGCATCATCACCTGCAAGAGTATTAATAGATTTTGCAGACCCATTAATTGTGGCAGAAAAAGTTGCTACAACAGATAGCGATTATTATGTTACAATGAATGATATTGTAGACGATTTAAGAGATGGAAAAGATGGAATTGGAGGAATTGGTGCTAGAGGAAAAAGGCACAAAGTAACCGTATCGTAACTAAAATGTAATACAAATGTAACATTAACAAGATGAAAGCTAAAATTTGCTTATATATGAGGCAAAACCGTTGCTAGACATGAGGTACGCCATTTTGACACCGTTCGACAAAACTGATATAATTAATTCAGTTTTGAAAAGTAGGTGATAAAATGATTTGTAGAGATGATATAACAAATCTAAAAACAGATATTGATGGAAAAGTTGGTCAAAAGATTATTGTGAAAGGATCTTTAGGACGAAGCAGGACTTTTGAAAAGGAAGCCACAATAGAAAAAGCCTATCCAAATATATTTATAGTAAAATACGAAGAAAATGATAGAAATGTAACATATAGTTACACAGATATCTTAACTAGAACTGTTGAAGTTCAAGTTTTTGATGGGCAAGAATATAGTCCATTAATACCACCAGCAGAAGATAAAAAGCCAAGTAAAAAGATGGATTTATAAAATAGCTTGGTTTGATAATAAACTAAAATTCCTAGAAATAGGAATTTTTTTTTGCCTCTTTCATATAAATATAAAAAGAAAAGGAGGTAAAAAATGAGTATAGAAGTTTTGCAAGACAATATATGTATTAATAGATTAGTAGAAAGGAAGAAAAAAGAAATTACATTAGAAAGTTCTATTATAGTTCCAGATGTTAAACCAGATATTGTAAAACCTATAGATTTAAGTGGAAATGTTTGTATATATAAAAAAGAAATAATAAATGGAAGAGTAAAAATTGATGGGACAATAGATTGTAACATCATATATTTAGTAGATAGTGTAGATGAAAGTATAAGGGGGCTTAATAGTAATATAGATTTTTCCGAGTTTTTAGAGATTGATAGCAATATTTCTGAAGCTGATATTGACGCAAATATAGTTATAAAAAATATGGAATGTGAAGTTCTAAATGGAAGAAAAGTTAATTTAAAAGCAACTATAGAGTTAAGTGCTAGACTATATTCAAATGATGGTATAAACGTATTGAAGGATATAAATGGTTCAAGAGGAATACAAAAACTTAATAAAATAGTTCAATTAAATTCTATGGTTGGAAAAAATACTACTAAATCTATTGCAAAGGAGAATATAATAGTAAACCAAGAAGAACATATTGTAGAGATACTGAAGAAAGAGATAAGAATAATAAATAAAGATTTTAAAATTAGTTATAACAAAGTTGTAGCAAAATCAGAAATTAGTGCTAAAATTCTTTATCTAACGGACGATGGAAAGATAAATTATGTAGAAAAAGTTATTCCTATTATGGGATTTATAGATATGGAAAATGTTACAGAAGAGAATATATGTGATGTAAAATACTGTATGAAAAATATATTAGTAAAATTAAATAATACGGACGAAAATTCTATATATGTAGAAATAGAAGTTGAGATTAGCTGTTATTCATACGAGACAAAAGATATAGAGCTAATACAAGATGTTTATACTCCTTTTTCTAATATTGAATACAATCGAAAAACTATAAAAGCAATGGTAGGGCTACAAAATATAAATGATAAATACACAATAAATGAACAGATATTAAGTCCAGAGATTAGCAATAGTAGAATTTATAATGTTAGTACTACCACAAATATAAATAATATAAAAATAGTAGGAAGTAAAGCAATTTATGAAGGAGAAGCTTTCGTCAATATATTATATGAAAGTACAGAAGTAACTCGTATTGATAAGAAAGAATTTAAATTTCCAATTAATTATGAAATAGATATTTTGGAAGGCATGAACGAAGAGAATTTAGATATCATGTTAGAATTAGAAAATTATAATGTATCATCACAAGGTGATAATATTCAGGTAAATATAGAACTAAATATTAGCACTAAAATGTTTAAAACCATAGAACTTAATATAATTGATAATGTAGAAGAAAAAGAACTAGAAAATCAAGAAGAATATAGCATTATAGTATATTTTGTTAAAGATGGTGACACTTTGTGGAATATAGCTAAAAAATATAGAAGTACTGTAGAAAATATAAAACAAATTAATAATATTGAAGATGAAGACAAATTAGAGATAAATCAACAATTATTTATTCCAAGATATGTAGAAAAAGTTAAGGCTATGTAAGTATGGAAAAGATATATTCTAGAAAAAAGATAAATCTTCCAAAAAAGTATAGAATGATAATATTAGTATTAGTAACTGCATTATTTACAGTATGTTATTTAATAAATACGATTAGTCCCGTATTTAATCAATTATGCTTAAGCGAAGCAAAATCAACAGCAACGCAAATTGTACATGAAACTATAGATGAGGTAATGGAAAAATACGGGTATAATGATTTAATTACAACAATAAAAGATAAAGATGGAAAAATAGTATCTATGCAAGCAAATATTGCAGTAATGAATAAAATCGTTTCTCAAATTGCACTTAAGATACAAGAGAAAATAGATAATAAAGATAGTAGGGATATATCTATTAGATTAGGAACTTTTACAGGAATAACATTGTTATCTGGTAGAGGTCCAAAAGTTCCAATTAGAATATCTAGCATAGGTAATTTGGATACAAAATTAAGTAGTGAATTTACATCAGCAGGAATTAATCAATCTATACATAGAATATTTGCTAATATTAATTGTAAAATTGATGTCTTAACACCTTTCAACACTATAAGTAGCCAGATAGAAGAAAAGATTATATTAGCCGAAAATGTAATTATAGGAGAAATTCCAGAAAACTATTTAGATTTAGGAAATTTATTAAATGCAAATAAAAATAATTAGTTAACATATTAAATTTCGAAAAAATTCAAAAAAAACTCCCCAAAACCCGAAAAACGTGTTATAATGTGGTCGAAGTGTTATATTTATATAAAATACCTAGTAATATATTATTGAAATATAATAAATAAAGGAGATAATATATGGATAAATTAAATGTAAAGAATTTAATTAATATTAAAGTAATTGGAATTGGCGGAGCCGGTAACAATGCTGTTAACAGAATGATTGAAGATGGAATAGACGGGGTAGAATTTTATGAGTTTAACACAGAAGTAAAAGTTCTTGAGGAAGCAAAAACAAAGAATGTTATGCAAATCGGGAAAGAAATCACAAAAGGATTAGGTGCTGGCGGAGATGTATCCATAGGTGAAAGAGCAGCAATGGAAAATAAGGAAGAAATCAAGAATATATTACAAGGTACAGATTTATTGTTCTTAACTGCCGGAATGGGTGGAGGAACAGGAACTGGAGCAATTCCTGCAATAGCACAATTTGCAAAAGAAATGGGAATATTAACAGTAGGTATAGTTTCTAAACCATTTTCTTTTGAAGGAAAAGTACGAATGGCAAGAGCAGAAAGAGGAATAGATGAATTACGTGAAAATGTTAATTCATTAATTGTTGTTCTAAATGACAACTTATTAAAAGGGAATTCTAGAATCACATTACAAAATGCATTTAAAGAAGTAGATTTAGTTTTAGAAAAAGGTATAAAAGGAATAACAGACCAAATTGCAACACCTGGATTAGTAAATATAGACTTTGCAGATATAAGAACAATTATAGGTTACAAAGGAAATGCATACATGGGTATAGGAAGAGGTAAAGGTGAACATAGAAACGAAATGGCTGTAAAAGAAGCCATTGGAAATCCTTTAACAGAAACTATGATACAAGGTGCAAAAGGTGTAATTGTAAATATTGCAGGTAGTGCAGAAATGCCATTAGATGAAATTAATGCAATAATGACTGTAATTGGAGACAAAGTAGATAATCCAGAAGCAAATATTATCTTTGGAACAATAATAGATGACTCTTTAGAAGATGAAATAATAATTACTGTTATAGCGACAGGAATAGATAAATAAAATTAAAACTAAAATAGGGATTTTGGGGACGTTCCTTAAATCCCTATTTGATATATATAAGATTATAGATTTTTATAATATATTAATGACGAATATAACTAAAAAGCAAAACACCCAAATGTAAAAAAAATAACATTTAGAGGTGTTTTTTCTTGTGCAAATATGATAAGATTTAGCATATATGAGGTGAGCAGATGAGTTTAAGATTAATATATGGAAAGTCTGGATGTGGAAAAAGCGAATATTGTTTTAACGAGATAGCAAAAAATATTAATAAAGAAAAAATATATATGATTGTGCCAAATCAAATGGCTTTAATGGCAGAAAAGCGATTAATGGAAAAAGCTGATAATTTGGCATTGGTAAATACAGAAGTAATTACATTTAGCAGAATGGCATTTAGAGTAAGAAATGAAATTGGTGGAGCTAAAAAGACTGACTTAAGTAAAAGCGGTAAAGCAATGCTTATTTATGACATCTTAAGTAAGTGCAAAGACAATTTAAATTTTTTAGGAAAAAATGCAGAAAATGTTGATATTATAGGAAATTCAATTACAGAATTTAAAAAGCATAGAATTAATATAGAAAACTTAAAAGAAGAAGCTAATACAACTGAAGATATGTATTTAAAGTTAAAACTAAATGATATGATTACTATGTATGAAGAATTCGAAAAAAGTATACAAAATAAATTTTTAGATGAAAATGATGTGTTAGATATTTTAAATACACAAATTTTAGAAAGCAATCAGTTTAAAGATACAATAATTTATATTGATGAATTTGTTGGATTTACAACACAGGAATATGAGATTATAACAAAATTAATGCAACTTGCAAAAGAAGTAAATGTTACGATATGTACAGATAATTTGATTCAACAGGAAGATGCAGATAAAGATATTTTTCACGCTAATAAAAATACAGGAATTAAACTAATTAATTTAGCAAAAGAATATGGAATAGAAATAAAAGACGATATAAAACTTACAGAGTTACATAGATTTAAGAATGAAGAGTTAAAACATTTAGAAGAATATTTTTATGCAGTGCCATATAAAACATATAAGGAAGAGCCAAAAAACATAAAAATGTTTTTAGCTAATAACCAATATACAGAGATAGAACATGTAGCTGCTGAAATAGTAAAATTAGTTAGAAACGAAAATTATAGATATAAAGATATATCTGTTATAACTAAAAATTTAAACTTATATTCTAGCTTAATAAAAGTTATTTTTGCGGGCTATAATATTCCAGTTTTTATAGATGAGAAAAAAGAATTAAGCGAAAACATATTAGTAAAATTTTTAATAGCAGTTTTAGAAATTTGTAATAAAAATTGGTCATATGAAGCAGTGTTTAATTATTTAAAAACTGGTTTTGTAGATATAGATAAAGAAGAAATCTTTAAATTAGAAAACTACTGTATAAGATGGGGAATAAAAGGTAATAAGTGGTATAAAGAAGATTGGAATTATATAGGAAAAGATGAATATACAGAAGAGGAACTAGCAAGATTAAATGAACTTAGAAGAATGATTGTTATACCAATTAGAAAATTGCAAGAAAAAGCTAGAAAAGATAATAGTTTTATAAATTTAACTAAAATTTTATACGAATTTTTAGAAGATATGAAGATAGAAGAAGTTATAACTTCTAAAATAGAAAAACTAGAAGAGAAAGGTTTTATAGAGATTGCAAATGAATATGAAAGTAGTTTTAAGGTACTTATAGAATTATTTGATGAAATTGTATTAGTTTTTGGAGAAGAAAAAACTACTTTTGATAAATATATGAGCATATTAAAAATAGGTTTAAAAAATACGGGACTTGGAAAAATCCCAGCAACACAGGATCAAGTTATTGTTGGAGATGTAAATAGATCTAGAAGTCACAAAGTTAGAGCAGTATTTATTATAGGAATAAACGATGGAGAATTTCCAAGTATCTATAAAGATGAAGGATTTTTTAATGACAAGGATAGAGAATATTTAAAAGCACAGGGCTTTGAGTTAGCAAATGGAAGTTTAGAAAATTTATATGAGGAAAATTTTAATATATATAAAGCATTTACAATTGCAGAAGAAAAATTGTTCTTATCATATGCTTCATCAGACAATGAAGGAAGAACATTAAGACCTTCTATATTAATTACTAAATTAAAGAAAATCTATCCAAAGTTAAAAGAAACAAGTGACATAATTACTCAAGAAAAAGAAATTATTACTACGAATAATACCTTTGATAACTTAATAGAAAAATTAAATGCATATCAAGAAGGAGAAGAAATAGAAGATATTTGGTTTGATGTCTTTAAATATTACGAAAATAATCCAATATGGAAAGGTAGATTACTAAAAAGTTTAGAGGGAGTAAAATATACAAATGTTCCAGAAAAGATTAAACCGGAATTTATTAAGAAATTATATGGGGAGACATTACACACAACAATTTCAAGGTTAGAAAGATATAGAAGTTGTCCGTTCTCATTCTATCTAGAATATGGACTAAAATTAAAAGAAAAGAAATCATTAAAGTTACAACCAATAGATACAGGATCTTTTATGCATGAGATTATAGATGAATTCTTTGAGGAAGTTTCAACTAAAAGTATAAGTATAAAAGACATTGATAAAGCAGAAATAGAAAAAATAGTAAAAAAAATAATAGAAGAAAAATTAAATTTAAAAGCTAATTATATTTTTAAAAGTATTCCAAAATTTATGGTACTTACAAATAGATTATGCAGATTAGTAACTTTATCTATAATATATATAGTTCAAGGACTACAAACTACTGATTTTGAAGTTGTAGGAAATGAGATAGAATTCAAAAATGGAAAAGAGTATAAGCCAATAGAAATTACTACAGAAGATGGAAGAAAAGTAGAAATAACAGGTAAAATAGATAGAATTGATTTAGCAAAAGATGAAACTGGAAAATATATAAGAATAATAGATTATAAGTCATCAGCAAAAGATATAAACTTAAATGAGGTATTAGCTGGTTTACAATTGCAATTAATTACATATTTAGATGCAGTATGTGAAGAAAAGGATGTAATACCAGCAGGAGTGCTATATTTTGGCTTAACAGAGCCTAAGTTAGACAAAGTAAAGAATGCTAAAAACATCACAGATGAAGAGATAGAACAAAAAATAAGAGAACACTTTAGAATGAATGGGCTAGTATTAGCAGAAATGAATGTAATTAATATGATGGACAATAACTTAAAAGATGGTGAGAAGTCTACAACTATTCCAGTTAAACTAAAGAAAGACGGAAGTATGGATAAAACATCTAAAGTGGTATCAAGAAAGGAATTCGAAATACTACAAAAATATGTAAAGAAAACTTTAGGAGATATTTCTAAAGAGATTTTAGATGGAAATATAGACATAAAGCCATACTATAATGTTAAAAATAAAAGAAAACCATGTGAATATTGCGTATATGAATCAATATGTAATTTTAAAAAGGGCTTTTATGGCAATGACTATAATTATATAGACAGCTTAGAAAAAGAGTATATACTAGAATGCATGAAACATGAACTTTAGAGACAGAAATAAAAGTTAATAGGTATATATAAATAATGTTCAAAGCAGAATCTATAATATAGAAAGGAGAGCCTAATGGATTTAAGTAATGAAAGCATAATACATGTCAAAAAGGGTAATGTTGAATATTTACAATTTAAAGAATTGCTAAAATATGCAGATAAATTGCAACATGCATATTCTTTAAAACCATTGCAATTTAGTGATAAGAATGACCAGGCACCAGCAAATTATGAAAAAATATGTCGAGAATTGGAGATAGATTCTAACAAAATAATTAAGTCAGCACAAAAACATACAGATATTGTTAAAGATATAAAAGAATATACAGATGAAAAATTTGAATTTGTAGATGGATTTATAACAAATAAGAAGAATATACCATTAGTTACAAAATATGCAGATTGCACGCCAATAATCTTATATGATAAAATGAAAAATGTTATAGGAAATGTACATTCAGGCTGGAGAGGAACTTTGCAAAGAATAAGTGTTAAAGCAGTTAAATTGATGATAGAAAAATATAATTGTAATCCAGCAGATATAGTAGTGTGTATAGGCCCATGCATAAAACAGTGTCATTTTCAGGTAGAAGAGGATTTTATAGATAAATTTAAGCAAGAATTTGGAAATATAAACAAATATTATAAAATAGGAGAAGTCATAGAAGGAAAACAAAAATATTATTTTGACACAACAAATTTAATAATAGATTATTTAACCGAAATAGGAATAAAGAGAGAAAATATATTTGATAGCAATATTTGTAGTGTTTGCAATGCAGATAGTATGTCTTCATATAGAGCAGAAAAAGAAAAGGCAGATAGAAATATGAATATCGTAATGCTTAAATAGGAATTTATAGGGATTTGGGGCTGTTCCTACGGTGGGATTTGGGGACGTTCCTTAAATCCCGATTGACTATAAATATAATGAATTTTAGGTATAGAAGTAAAAAAAGCTTAACAAAAAATTTGAATGTTAAGCTCCATCCCTAAAGTTCAGAAGGGAGAAAAACACATGATACCAGCTAGGTTAAGGAAGGGTGATACATTAGGAATTATTGCACCTTCAGATAGTGTCACAGAGAAAAATTTAGAAGAGTTTAACAATTCCATTTTATTGATGGAAGCTTCTGGATATAAATTAAAGATAGGAAAAAATGTTTTCGCAAATCCAACAGGATATGGCGCAACAGCAGAGCAAAAAGCAGAAGATTTAAATAAAATGTTTGCAGCTGATGAAGTGAAAATGGTTTGGTGTGCAAAAGGTGGATTTAATTCTAACTCTATTTTTGATTTAATTGATTATGAATTAATCAAAACAAATCCTAAAATATTATGTGGATATAGTGATACTACAGCTATAGCAAATATAATATATGAAAAAACAGGATTAGTTACATTTTCTGGTCAGACTTTTAAAGGACTTTCAGCTTGTGAAACAGAATATTGCTATAAAGAAATTATAAAAAGATTTCAAGATGGAAGTTTAGAATTAGGAACAAAAGATGATGAATATAGAGTAATTAATCAAGGACAAGCAGAAGGAATTATGATTGGTGGAAACTTAAATATTATGTCTAATTTAATAACAGGAAAATATAATGTAGATGTTACTGATAAAATTTTATTTTTAGAAGAATTTTGGTTAGAATCTCCACCTGAAGCAGTAAGTTCATATTTTTATAGGATGAAACAAAATGATGTATTTAGCAAAATTAAAGGAATTTGGCTTGGTGGATATAAACACGAATCTGGAATAACACTTGCACAAGTTTTAAAAGATACAATAGGAAATGAATATGATTTCCCAATAATTCAATCAGATAATTTTGGGCATATAGATCCAAAGACAGTTATACCAATTGGTGCTAGAGTAAGAATAGATACAGATGATAAAGTAAAAATAAAATTATTAGAAGAGTGTGTAAAATAGTTTAAAGAGGTGTAAGAATTGTACGACAATTGGGAGGATTTAGAAAAATCAATAATAGGTTGCCAAAAATGTAAATTATGTACTAATAGGACTAATATAGTATTTGCAGATGGAAATAAAAATGCAAATGTAATGCTTATAGGTGAAGGCCCTGGAGCAGACGAAGATAGGCAAGGGGTACCTTTTGTGGGTAGAGCAGGTCAATTAATGAATAAAGCATTTGAAGGGTTAGGGATAGACAGAAAAAAATTATATATAGCTAATATAGTAAAATGTAGACCACCAAACAATAGAGTTCCAGAAGAAGATGAAGCTAGGGCATGTTTAGATTATTTAAGGAATCAAGTAATATTAGTAAAACCACAAATAATAGTGCTTATGGGAAGTACAGCACTTCAAAATATATTAGGAAAAGAATATAAAATTACAGCAAGCAGAGGACATTGGATAGAAAAAAAAGGAATTATGTATATGCCAACATGGCACCCAGCAGCACTTTTAAGAGATGAAAACAAAAAGATAGACTTTTGGCGTGATTTCAAAAAAGTAATTGCAATGTGTGAAGAACTAAAAATAGGAATTTAGGAATAGGAGGGATTTAGAGACGTTCCTAAAATCCATATAATGATGATTAATGTTTTCATGAAAATATATGAAGCAAAACAAATATTGGAGGCTAAAATGGAAAAATATTTTAAAGATATGGACTATGAAAAAATAAGTGAAGAAGAAGCTTTTAATGGAAGAAGAGTAAAAGTAAAAATAGAAAAATATTATAATAAAAGAGATAATAAAGAAGTATATCGTGAACACATAAAAGCAGGAAATGGTGCTGTTATAATGCCTTTTTTAGATGATAATACATTAATAATGATAGAAGAAATAAGAACACCAATTGGAAAAAGTATATTGGCATTTCCTGCTGGACTAATAGAAAAGGGAGAAGATCCAGCAACAGCAGCCAAAAGAGAATTAGAAGAAGAAACTGGATACAGAGCAGGAGAAATTGAACAAATAATATATGAATATCCAGCAGTAGGATATTCTGATGAAAAAGTATATATTTTTAAAGCAAAAAATTTAACAAAAACACAGAGACATTTAGATCCTACAGAAGATATTAAAGTACATAAAATATCTGTAGATGAACTAAAAGAATTATATAGAAATGGAGAAATACATTCTTCAGCAGAACTTATAGCGATATTAAGTTATTTTTCGAAAATATAATTTGGAAAGAGAATATATTAAAATACAAAATAGGGATTTAAAGAACGTCCCCAAATCCCGAGAAAGCCAAAATCCAAAGGAAGGCCCAAAGCCAAAGAAAGGCTTGAACCCCGAGAAAGGACAAAGAATCCCGATAGGAGGAAAAAGTGGAAAATATAATAGATGAAGCAAATAGATGTTTAAATTGTAAAGTTAAACCATGTCAAAAAGCATGCCCATTAGGAAATGATATTCCAAGTTTTATAAAGCAAGTAAAAGAAAATAATTTAGAAGTTGCAGCCGTTGGAAAGATAGAAGATATTTACAATAGAAAGGGTATTACTTCTGCAGTTCATACAAAAAATCCAATTCTTCATCTGTGATACGATGCTTTGCATATGGATCAGTATGATGTGGATATTGTGTAAATTCTTTCTTTAACATAATTTTTTCTCCTTTTAAAATTCTTGAGGTGGTTTAGTCTGATATGGATTTGCTGCTTTTGCTCTTTCCTTTATAATTTTAGAAAGAGTCGTATCATCAATATTTCCATACTGACTTATATCTCTTGCGATCATTAAGTCACTCTTAATTTCGTGATATAAATTGTCTCCATCGTACTTGTCTCTAGCATAATATAATACATTGCAAAGTTTGACTAATTCATCAGAACTTAGAGTAACTGTTACTTCTCTGTCATTTTTTGATATATTTTGAATATTCATTGTAAATAAGCAAAAATCCCCAAACCTCTAAGGTCGGGGATAAATTTGCTCTCGCTATTAAGCGAGCCTCCTTTCTATAAAATGTAATTTTTACTGTCAATCTCAACTTTTTGCAACTAACACTGCTTTTGTTGTCTGACTATAATATCGTTCCTCTACTTGTTGAGTAATCTTTTTAACAGCTTCTTCCATCATTTCAGCAGTATCATCATTTGTTGTATTCAAGATATATTCAAATTCATCGACTACCATATCGAAGTCATCATCTGTCATTTTATTATAACCATAGCTTAGGTGTTACGCAACTATTTTTTTGATAGCACTGCATTTTTATCAGTTTCTCTGCAGATATT
>OLPR01000450.1_pt1 | contig 37855 bp, 38 predicted proteins | sample 1672761 | NCBI WGS metagenome assembly OLPR01 (sample SAMEA3136721, study PRJEB25190) | human gut metagenome | biome: human gut; feature: human-associated habitat; material: faeces | place: Austria | collected 2013 | reverse complement strand
CTTCGCCACCCTTGACGGACAACTGGCGGCCCGCTGATCGGCAGTCAAGCCGAACATGCCCGAAGCCTGTTCGGCCTTCGCCTAACCAACTTCATAAGTGACGCTGTTGTATTTGCGCATAACTCTTGACAGTACCAAGGCTCAGATTGATGATTTGCTGCCCTGGGTGGACGAGATGCAGAGCAGCTTCAGGTCCGGGGCTTGACCGTGGAATATTGAGCGGTTACGGTTACCCTTAACCTGTGAGCCTGCCTACTTTGGCAGGCTCGTTTTTTTCTTCGTTTTACGCTTACATATAAAAAAGTCCCGCCACAAAAGTATGACGAGACCATAAACAGTAAGCTATCTAACAATGATTGTTTCTCATTCACATTGAATGTGCTTCAGCATCGTTAAGAAGAATGGAAATTACATCCTCAGTTCCGAATCTGTCCGATAGTGTATGCGTTATCGTTCCATTCGCAAAGCTCCATTTGGAGGTTTGAAAGCATGGATTCAGAAAATTCTGCATCTTCTGATATACAGGAATTTTTCCGAGCATTTTTTCCAAAATCGATTGCAAAGTCGTATAGCTTTTTTGATCATTTTCCATGATCACCGGCAGTATGGAAATTTTCAGCAATCGTTTTTCAGAAAATTCGAAACCGATCAGAAAAGTAATTCCAGATGAAAAGCATTGGGCTTTTATGCGGCAATAGTCCTTCAATGATAAATCGTATGGGCAATTGGATTGCTCGAGTTTGGCAATAATGCGGTCAGAATAGCGAATAAACGTGCCATAATCATCCAACCGGAGTCCATTTTGAATACTTTCCATATCGCGCATCTCCTCCGTTTTTCACTTGACAAGATCAACAATATATCCGAATCGCTTCAAGTTTCTCACGCTTATCCACGTGAAGTACTGCGTGCCACCACCGGGGCCCCATGCACATCCTGCAACAATGCCAGTATGCACGGTAAAAGGCTTTGCTACGACATAGTTATTGAGAACCCCTGTATTGTTCGGAGTAAGTGCCAGCTTGTCAGCTGGAGTATTGGGATCCGTAAGATAGCGTCCATATTCGGATCCATACCGATCCAATCTCTGCCCCCGCTCAAGCCGCACTTTCGATTCCGTGCCCGGTTGCGCTCCTTGCATGACACAGTTGCTTCTTAAATAAACACCACATTGATAGGTGCCAATCGCTGCCACGGTATCGGTAATGCCTGAATAGCAATCGTATGCTTCCTGAGATCCTCCAAACACACTATCGCGGACGAAATTATCCCCAGTAACGGATTGCTGGATGTCCGCTGCGCCATTTGTCACAGTGAGCACGCCAGCCGTAATGGTAACCGCCGCGACAACGATCGTCACAACCGGCGCACCCGCTATACAAACAAGCGTTCCAGCAGCGACCGCTACGGCACCAGTAATCGCTCTTGCGACGCCCTTGAAAAAGGTTCCTAAGCTAAACGCTCCGTTAGGGTCATATCTACAAACCGGATTGTTTTCGCAATACAGATAAAGGTTATTGCCAAAGCTCCGATCCGTAACGCCTATACAGGCAACAGAATCCGCTTGGTTGAATCTGCAAGTCTCTGAATCATAGTACCTAGTGCCAAGATAATACAATTCAGTCTCTTCATCGTAGACATACCCGCGATAGCGGAACGGGTTGCGCTTGCCCAGCGTTTCAGCGAGTGTGCCCGTCGTGCTCAGCAACTTGCCCCATGCATCGTACTTGTATTCTACAACGAGCGCACCCGAATTGTCAAGAATCCCTACGATATCGCCATGCAAATTATGTATATATCGATAGAACTCTCCTTTGAAAATGGTATAAGAAGGATTATGCTCATTGTCATAAAAGAAATGGAGAATGTCATCGCAGACATTCATATGAATCAGCAGCTTGCCATGGTAGGTATAGTTTGTCGCTTCAAAATACCCATTATGCTCATACATCTTCTGAGTGCGCAAGCCGTTGTGATCATACCTAAATTCAACAGTCGCATCGCTCTTGATCATATTCTTCAGCTGGCGACCTGCCGCCCAGGTGTACGTCCACGCACCGTCATTCAGCGGATTGCCGATTGCGTCGTAGGTAATGGTAGTGCCGTTGTAAGCGGTCAGCTTGTCCTTCCAGTTGGAATCACTATAAGTGTACGGAATCGTCTCAACCGCAGTGTCCAGGCACGCGCCTGCTGGTAGCTCACCCTGTACTTCAAGGCCATCTCTCCATAGTTTTTCCCGCTTGCCAGACAGTCCCTGGCGATCTGAATGCGCTCTTCCTGTGTGGTGTCCCGTCCCTGCTTCATGCAGCTTCCGCCTCCCGAATTCTTTCTGACGCTGAAATCTCCATGAGCATTATACACCTTCAGCCAATTTCGGAGCTGTTTTCTGTCCCGCAACCCATATTTTTTGCTGAGCTCTGCCTGACTTCCTTTTCCGGACAGGTACTCCTGTACCGCTTGCAGCTTTAATTCCGGACTGTATGTATGATTTTTCCTGTTTGGCAAAAAGGCTTCGAGTCCTTCTGCTTCATACTGCATGACCCAACCTTGAAGCGTTTCCCGACCCACGCCGACCTCTGCTGCCGCTGTGCTTATGCTTACCTCTCCTGCCAGATACCTCTTGACGATCTTTACCTTCTTTTCTATTCCCAGTTTTTGCTTTTGCGGCATAATAATGCTCCCCCTTGATTTTCAGTGAATTTGTTTTTTTCACTGTTTCATCAAGGGGGAGCATATCATTTGAAATCGCTGCGGCGCTTTTGGATTGTCTTGGAGATGCAGGTCTTACTTATTCTTCTCGTTGTAAGCCTTGATGCCCAGGGCCAGCAGGTCCATGGCACGCTCCAGGTCAGCCTGCTTCAGAACGTAGGCGATCCGGATCTCGTTCTTGCCCTTGCCGGGGGTGCCGTAGAAGGGCTCGCCGGGGGCAAACATGACGGTGTCGCCGTTGTCCTCAAACTCCTCCAGCAGCCACTGCTGGAACTTGTCTGCGTCGTCCACGGGCAGAGCAGCCATCAGGTAGAAAGCACCCTTGGGGCACTCGCAGATGACGCCGGGGATCTCAGCCAGCTTGGCCACAACGGTGTCGCGGCGGCGCTTGTACTCGTCACGGACAGCGGCAAAGTACTCAGGGCCGACGTTATACAGAGCGGCAGAAGCGATCTGATCCAGGGTAGCCACGGACAGACGAGCCTGGCAATACTTCATGGCCTCGCCCAGCAGCTCGTGGTTGCGGGTCAGGATGGCACCCACACGAGCGCCGCAGGCGGAGAAACGCTTGGACACAGTGTCGATAACGATGACGTTCTCAGCAGCATCGGCATACTCACCGAAGGACTGCAGAGGCTCGCCAGCGTAAACGAACTCACGATAAGCCTCGTCGCCGATGATGAACAGGCCGTGCTCCTTGGCGATATCGCACATCAGGCGCTGCTCGTCAGGCGTCAGGACCACGCCGGTGGGGTTGCCGGGGTTGGTGCAAACGATGGCGCGGGTGTGCTCGTTGATCTGGGCCTCGATCTTGGCACGGTCAGCATAGCGATAGCCTTCCTCAGGAGAGGTGGGGATGGGGTGGATGCTGGCACCGGTGGTGTTGACCATGGTGGCGTAGTTGGGGTAGAAGGGCTCAGGGATGAGGACCTCGTCGCCATCGTCCAGGATGCACTGGAAGATGATGGACAGAGCCTCGGAACCACCGGTGGTGATGAGGATCTCGTCCTTCTCGAAGTGCATGTTCAGGTTGTCATAGTACTTCTGGATGGCGTCGATCAGTTCGGGCATACCAGGAGAGGGAGCGTACTCCAGGACAGACTGGCTGAAGTTGCGCACGGCCTCAAAAAACTGAGGGGGGGTCTCCACATCGGGCTGACCGATATTCAGGTGATAGATCTTGCGGCCCTTGGCTTCGGCTGCCACTGCGTAGGGATGGAACTTACGCATGGGGGACAGACCGCACTTTTTGACTTTGCTAGAAAACTTCATGTCCTAACCTCCAAATATCTCATATTTGCCCCCCATCCGATCGAAGGGAGCAAATCTTCGTCACCTATTGTACGTCCTTATCGAAAAAATGTCAATCTAAATCCGCATAGATTTCCCGGACACAAGACGCTGGAAAGTCGCTTCAAAACATGATATACTGATTTCTGAAAATTTTCAAGGACACCACAGGAGGCATCTCCCATGCGTACATCTACCTTGCCCCAAGGGGAGCAGGCAGCCCTGCTTCCGGGCGCACACTACAGCGTGCCAGGATTGTTTTTATACTCTGACTTGCTCTACCGCTGTATGGACGAGACAGAAGCTCGTTTTTCCTATCGACTGCCCATCCAATACGCCTACGGCTCACCTAAGGTCCGCTGGAACTGCGGGCGGCTGATGCTCACAGAAGACTATAATGACTTAGGGCGCATCCGGGCAGAGCTGGCCGGGGCGGTCACCCACGGCATCACGCCCCTACTGACCTTCTCTGCACCAGACCTAACCGAAGAAGATCTGAAGGACCCCATGGGCAACGAGATCTTGGCGATCGCCAACGAGACAGGGGGCGGGGTCATCGTCTCCTCTCCCCTCTTGCGCGATCACATCCGGGCACACTACCCCAACCTGGAAGTCCATGCTTCCGTCATCCTGACGGCGTTTACAGAGGAACGCGATCTTGCCTACTATGAAGGCCTGGCAAGGGACTACGACCGTTACGTGCTCCACCCGGATGACAACTTCCGCCTGGATCTGCTGGCCCAGCTGCCCAAAGACAAGGCGGAGATCATCGTCAATGAGCCATGCGGCTTCCACTGTCCCCAGCGAAAAGAGCACTACCTCTCCATCACTCTCGATCAGGCAGCTCTCATCGAAGAACGGGGGGAACTGACGGATTTTCTGGATCGCTGTCCCTATGTTCCAAACAAAAAGCAGCGGGAGATGAAGGAGAGAAACATTGCCCTAGATACTGACGAAGTTACAGCGCTTCATCAGATGGGCTTTTCTCTCTTCAAGCTCCAGGGACGCTTGGACATCCCCTATGCCTTTTTCTTCGACCTCTTCCGTTACAGCCTGGAAAGCCGCGTCGCCTTCCCCGCCATGTACCCACCCTTCTGCTTTGACATCCGGGCCCACCTGAAAGAAAAGGCCAAGCGCCGCGCCCAAGAAAAACAAAGATAAACAAAAATCATCGTCCTGCGTTTTCCAGCAAGACGATGATTTTTGTTCTTTGTCCCAAATTAATTTTCTTCCAGCTGCTGGGTCAACACCTGAGAAAACGCCGGGAAGGATTTTTTCAGGCGAAGAATATGTCCCTCTGGGTCCAAGAAGCAGTGCTCACTGTCCCCTTCAAAGACGACCTCGCCCCCGGCGTTTTCCATGACATAGTGCAGGCGCAGACGAACGCCGGTATACTGCGTCAGAGAAACATGGATGGAAATGACCTCCGGGAAGGTTGTGTTCTGCTTATAGTGGGCTTCCAGGCCAGTCACCGGGGAAATGGCCCCCATAGCCTCCAACATCTCGATGTTCCAGCCCAGCTGGGCCAGGTAGGCCACCCGGGCCTCCTCCATCCAGCGGATATAGTTGGAATGGTGAACGATGCCCATTTTGTCGGTTTCGTAATACTGTACGGTGTGCTGATAGGGTTCCATACAGGGATGCCTTCTTTCTCTCAGGGTCTTGCTTAAAGTTTGCAGATGTTTTCCGGTTGCCCATTCAGATAGGCCTCCACGTTCCGGAACACGATCTCCGCCCGGCGGAGCATGCTCTCGTCAGTGGCAAAGGCCACGTGGGGCGTGAGAACGGTGTTCTTGGCGTGCAGCAGCGGATAGTCGGCAGGGATGGGCGGCTCCATGTCAAACACGTCGATGCCCGCGCCTGCCAGCTTGTCCTGGTTCAGGGCATCCGCTAGCGCTGCATTGTCCACGATGGCACCACGGGCCACGTTGACGAGGATGGCATCGGGCCGCATCTTAGCGATCAGTTCTTTCGAGATCATGCCCTTGGTTTCCGCATTGTTGGGGGTGTGGATGGAGACGATGTCACTGCGAGACATCACGTCTTCCAGGGTCGTATATTCCACGCCCATAGACTCCACTTCGGGCCGAACGGTCCGGGAATAGGCGATGACTTTGGCCCCAAATGCCAGGAACAGCTGGGCTGTCTTGGTGCCAATGGCACCGGTGCCCACAATGCCGACGGTGCGGCCGCAAATCTCCCGGCCGCGCAGGGGGCCGCCCACGCCGCCGGTACGGGTAGCCGTCTCGCAGGCGGGCATCTTCCGCAGACAGGCAATGGTCAGAGCAATGGCCAGCTCTGCCACACACTGGGTAGAATATCCGGCAGCATTACAGATCATCACGTTCTTGGCTTTGCAGGCGTCTAAGGCTACGTGGTCAATGCCGGTAAAGGCCACGTCCAGCATTTTCAGGTTGGGCGCAGCTTCCACCACCTGGGCGGGATAGGGATTGTTGGCGATGATGGCGATGTCGCTGTCCCCCGTCCGGCGGATGAGTTCTGCCGGGTCGGTGGTCTTGTCCCCGTAGGCCGTAAAGCTGTGTCCCTTGGCTTCCAGTCGGGCCTTGTACTGCTCCAACACCTGGGCGGGGATGCCCAGAGGCTCTAAAAGGGTGATCTTCATGCCAAACTCCTCCTAAAACTCAAGTTAGATTGTCGTTTTTTGGTTCTTAGAACGGCAGGTTCATGCCGCCGGTGATCTTACCCATGCTGGCACTCATATCGTCCATTGCGTTGCGGATGGCCTCGTTGACGGCAGCAATGACCATGTCCTGGAGCATCTCCACGTCGTCGGGGTCCACAGCCTCAGGATCGATGGTGATGGCCTTGACCATGTGCTTGCCGTCCACAGTGGCAGAGACCACGCCGCCGCCTGCGGTGGCGGTGTATTCCTTCTCCTGTAGCTCGGCCTGGGTCTTCTCCATGTCAGCCTGCATCTTCTGGGCCTGCTTGATCATATCCATGTTCAGGCCGGGCATGCCCATGCCCATTCCTTTACCGCCCTTGCGGCTCATGGGGGGGCGTCCATATCCTTTTGCCATAGTGTATTCGCTCCTTTTTATGACTTCTTTATGACTTCACTTTACTTTGAAATTTCCAAACTGCCGCCCTAGGGCCAGCAGATCATCAAACTTATCCTCTTGTGGGGCCTCCTGCCGCTGTGATGTGTTCGACCTGGGCTGCGTCGGCTGGGCAGGCGGCTTGCCGACCTGGAACTTCACCCGGCGCTTTTGCCCGGTGTAAGCCTCAGCAGCACGTTCCAGCGCGGTCGGGGTGTCACCCCGGTTGAGAAAGCTCATCGTCAGCTCTGAGTCCGTCCAAATCGTCAGCGTATGCTCCTCAAACACGCCCTGGGCCGATTCCGGCTTATGCAGGAAGGAATGGACCATGGGGGGCAAGTCCCGCAGGGTCTTCAGGAATCCGTTCCAGTCCCCTGCTTTTTGGGTCGTGGACACCGCCACAGGTTGTTTCTGGGGAAGTGTTTGGACCGGTGGCTCCATCGGTTTGGGGGGTGGAACCACTTCTGCTTTTGGTTGGGCTAGTTTTTCCGGTTTTTTCGGAGGCTGGGGCTCTGCCGGTGCTTCCGCTGCTGGCGTTGGAACCGCTTTCGGCAGCACACCGTGCGCCAGTTGGGCTTCGACACGGCTCAGTCTAGCGCTGAGGCCCTGAGCCGTGTCCGATAAGCTTCGGTCGCACAGGCGAATGAGACAAAGTTCCGCATCCGTCCGGCGGCTGGCGCTGCGGTAGAGGTCGGCTTGTGCGTTTTGCAGGATGGTCATCATCTGCACCAGCTCTGCCGCCGTAAAAGCCTCCGTCAAGGGGCGAATGACCCGCTCCTCATATCCACCGGTGAGCAGCGTTTTACCGCCCTCCGGGGCTGTTTTGCGGATGAGCAGGTCGCGGACCAAAGCGGCGATCTCGCCGAGCAGGGCGCCCATGTCCTTGCCGTCTCGATAGAGCTCATCCAAGGCTGTCAAAGCCCCCGTTGTATCCTCTCTGGCCACACAATCCAGCAGGCTGGCCGTTTTTCGGTTACCCGCCAGACCCAGCACATCCAGAACGACCGCTTCCGAAAGCTCCCCCTCGGTGCCACTGCACTGATCGAGCAGAGACAGGCCATCCCGCAATCCCCCGTCGGCCAGTCGGGCCAGCAGCTCTGCGGCCTCTGACGTAAGCGGGATCTGCTCCTGCTGGGCCACATATTCCAGCCGCCCAGTCAGGGCCTTGGGTGAGATACGTTTAAACGCAAACTGCTGGCAGCGAGACTTGATCGTCGCAGGGACCTTGTGCAGTTCCGTCGTCGCCAGAATAAACATCAAGTGCGCCGGAGGTTCCTCCAGGATCTTCAGCAGGGCGTTGAACGCCGCCATCGAGAGCATATGGACTTCGTCCACGATGTACACCCGTTTCTGCACCGCAGCAGGGGTGTAAGTCGCCTCATCCCGCAGGGCCCGGATCTGATCGACGCCATTGTTGGAGGCTGCGTCCAGCTCCAGCACATCTAAAATAGAGCCGTTCTCAATGCCCAGACAGGATGAGCAACAGTTGCAGGGGTTACCGTCCACCGGATGCTCACAGTTGACGGCCCTGGCTAAAATTTTCGCGCAGGTCGTTTTGCCAGTGCCTCTGGTGCCGGTGAAGAGATACGCGTGGGAGAGGTGACCTGTAGCCACCTGCCGCTTTAGGGTCTCGGTGATATGAGGCTGCCCCACCACCTCATCGAAGGTGCGGGGGCGCCATTTGCGGTAAAGCGCCTGATACAATGGCCTTCCTCCTTTTCCCCAAAGGGGTAAAAACAGAGCCTACCTCGTGCGCTACGACATTCGGCAGGACCGCACACCGGCCTTTGAAGAACTTCTTATCCCTGTCTCACTGGCAGCCAGCTCAAAACCGGCAGACCCGCGGCACACGCAGCGTTCTGCTTAGTGCTGCTCGGTTCCCCGCCTGACACGGTTCACAGTGCCACGTTGCGCAGGACCGATTGATCATCACCGCTTACCGGCAACTAACGAAACAAGAAGCCTCCGGGGGTCCGGGATTCATCCCTGCTGTAGCGGATTGCAGGTACAGGGCACCGCTATCTCCCCGACTAGTGCGACCTTGTTATAAGCCGGACAGCTCAATACAAGGAAATTTTGAAATTTGTGAAATTGCAATCAGTTGAGCTTCGACTCGATGAAGTCGGCCAGCTCTTTGAAGGTGGTGATCTGCTGATCCTCCAGATCCAGCTCCACGCCCAGCTCGGACTCCAGATCCATAATCATCTCAACGATATCCAGAGAATCGATGCCCAGACTTTCAAAGGTAGCATCGGGAGTGATCTCGGCGGGGTCCAGCTCCAGCTGCTTGGCCGCGTAGTTAACCAGTTTCTCGTACATGTGTAAGTCCTCCTCTCAGTATTTTCTGCGGAACTATCTTATCGTATTCTATTACAGGAACCCGCGTTTGTCAATGCCCTGTTTTTACCCGACCGCCATCCCTGCGGCATAGGCCGTCGCCCATGCGATCTGCAGGTTGAAGCCGCCGGTGTAAGCGTCGCAGTCAATGACCTCCCCGGCGAAATACAGCCCGGTCACGCGCTTGGATTCCATGGTTTTGGGGTCGATTTCCGATACCTTCACGCCGCCGCTGGTGATGATCGCTTCGGACACGGGGCGCTTGCCCGTGATGTCAATGGGGAAGGCTTTCAGCAGCTCCACCAGTGCGCGGCGCTTCTGCTTCGTCAGGGAATTGGCCTGCATTTCCGGGGAAATATCCAGTCTGCGCAGCACCACGGGGATCATGCTCCGGGGCAGCAAGTCCACCAGAGCGTTTTCCATGCTCCGGTTCTGATACTGCTCCAAATCCCGCAGGATGCGGGCTTCCAGCTTTTCACTTTCCAGCGCGGGCTTCAAATCCAGCACCAGACGGCAGCCGTCTCCTTTCAGGTGGCAGCTCGCCGACAGCACCGTGGGGCCGGAAATGCCAAAGTGGGTAAACAGCAGCTCGCCAAAGTCCTTGTACAGCACCTTTCCCTTGGCGTTCAGCAGCTTGACCCCCACGTTCCGCAGGCTCAGCCCCTGCATTTCCTGACAGTCGTTTCCCGCCGTCTCCAGCGGCACCAGACTTCCCTCCGGGGGGATGATCGTGTGTCCCAGAGCGGCGGCGATGCTGTAGCCGTCGCCGGTGGAGCCTGTGGCGGGGTAGGATGCGCCGCCGGTCGCGAGAATCACCCAATTTGCGGCAATTTCCTCATTTTGCGTCCTCACCCCGGTAACATGCCCGTCTTGGGTGAGAATATCCCTGACACGGGCAGTTTTCACGGTGATTTTCTGCCTGTGCAGCTCCGATTGCAGGCAGTCCAGAACGGACTGGGATTTGTCCGTCACCGGGAATACCCGGTTTCCCCGCTCGGTTTTCAGGCGGCAGCCACGTTCCTCAAAAAAGGCCATCGTCTTTTCCGGCGGGAACGCCGTCATGGCGCTGTAGAGAAACCGCCCGTTCCGGGGGACGTTCTGCAAAACCTCCTGCCCGGTGCAGTTATTGGTCACGTTGCAGCGGCCCTTGCCGGTGATCAGCAGTTTTCTGCCCAAACGGTCGTTTTTTTCCAGAAGCAGCACATTCTGCCCCCGTTTTGCCGCCGTAATGGCCGCGAACATGCCCGCCGCGCCGCCGCCGATCACGATACCGTCATAGCGCATCAGCCGTCCACCCGCTTCTCATACACGTCGTATTCTTCCCAGATACGCTCCAGATTGGCGAAGGTTTTGGAGAGTTCCTTCTCCTTCTGGGCGGCAATGGCGACGATCAATGCGTTGACGATACTCAGCGGCGCCACAAGGGAGTCCACCAGACTGACCATATCGCTTTTGGCGATCAGCACATGGTCGCAGCTGCTGCCTAAGGGGGACAGCTTGCTGTCCGTAATGCCGATGACCGTCGCCCCGGCAGAACGGCAGTATTTCGCGCCCTTGGTCGTGGTGGAGGAATACCGGGGGAAGGAAAAGGCGATGACCACATCACTGCTGTTCACGCTGACGATCTTTTCAAACATCTCCCCCGCCCCGAAGCCGGAAACGACATGGACGTTGTTGAACATATAATTTAAGTAGTACCCCAGGAAATTCGCCAGCGGCTCCACGGAACGGACGCCCAGAATGTACACCCGTTTTGCCTTTAGAATGGCGTTCACGGCGGCGGAAAATTCCTCCCGGCTCACCATTTCCTCCGTTTGGCGGATTTTCTCCATGTCAGAGCGAAGCACCGTGGAGACCACGTCCTGATCGCCCAGACGGTCGTTGGCGACCTCGATGCGCTGCACGGAGGTCAGACGGTTGAGCACCATTTCCTGCATGGCCTTCTGCATACTGGGGTAACCGTCAAAGCCCAGATCAACGGCAAACCGAACCACCGTGGATTCCGACACGCCCACCGTCTTTCCCAGACGGTTAGCCGTCATGAACGCGGCCTTGTCATAGTCCTCCGTAATGTAACGCGCGATCCGCTTCTGCCCCTTGGAGAAGGTAGGCTCCATCTCCCGCAGAGTGGACAATATATCGTAACTCATAGCTGCCTCCTTGTGCGGCGCTGTATCGTTTTTTATGGCCATCGGTCAGGGCAATCGCCCGTTTCTGCCGAAAAGCCGCCTTATATTATACTAGCAAAATCGGCGGCATTTTGCAAGAGACAACCGCAAAAAATGCAGGAATATTTCAAATAGTGCCGGATGTTCTCGGTGTCCGCACCAATCCTGCAACCTCCGCCTCCGTCAAATAGCGCCATTTCCCCAGCGGGAGATCTCCCAAACGGAGACTTCCCTCCTGAATGCGGCGCAGCCGGGTGCAGTGCATTCCGGCTGCATCGCACATCCGCCGCACCTGCCGGTTGCGGCCTTCGTGGATGGTCACACGGAATTTTGCCGACTGCCCCTCCGCCTTCAGCAGCTTCACCTTCGGCGGGCGGATGGTGTAGCCGTCCAGCGTGATGGGCTTCGTAAGGCGGCGCTCCCCGCCGGGCGTGTAGCCGGTGACCCAGACGTCATAGGTCTTCTCCACCTCATGCTTCGGGTGCATCAGGGCGTTGGCGAACGCGCCGTCATTGGTCAGAAGCAGAAGCCCTTCGGAATCCATGTCCAGCCGCCCGACGGGATACACCCGCGCGCCGCAGTCCGCCACAAGACCGGCCACGTCCGGCCGTCCCCTTTCGTCGGACAGAGTCGTTACATAGCCACGGGGCTTATTCAATAAGATGTACACGTTCTTCTCCCGGACGGCCAGCGGCTGTCCCGCCACCCGGATATCGTCGGTTTCCGGGTCGGCGCAGTCCCCCAGCGAAGCGGTGACGCCGTTGACGCTCACCTGCCCCGCCCGGATCAGCTCCTCCGCCTTCCGCCGGGAAGCCATGCCCCGGGCGGAGAGTATTTTCTGCAAACGTTCTGTCATGGTCTTTCCTCCCCGCATGGTCATTATCGGGGAGCAGCAATTCAGCCGCTCCCCCTGTGGAATAGTTTCTTCCAGAAGCTTTTTTCCTCCGGCTGGGTCTGCTCGATGGTCGCGCCGTAGACGACCGGGACTTTTCCCACGGCCTTGCCCTCGATCAGCACATACACGACCCCCGCGTCCGCCCCTTCTACTGCCGGGGCATAGATGAATCCCGGGCCGGGCAGCGCCAGACAGGGGTGTTCCTCCGGCGCGACGGAATAGTCAAAGTCCTCCGCCGCCAGTACCTCCACCCGCCGTTTCTCGCCGCCCACGACTTCCACGGTTCCCACCCGGTCGCCCTGATTCACGATACGCCCAATGGCGTACCGGGAGAAGCCTTCTTCCATCAGCGCGGCATGGTCAGACCAGTCGCTGGGGTCGTCGATGGTCACGACGATGACCCGTCGCCCGTCTCTCGTGGCGCTGGACACCAGAATCCGTCCGGCGGCCTTGGTAAAGCCGGTTTTCACCCCGTCGGCGCCCGCTACCCGCCACAGCAGCTTATTATGATTGGTCAGATACCGATCCCCCACCTTGACGTTTTTGGCGGAAACGGTCTTGTAGAAAATGGGATTTTCCATGGCGTAGGCCGCCAAAGTTCCCAAGTCCTTCGCCGTGGAATAATGGCCGGGGCTGTCTAAGCCGTTGGGATTTTCAAAGTGCGTCCCGGTCAGGCCGAGATTATGCGCCTTGTCGTTCATCAGCTCCGCGAAGCCCTCCACAGTGCCGCCGCAGTAAATGGCCAGCGCCACGGCGGCATCGTTGCCGGAGGACAGCATCAACCCGTAGAGCAGCTCCTGCAAGGTAAGCACCTCCCCCTCTTTCAGGTACATGGAGGAACCCTCAATGCCCACCGCTTCCTTGGGAATGCGCATTCTGTCCAGAACGTTACACTGCTCACAAACGATCAGCGCCGTCATGATTTTGGTGGTGCTGGCAATCAGGCTCCGCTCCGTGGGATTTTTCTCGTAAAGCACTCGCCCACTGACGGCATCCACCGCATACGCCCGCCGGGCGGACACGGCACCCGCCCCCACAGGCAAAAACAGGACGGCGGCCAGCAATGCAGCCGCCGTCCCGGCGAAAAATCGTCTCATTTCTTCTCACCCGTGGCTATTGTGTCCCATTATGGGGAAACTATGCACCACGGACGTCCACGCAAATCAGTCTTTCTTCTTGGAATCCAGATAGGCGGTAAGCTTGTCCAGCGTGTCCGGCACCATTTCCACAATGCGGTCAGCCGTGGAGCTGGCAGGCTCCGCCACGGGCATCATGCGCACGTTGCCGTCCTTGACAATGAGGAAGCAGATGGGCGTCACCTTGACGCCGCCGCCCACGCCGCCGCCAAAGGGGTTGTCGCTGGCGGTTGTCTTTTTGGCAAAGTCGGAACCGCCGCCGGCAAAGCCGACGCTGACCTTGGAAACGGGGATGATGGTCACGCCGTCGGGCGTGGAGATGGGTTCGCCGATGACGGAATTCACGTCCACCATCTCACGAATCTTCTGAATGGTACTTTCAAGCATATTGGGAATCTGGCTCATGGGTAGCACCGCCTTTTCGTTTTTTCTGAAGTTTTAGGAATTCTCTCAGCGCCCGGATGCCGTACACGATGGCAAGGCCCAGAAGTCTTCCCAGCGTAATGGTCATATCCAGCCGCGCAATGACCAGTGTTTCGGACGCGGTAAAGTCGCACTCGACCTCCACATCCCGTTTTTTTATCACGAACAGCCGTTCCAGCTGGGGCATCAGATTGCCCACTGCCGTCCAAGCCCTTCCGTAATTGACCGCGAGGTCGCAGGGGTCGCCCCCAGCCAGTATCAGCTTCAGCTCCAATCGGTTCACCCGAAGCTTCCGCCGAAAATCTCCCAGAAAGTTCAGTGCGACCTTCACCAATGGCAAAAAGTCCAGCAAACTGCCGCCTTTTTCTTTCTTATCCGCCGCAGGCTCCTGCTTGGGGGGCTGGGGCGGCTTTGGGAGAGGTTCTTCCTGTTTTTTCGGCTGTTCCGCCGTTTTTTTCGCAGGTTTTGGCTTTTTCTCCTTCTTTTTTCGGGGGAACAGGGTCAGCCGGACGGGGCCTATCACGACGCGCAGCAGCGGCCCTTCCCCGCTGTACCGGGCGCTGACGCCCAGCGGCAGGATTCCCAGAAGGAATATCACGCCCAGCGCAATCCACCAGCCCATTATGTGTCCTCCCCGGTTGGGGGCTGCTCGGGCAGCTCCACCGGCTCGCCGAATGTGATCTTCTCAATGGGGGGCAGCTCTTCCAGAGAGCTGAGGCCGAAGGTGCGCAAAAAATCCGACGTCGTCTTATACTGAATCGGACGCCCCGGAACGTTCAGACGTCCCGCCTCCTCGATGAGCTTCTTATTGAGCAGCGCCGCCACGGAATAGGCGCTGTCTACGCCGCGGATCTGCTCCACCATGGCCTTCGTCGCCGGCTGGTAGTAAGCGATGATGGTCAGGGTCTCCAACTGAGAAGAAGACAGCTTGGGAGGCTTTCTTGTTTCCAGCGCCTTCGTCACATAGTCCGCCATTTCCCCGGAGGACACCATCTGGTAGCCCTTTTCCAGCTTGAGAATACGAATTCCCCGGCGCTCAAAGGCGTATTTATCCGCCAGATTGTCGGCAGCCTTTTCCACATCCGACGCATCCGTTTCCAGCGCGGCGGCGAGTCTGGCAATATCGATCCGCTCGCCCGCGGCAAAGAGAATGGCCTCAATGGCACGCTGTAGCTGTTCCGATTCCATCAGGTCATCTCCTCTCTCGGGTGCTTGTCCAGCAGACGGACGTTGGGGTTCTCCCCGCCGGGGTCGTCCTCCAGCGTCACGGAGTTCGTCTTGCACAAATCCAGAATGGCGAGAAAAGTCGCCACCACCTCGGAGCGGCTCCGGCTGCCCCGGAACAGATTTTTCAGCCGTTCCACGCCCCGCAGCAGCAGCTGACGCAGCACCTCGCCGGTTTTCCGGCCGATGGGGTACGGCTCTTTTCCCACGATGCCCCGGAAATTCGCCGTGGGCGGGGGCAGCTGGCGCTGACTGCGCTCGGCAATGATGTCCAGCGCCCGAAGCAGGTCGATCACGTCGTGCTGATAGCGGTAGCCCTGCTCCCTGCGCAGGGGTTCCGGCTCTTTGGTGAACAGGCACCGGCCGATTTCATTCCTCGGTTCCAGCACCGCCACGGCCTGCCGGATCTGCTCCATGGCTTCCTTGCGCTTGCGCTCCACCAGCGACTGGCGCAGCAGGTCAAGCTCGCTTTCCGCCTCGGCCTGTTCCGCCGCCGACAGGAGCATTTTGGTTTTGATCAGCATCAGGTGGGACGCCATGGTGATGAACTCGCTGGCGATCTCCATGTCCATCCGCTTCATTTCGTCCAGATATCCCAGATACTGCTCCAGAATTGCGGAAATGGACACATCCTGAATTTCGATTTTATTCTTGCTCAGCAGCTCAAAAATAACATCCAGCGGCCCCTCAAAATCCTCCAGAACGTCGGATTTGGTATGGACGATGCCCTCCAGACGGTATTGCGGTTCTCCCATAGCGGCTTCCTTTGCTAAAACTAAATCAATACATACTTGCAGACATTATAGCATTCTTTTCCCCCGGGCGCAACCCTAATATTCCATTAACTTTCATGAACTTTCTTTCAGAAAATGTTGCAATTTTCGATTTTATGTGGTATCATGTTTGTAACCGAAATTCGGAGGGATTAGAAGTGGCAAAACGGAATCGTTATCGTGAGATGGAGAGTTTGATGACCAGGGTCATTATTGGCGACGCGCTGGTGTTTGCACTATACCTGCTTTGCGCCGGTCTTGGCTGGACCGTTCTGAAGGTGACCTCCGCCATTATCGCCATTCTAGGTTCCCTTTTATGCCTTGGCTGGCTGGTCATCACCGGCGAGTTCTCCCGCCGCCGGAGTCTGTGGATGGTAACGGGCTTCATCGCGATCGTTCTGTGCGTGCTGGTGTCCCTGCTTCTTGGCTATCCCGGCCCTGCGCCTACTGTGTAATTTAAGAGTCGATAGAAGGGGTATGTGCCTTGACGGTACATACCCCTTCATTTTTGTTGTGTATCTGTCAGTTTGCGTTCATGCCAATCGGTTCGTAACTCAGCAACTTTTTCTTCCAGAGTGTTTCCGTATGAATCACATCCTCAGGTTTTACCGTCTTCGGAAGAAGCTGCAAAATGGAGAACTGGAAATGTGTATATCGTTCGGGGTAGCTGCAAAGCAGCTCTTTCATCAGCTTATTCCCTCCGTGCAGCGAGTCAACATAGTGCGCCCAACGCTCCAGCAGTCCGCCTTTGCCATACGCAGAGCCAACATACTGCCGCCCATTTTCTCTGTCAACAATGAGATATACCGCATTGACAGAGGAAAGTGCGGCATGCCACGATTCATACGCCGTGGGGTCTTTCACGATTTCCCGAAGTTCATCATAGGTGAGGACAAAATCTTCATACCCGGAAAATACCCGTTTATCATGGATGGCAACAATGGGTTTCTCGTTTGTGCCTTTCTGCGCCCACGCGAGCGTACCCTTGCCCCATTCAATTATGAGCCTTCCTTCATACTCTCTCAGCAATTCAACGTGTTCCAATTCGTAAAACATATGCTGCCCCTGAAACCAGTCCTCCAGCGGGAAACCGTCCGGTTTCATATCCTGCGTATCAGGAACACAGCCGTTTACCTTGTAGCATGCAAAGAATTTTGCTGTTGTACTCTTGTCGCTGACAAAAACACACCAGTAGTCGTACCCGTTGGTAAAACTGTCGCTCTGGACGCAGGTATATTCCATAACCATGTTCTTTTCATAACATTTTCTGAATTCCCTGTCCGTCAGCGAATGCCGTATCAGCTTCACCCGCTTGGGATCAAGTCCCACTTTCTTCAAAACATCGGAAAAGTTCAGGATTGCCATACCGGTTACCTCCTTTTATCTATAGAACGTATTCCCCCCGATGAATTCCCGCACCAGACTGGTGGGGGGAATTTCGTCGTCCACGTCCGCTTCCTGAATGTAGTTGAGAATTTTGACGATGTTGCGCACCTCGTCGTAGCATTCGTCCTCCGGCTGAACTGCGGTGAGCAGGGGGAAAATGTGCTTTTTCAGCACCGCCAACTCATACAGCGTGGAGCTGTTGAAAATCACGTCGGCATTCTCCTGATAGGGGAAAATCCACCGCTTTTCCCCCCGCTGCACGCTGTCCCACATGGCAAGCGTATGCTGCACCGACGCACCCCGGGTCTCGTAGTCCCGGACAATGCGCCGCAGGAGCCGCAGGTAACTGGTGGGAATCCGGTTGTGATTGTCCAGATTCAAGGGCAGCAGCGGGCTGACGTAAAGGCGGAAAATCAGCTTTTTGTCCACGCTTTCCGGCAGCATGGCGGGGTTCAGACCGTGAAGCCCCTCCACAATGATGACGGAATCCGCTTCCAGACGCAGCCGCTTGCCCCGCCACTCCCGTTTTCCGGTGAGGAAGTTGAAGGACGGAAGCTCCACTTCCCCGCCCGCCAGCAGCGACGCCATATCCTCCCGGAACAGGGCGCAGTCAATGGTGTTGATATGCTCCAAATCCAGTTTACCGTCAGGGCCGGGGGCAATTTTGTCCCGGTCTATGTAATAGTCGTCCAGACTCATGAGAATGGGCTTTTTCCCATGGACGCGGAGCTGGGTGGCAAGACGGTTCGCCGAGGTTGTCTTGCCCGAGGAGCTGGGGCCAGCCAGCAGCACGGCCTTCGCCCCCCGCTGGCACACTTGATCGGCCACCTGAGAAAACCGCTTTTCGTGCAGGGCTTCGTTTACGCGGATCAGCTCCCGGATGCGGCCGGAATTCGTCAGGTCGTTGAGGTCGGCCACCGTCTGGCACTCCATCAGCTCGCCCCAGCGCTCGCCCTCGTTGAACACGCTGAAAAAGTTGGGCATAGGCGGCACCTTGGCGCAGATCTCCGGATTGCCGTCGTCCGGATAGACGAACACAAAGCCGCCGTCCGCCGGGAGAATGTCCCACACCGTCAGATACCCGGTGGAGGGCATCATCTCGCCGTAGTAATAGTCGGCAAAGTCACCGTAGGCGTACTCGTCGAAATAATCCACCGTCCGCCAAGAAAGAAGCCTTGCCTTGTCGGTCTGCCCTTCTTCCCGGAACCGGTCGATGGCCTTTTGCAGTTTTACCCGGCGGCGGATCAGGGGAATGTCCTGCCCCACCAGCTCACTGACCCGCGCTTTCAGGGTCGAAGCGGAAAAATCCTTTGCCCCCACAACGCTGATGTACACGCTGGAACCCAGCGTGCAGGTCATTTTTGCCGTTGCCTCCGGCCACAGCTGCCGCATGGCAAGGAAAATCGTGAACTGCGCCGTGCGGATATAGCACTCCTTGCCCGCCGGGTCGGCGTAGCGGAGCAGGCGGATTTCGCCGTTGGACGCCGCCATCGCCCGGCGCATGGACTGGCGGTCGGCCTCCGCCTCTTTCTGCCGCACGGGAATATAATTTAATGTAAAGACCTCACCGGCGATCTTCGCGGCAAGGGGTCTTTCCGTCAGCGTACTGCCGTCCAGCCCCAGCTGCTTCACCAGTTCCAGCAAACTCTGTCCCGGCTGGGGCAGCACCTTCCGTCCTTCCATTGTCAAATCCATAACGTTACCTCCTTAGGGAAATTGCACAAAACGTGTGCTATATTATAGCACACGTTTATGTTTTCTGCAAGATTTATTTTGATTTCGCCTTGCACCACCGCAGCAGCAGATATCCAACTATGCCAATGATAAGCAGCGCCGCCATCCACGCCGGTCTTGTCCAAGCGGGGGTGGTGACAAAAATGGCCGTGGGGCCGTCCGCGCCGCCGATGATGCCGATGGTCGCCGCGCCCCCGCTCTGCACAAGCTCGCGACACAGAACGACATAGCCGATCAGGGAAACAAAACCGTCATACAGCAGCCGCACACCCCCGATCGCCGCGATTCCCAGAAACAGGAAGCGCCATGGGCTTTTCCGGTAAGTATAGTCCTTCATCTGCTCGTTGAGGTCAGCAGCCGCTTTCGCGGGGGTGCCAAGCTCGGCGTAGATTTCCTCGTCGGTCTGCCCGGCCTCCCGGCGAGCAACTATGGAGCTTTGGAAGTCGCTCATAACTCTCGCCTTTATCTCACGGGGCAGGTTCAGACGCCGCTCCACCGCGTTCACGTAGTTCTTCATTTTCTTTTCCGCCTGCGTCATGACTCTCTTCCTCCCTGCAAAAATGCGTTTACCGTATCATCAAATTCCCGCCAGACGCGCTGTCTGCGGAGATTTTCCGCCTGCCCAGCGTCCGTGGCTTCGTAGATTTTCTTCGGCGCCGTGCGCCCCTCCCCCGTTGACCATTGGGAGCGGATCATGCCGTCATCCTCAAGGCGGTACAGGATCGGATACAGCGTCCCTTCCTTCAGGCAGAACCGCCCCTGAGAGGATTTTTTCAGCTCTGACAGCAGCTCGTAGCCGTAAGCGGGCTTCTCGCAGATCAGCTTCAGCACCAGCATTTCAAGCACGCCCTTTTTTAATTGCTGGGCAAATCTGTCCTCCATCGGCTCCCCTCCTATTTAGTATTGCTAAGTATTTGTAATATAGCATTCTTTCCTGGTTTTGTCAAGCAGCAAAAAGGACTTGCTTATTTTCGGCAAGTCCTTTTTCGCTATCCCAGCTTCGTCAGTGTGGTTCCCGGGTAATAGTGCGCCAGAATTTCCGGGCAGGTGCTTCCGGTGACGGCCATGGCATCCGCGCCGTATTGGCTCATGCCCACCCGGTGGCCGTAGCCTCTGGTGGTGATGGTGACGGTATCCTCGGTGGTGGATATGGAAAACGCCGTGGAACGCAGACCCAGCAAAGAACGAAGCTCCGTTCCTCTGTAGCCCGTCCCGCCGATGACGATGGTATCGACGCCGCCGCCATCGGTATAGGTCACGTCCCGGAACCAGCTTCCCGGGCTGCCGCTGAGCTTGACACCAAGGGCATCCTGAAACGCTCCCGCCGAAAAGCGCACCGTATCCGTGTAATGCGCCGCCTTTTCCTCGCCGGGGCTGGCCACGGCCTGCAAATAGGGGAACTCCGTCCCCCACACTGCTGCGGCGTCCTCGGTACTGCCGCCGGAACAGGAAAAATACGTCGCTTCGATCAGCTCCCCCTCGTAGGTCAGCACCCAGCCGGAGGTAGCGGCCACGGCGGCGCGTACCTTTTCCAGACCTTCCTCCGTGCCGCCCTGAGACAGGTAGTCTTCGTCCCCGATGTAGCCCTGACAGCACGCGCTGCGGGTGCATACGGAGCAGTCTCCATGCTTGCCGCCGGTCTCCCACGCCTTCCGGGCATACGTCCGGGCAACCACCGACTGGGCTTCCAGTGCTTCCTCCTCAAAGGATACCGGCATTTCCGCCAGCACCACCCCGACAAGGTAGTTGTCCATGTCCATCTGGGAAACCGTGCCGTCCTCCTGCCTGACCAGCACAGGAAGCCGCACAGTCTCCTGCGCCGTGGGTTGTACGGTCTGCGCCGTTGTTTCAGGCGTCGTCTCCGGCGGAGTATCCGTCTGGCGCGCCGCAATGCTCAGCACGATCCCCGGCACCACCAAACCCATGACGGCGGCGATCAGAATATCCTTTGCCAATGTTCTCATTGGTATCCCCTCCCGGAGATATGGTAGCACACGGCGGGTCAGAATGCTGTCAGAACATACACAAAGAAATGCAGTCCGCAGACAAAGTCTGCGGACTGCATTCGGGGGTTAGGAACTCGGGAAAAGCAATTCAATGACTCTTATTGTGGCAGGAACCGCACGCGGCACAGCCGGCGCAGTTGCCGCCGCAGGAGGACTTTCCTTGTTTTTTGTCGTGTACCATGCTGCGGATAATCAGAGCAACCACTGCCAGAAGGACGAGACTGATAAGAATTGTACCGATATTCGCGCTGATCCATTGCAGCATAAAAATCACTCCATTTCAGAACATTGAAGCTTGGAGCCAGACGTATCGTCTGGCTCCAAAACGATCAGACTTTAGAGAGCTTGGTAGCTTCCTTGTAGGGCTTGAACAGCATGTACAGCATACCAGCCAGAGCAGCCAGAGCGAAGATCAGGCCGATCACGCTGGCGTGTCCGGTGAACAGGTTGCCGAACTGGTTGATCATCAGGGCGATGATGTAAGCGAAGCCGCACTGATAGCCGATGGCAAACCATGTCCACTTGGCGTTGTTCATCTCACGCTTGATGGCGCCGATAGCCGCGAAGCAGGGGGCGCACAGCAGGTTGAACACCAGGAAGGAATAACCGGTAATGCCGTTGAAAGCATTGGCAAGGTTCTGATACACGGTGCCGTCTCCGCCGCCGTACAGGATGCCCAGAGTACCAACGATGTTCTCCTTGGCGACCAGACCGGTGATGGAAGCGACAGCCGCCTGCCAGTTGCCCCAGCCCAGAGGCTTGAACACCCACGCCAGCACGCTGCCGATGGCAGCCAGAATGGAGTAGTCGATTTCTTCCTCGCCCAGCATCCGGAAGGTGCCGTCAACGAAGCCGAAGTAAGTGGTGAACCACACGAAGATGGTGGACAGCAGAATGATGGTGCCGGCCTTCTTGATGAAGCTCCAGCCCCGCTCCCACATGCTGCGCAGAACGTTGGACACGGTGGGCAGGTGGTAAGCAGGCAGCTCCATAACGAAGGGAGCAGGCTCACCGGCGAACATCCTGGTCTTCTTCAGCATAATGCCGGACACGATGATGGCGGCCATGCCGATGAAGTAAGCGGAAGTTGCGACCCATGCGCTGCCGCCGAACAGGGCGCCCGCGATCATGGCGATAAAGGGAACCTTCGCGCCGCAGGGGATAAAGGTGGTGGTCATAATGGTCATCCGGCGGTCACGCTCGTTTTCAATGGTACGGGACGCCATGATGCCGGGAACGCCGCAGCCGGTGCCGACCAGCATGGGGATAAAGGACTTACCGGACAGGCCGAATTTCCGGAAGATACGGTCGAGAACGAATGCGATACGGGCCATGTAGCCGCAGGCTTCCAGAATGGCCAGCAGCAGGAACAGCACCAGCATCTGAGGCACGAAGCCCAGAACCGCGCCGACACCGGCCACGATGCCATCCAGAATCAGGCCGCTGAGCCATTCAGCCGCATTAGCCTTCTCCAGCAGGTCGCCAATCAGAACAGGGATACCGGGCACCCAAACGCCGTAGTTTGCGGGGTCGGGTTCTTCGCCTTCCAGCGTTTTAAGCGCTTCTTCATAGTCAGCCAGAGAAGCGGTCTCCTCGGTGATCTCCAGAGTCTCCTCATCCTCGACTTCGTAGGGGAAGTCGCCGGTGGGAGCGGTGCCGTTTTCTTCCACGTAGGCGTCGTAGCCGTCTACGATCAGGGACGCCTCGTTATATGCATCAGCGTCTTCGTTGTAATCGGCGGAGCCGATGCCGAACAGGTGCCAGCCGTCGCCGAACAGGCCGTCGTTTGCCCAGTCGGTAGCGGCAGCGCCCACGCCGACCATGGCGATGTAGTAAACAAGGAACATGACAACTGCGAAGATGGGCAGGCCCAGCCAGCGGTTGGTCACGATCTTATCGATCTTGTCGGAGGTGGTCAGCTGACCGGCGGAGTGCTTCTTGTAGCAGCGCTTGATGACCTCGCCGATGTAGATGTAGCGCTCGTTGGTGATGATGCTCTCGGCGTCGTCGTCCAGCTCCTTCTCTGCAGCTTCGATGTCGGCCTCGATGTGAGACATGGTCTCCTTGGTCAGGCCCAACTTCTGCATCACCTTGTCGTCACGCTCGAAGATCTTGATGGCGTACCAACGCTGCTGCTCCTCGGGCATACCGTGGACAGTTGCTTCCTCGATGTGGGCAATGGCGTGCTCCACAGGGCCGGAGAAGGTGTGCATGGGAACGGTCTTGCCGTTCTTTGCGGCGTCGATCGCAGCCTCGGCAGCAGCCATAACGCCGTCGCCCTTCAGGGCGGAGATCTCAACGACCTTGCAGCCCAGAGCCTGAGACAGCTCGGAAATGTTGATCTTGTCACCGTTCTTGCGGACGATATCCATCATGTTGATGGCGATGACCACAGGGATACCCAGCTCAGTCAGCTGAGTGGTTAAGTACAGGTTCCGCTCCAGATTGGTGCCGTCGATGATGTTCAGGATGGCGTCGGGCCGCTCCTCGATCAGATAATTACGGGCGACAACTTCCTCCATGGTGTACGGAGACAGAGAATAAATGCCGGGCAGGTCAGTGACGGTGACGTCGGAATGCTTCTTCAGCTTGCCTTCCTTCTTCTCCACGGTGACGCCGGGCCAGTTGCCCACGAACTGGTTGGAACCGGTGAGGGCATTGAACAGTGTCGTTTTGCCGCTGTTGGGGTTGCCCGCAAGGGCAATTCTGATATCCATGATACTCTCCTTCTGTTAGCTTCCGCTAACGTTTTATCAAAATCGGGGCTTGCGTCCCTATGATTTACTGGGGTCTTACTGGATCTCGATCATTTCGGCGTCGGCCTTACGGATCGACAGCTCGTAGCCGCGGACGTTGACTTCCACCGGATCGCCCAGGGGAGCAACCTTCCGCACGTAAACGGTGACGCCCTTGGTAATGCCCATGTCCATGATTCTGCGCTTGACAGCGCCCTCGCCGTGGAGCTTCACCACGGTAACGGTGTCGCCGACCTTGGCCTGCTTCAGTGTTTTCATACCGATTCCTCCTTTTTTCCTCGTTAAACCATAATTTTCTGCGCCATTTCCTGGCTGATGGCTATCCGGGACTCCTTCACCTTGACGATGACGTTGCCGCCCATCGTATTGATGACCGACACCACCCCGCCGACGACGAACCCCAGATTCTCCAGATGCTGTTTGACTTCCGGCTTTCCGCCGATTCGCTTGATGACGTATTCCTCGCCGGTATCCGCAACCGTAAGCGGCATGGAGAACACCTTCTTTTTCTGAGTCTACAGATTAGCTATCGCTAACCCTTAGGCGTTAATATTGGTTAGCTCTCGCTAACCTTTTGTATAATAGCCCACCTTAAAGAATTTGTCAAGTGGTTTTTAAGGATTTTTTCATTTTGTCCAAGTATGACAAATTATGCCAGGAAGCGGCGGCAGAAACCGGTCAGAATGCGTTATTGCTGCGGGCGGTTTTCCCACAGAGAAAACCGCCCGCAACTCTATCACGATCTGTCATGAATGAACTGGAGCATACAGTCTTTTAGGCTCTGCATACCGTCTGTCAGCTTCATTCTGCGGCTGGTGCCCATGCCCAGCTCCCGCAGCCTTGGCGGGTCCACGGGGACGCACAGCACATCGTCCGTCCTGCCCCGGATCATCAGCTCCGTCATCATGGTGACACCCAGCCCGTGTCCCACCATCCGGATAACCGTCTCGTCGTCCACCCGGGAAACGCTGGCGTTGAGCTTCACGCCCACGGAGTCCATGGCCGCGTTGACATCAATGTCAAATCTGCCGTAGGGCATCAGGAAGTCCTGCCCGGAAAATTCCTCCAACGGGAAGGTTGTGCGGCCGTTGAGGGGGTAGTCCTTGGGGAGGATCGCATACATTTTTTCATTGTACAGGGGCGTCCAGTCGCAGAAGCTGTAGTTCTGCCGGCTGGCAAAAATCACGTCGGTCTGGCCGCTTTCCAGCAGCTCGTAGGGTTCCAGGGCGTTATCCACCATCCGGAGATCCACGCTGACATCCGGACAGACGCGCTTGTAGCGGTAGAGCAGCTCCGGCATCCAGTGCATGGCGATGCTGGCGTAGGCCGCAATGCGGATGACCTCCTTTTTCTGCTCGGAAATGGCGTTGATCTGGTTTTCCAGGTTGGCATTGGCCTGCAAAAACTCCCGGATGGCGGGCATGAGCTGCCGCCCCTGAGGACTGAGCTGGATGCCGTTGTGGTCGCGCTGCAACAGGGAAAAGCCCACCTCCCGTTCCAGGGCATCCATCATGTGGGTCAGTCCCGACTGGGTGTAGCCCACCACCTCCGACGCTTTGGTGAAGCTGCCAAGGTCAATCGCCGTCATAAGAATTTCCAGTTTCTTGCTGTCCATACATCCCCGCTCCATTTCATATCTATTACATTTTCTAATACCCATATTATAAACATGGACTTCTCAGAATGCAAGGGAAATGTTAGAATATCGTCAAACAGAAGGAGGCAGAAAAAATGAAAAAACACCTTACTTTCAAGCAGAAGATTCTGGTGGCCGGAACGCTGTTCGGCATGTTCTTCGGCGCCGGCAACCTGATCTTCCCCGTTCACCTCGGTCAGCTGGCCGGACGGAACGTCCTTCCCGCCATGATCGGCTTTATCATCACGGCGGTCGGTATCCCGATCATGGGCGTGGCCGCCATCGGCAACACCCACTCCGACGGCCTGCAGCAGCTGTCCAACAAGGTCGGCAAGGGCTACGGCTACGTCTTCTCCTGCCTGCTCTACCTGACCATCGGCCCTGGCTTCGCCATTCCCAGATGCGCGACCACTTCCTTCACCGTGGGTGTCGCGCCCATGCTGAGTGCCGGTGCGTCCGAGTCCATTGCGCTTTTGATCTTCTCCGTGATCTTCTTCGCCATCGTGCTGATTTTGTCCCTGCGCCCCGGCGAGATCACCGTCTGGATTGGTAAGGTCATCACCCCCATCTTTCTGGTCTTCCTCGCCATTCTGGTGGTGACGGCGCTGATCAATCCCTCCACCTCCGTTTCCGACGTGGAGCCTGCCGCCGGTTATCAGACCGGGGCGCTTTCTCTGGGCTTCATTGAGGGCTATAACACCATGGACGCCATTGCCGGTCTGGCCTTCGGCATCGTGGTCATCGACATCATCCGCTCCATGGGCGTTACCGACGATTCCGACGTGGCGAAGGACGTTCTGTCCTCCGGCCTGCTCACCAGCATCCCCATGATTGTGATTTACGTCACCACCATTCTCATGGGCACCCAGTCCAGAGGTCTGTTTGAGACCTCCGAAAACGGCGGCATCGCCCTGGCGCAGATCTCCGGCCACTACCTGGGACGGGCGGGCAGTCTCGTTCTGGCAGTCACCATCACCTGCGCCTGCCTGAAAACCGCCATTGGTCTCGTCACCAGCTGCTCGGACGCTTTCTCCCGCATGTTCCCCAAGGGACTTTCCTACCGCGCCTGGGCGGTGATATTTACCGTACTTTCCTTCCTGATCTCCAATTTCGGTCTGTCCAAGATCATCAGCTATTCCCTGCCGCTGCTGCTGTTCCTGTACCCGCTGGCGATCACGCTGATTCTGCTGGCGCTGTTCGGGAATCTGTTCCATCACGACCGGGCTGTCTACGTCAGCGTCACGGCCTTCACCTGCATCGCCGCCCTGTTCGATCTTGCCAAGGCGCTGCCCGCGAATCTGAAAACCGCCCTTCATCTGGACGGCGCGGTCGGCCTTGCGGAGAAGATTCTCCCCTTCTTCGACATCAGCCTCGGCTGGGTTCTCCCCGCCTTTGTGGGTCTCGTCCTGGGTCTGGTTATTCACTTTGCGAAAAAGCAGAAGGTTGCCTGATACTTACATATAAGACGTGCCGGAGCTTTCCGCTCCGGCACATTTTTCCAATTTTCAGTGCGCAAACTGGCTCTGATACAATTTGGCATAGAAGCCGTTCTTCGCAAGCAGCTCCTCGTGCTTGCCCTGCTCCACGATGTGGCCGTCCCGCATGACGAGGATCCTGTCCGCTTCCCGGATGGTGGACAGGCGGTGGGCGACGATAAAGCTGGTGCGCCCGCGCATCATGGTGTCGAACGCCTTCTGAATCTTGATCTCCGTCCGGGTATCGATGGAGGAAGTCGCCTCGTCCAGAAACAGCATGGGCGGCAGGCACAGCATCACCCGGGCAATGCACAGCAGCTGCTTCTGTCCCTGAGAAAGGCTGCCGCCGGACTCGCCGATAACGGTATCATACCCCTGAGGCAGACGCATGATGAAGCTGTGGGCGTGCGCCTGCTTCGCGGCGGCGATGATTTCTTCCTCAGTCGCCTCCGGCTTGCCCATGGCGATGTTCTCCCGGATCGTCCCTGCTTTCAGCCAGGTATCCTGAAGCACCATGCCCACGCTCCTGCGCAGCTCGCCCCGGTTCATTTTCTGGGTATTGACCCCGTCGAGAAGGATTTCGCCCCCGTCCGGGTCGTAAAACCGCATGAGAAGGTTGATAAAGGTAGTCTTTCCGCAGCCCGTGGGGCCGACGATGGCCACCCGCTGGCCGGGCTTGACGGACAGGTTGAAGTCCCCGATCAGGGGCTTGTCCGGCGTGTAGGAGAAGCGAAGGTCCTTGATCTCCACTGCGCCCTCCACCTTTTCCGGACGTTCCGGATGCTCCGGCTCCGGCGTCCGCGCCGGGGCTTCGATCAGCTCGAACACCCGCCCCGCGCAGGCCAGCGCGTTTTGCAGCTCCGTCACCACGCCGGAAATCTCGTTAAAGGGCTTGGTGTACTGGTTGGCGTAGTTCAGGAAGCTGGTGAGGTTGCCCACGGTGATGCCGCCGGAAATGGCGATCAGCGCACCGCTCAGGCCCACGCCCGCATACACCACGGAGTTGACGAACCGGGTACTGGGATTCACCAGAGACGAGAAGAAAATCGCCCGCAGAGACGCCTTTTGCAGCCGTCCGTTGATCTCGTCGAACTGCTCCATGGACGCCTTCTCATGGCCGAAGGCCTGCACCACCTTGATATTGCCGATGGTCTCGTCGATCAGGCCGGTCTGCTCGCCCCGGGTAACGGACTGGAGCTTGAACATGGAATACGTCCGGGTGGCAATGAAATTCGCCACCAGCAGCGACAGGGGCGTGATACACACCACCACCAGCGCAATGCCCCAGTGAATGTGGACCATGAAAACAAGCGTTCCCAGAATGGTCATCACGCCGGTAAACAGCTGGGTAAAACCCATGAGCAGTCCGTCGGCGAAGGTGTCCACGTCAGCCGTCACCCGGCTGACCACATCGCCCTGAGGCTGTTTATCAAGATAGGAAAGGGGCAGCACCTGAATATGCCGGAAGGCTTCGTTCCGGATGTCCCGGGTAACGCCGTAGGTCATGTGGTTGTTGATCTGATTCATGAGCCACTGCGCCAGCGCCGCCACGGCGGCGCAAATCGCCACGTTGCGCAGATAGCCCCACATGGCGGAGAAATCCACCCGGCCGGCGTCCACAATGCAGTCAATGGCATTGCCCACCAGAATGGGGATATACAGGCTCATGATCACATACAGCGTTGCCAGCAGCAGCGACGCGACCAGCCCCACCCAATAGCGCCGGATGCGGCGCAGTACCTTCCGCAGGATCGCCATCTGATTAGCCATTTTGCACCGCCTCCTTTGGGAACTGGGAATAGTATATCTCCTGATAAACCGGGCAGGATTCCAGAAGCTCATCGTGGGTACCCTTGCCCGCCAGAACGCCGTCGTCCAGCACCAGAATTTCATCCGCATACCGCACGGACGCCGCTCTCTGGGAGACGATGAAGGTCGTCGGCGGATCATCCATTCTGCGGATGGCCATACGAAGGCCCGCGTCGGTAGCATAGTCCAGCGCGGACGCGCTGTCGTCGAGAATCAGGATGCGGGGCTTCCGCACCAGAGCACGGGCAATGGTCAGGCGCTGACGCTGACCGCCGGAGAAGTTGACGCCCCCCTGTTCCACGGGTGCGTCCAGCCCGTTTTCCTTGCCCTCGACCACTTCTTTCGCCTGTGCAACGGTCAGCGCTTCCCACAGATCACTGTCTGTGGCGCTGGCGTTGCCCCAGAGCAGATTCTGCCGGATAGTGCCCTTGAACAGCACCGCTTTCTGGGGAACAACGCCAATGGCCTGCCGCAGGGACGTCAGGTCATACGCCGCCGTCTCCACGCCGTCCAGCAGCACCTTTCCTCCGGCTGCGTCATAGAGCCTCGGAATCAGATTCACCAGCGTCGTCTTGCCGGAACCGGTGCCGCCGATGATGCCGATGGTCTGCCCCGGCTGGGCGGTGAAGGTAATGTGCTCCAGAGAGGGATTTCCCGCGCCGTCATACCGGGCGGTCACATCCTGAAATTCCACCTGTCCCTTCAGATCCGCAGCCGTGCGGGTGCCGTTTTCCTGACCCGGCTCCAAATCCAGCACAGACGCCACCCGGTTCCCGCAGGCGACGGCCTTGGTGATGGTGATGATCAGGTTTGCCATCTTGATCAGCTCCACCAGAATCTGGGACATATAATTGTAGAGGGCAATGACCAGTCCCTGTGTCAGCACGCCGCTTTCCACCTTCAGCGCACCCACATGCACCAGCAGCACCACTGCCAGATTGATGACCACGTAGGTCACAGGGTTCATCAGAGCGGAAATCCGTCCTGCGGACAGCTGCTTGCGGGTCATGCCCTCCGTTTTTTCCTCAAAGGACGTAACCTCTGCGTCCTCCTTGCAGAAAGCCCGCAGCACCCGAACGCCCGTCAGATTCTGCCGGGACGCGGAGGTCACGCTGTCAAGGGACGCCTGCACCCGCCTGTACATGGGCATGGTGATCAGCATAATGCCGAAAACGATGATGCACAGCACCGGAATGACCCCGGCGAACACCAGCGCCGCCTGAAAATCGATGGTAAAAGCCATGACCATGGCGCCGAACACCACGAATGGCGAGCGCAGCAGCAGCCGCAGCGTCAGGTTCACGCCGTTCTGCACCTGATTGATGTCGGAGGTCATCCGGGTGATCATGGTGGATGCGCCCAGCTTATCGACCTGACTGTAGCTTAAGTTCAGAATATGCTCCAGCACCGTATGCCGCAGCCGTGTGGAAAAGCCCACCGCCGCCACAGCAGAAAAATACTGCGCTGTCACCGAACTGGCAAGCCCCACGACGCCCAGTCCGATCATGACGGCGCACATTTTCACAATGTAGCCCCGGTCGCCGCTGCCGATGCCCTTATCCACGATACTGGCCACAACCAGCGGCACCAGCAGCTCAAACGTAGCCTCCAGCAGCTTGAAAAGCGGCCCGAGGACGCACTCTTTTTCATAGCCCTTCAGATATTTGAGAAGTTTTTTCATACGCTCACCCCATAACGGCGTCATTATAACACCCTTCTTGCCGGAAAGCAATGTCGTGTCGCATAAAACGGGGCGATTTGTCAGCGCCGTTCCCCACCTACGCCGCGGAAATCGGTGGTTTGTCTGAAAAAGCAGTTGACATTTCCGCCAATTCCGGATATAATGAGTTGGCTAAAGAAATGCTAGTGTAGCACAGTCGGTAGTGCATCTCACTCGTAATGAGAAGGTCGCCTGTTCGAGTCAGGTCACTAGCTCCACAAAAACCGCCGTTTTCGCCACGAAAACGGCGGTTTTTCTAACTTTTTAGGGTGGTTTGAAAGACCCTGAAATTGGCTTGGCGTTAATTTGGCGTTATTTTTTTGAAGGATTCAAATTTTTGAAAAATCGGGATTTTGAAAAACCGGATTTTCCGAACTTTTTTGAAGTGATTTGTTTTTGAGGAAAAATAGACGCAACGGGACAGGAAAAAATGATTATTCCACAAACTCGGAGAATACTGAACTTTTTTGGCTGCTTTTGATTCAATGATAACATGACGATTTCGAATGAAACCACAACTTTTCAGAAGATACCAAAAGTTGCTGAGCGCACCATTATTTGGCGTTATTTTCTATGATGGAAAGCTGGTTTCAGAGCCTCAACCATAAAACAAAGCAGGTAGGACATGAAATCCGACCTGCTTTGTGTTATACCTGAGCAATTATGCTTCGGTTTTGCAGAGCATATTTTCAAGAGCGTTGGATGCTGTGCGATCATTCTCTTTCAGGGCGTGGGCGTAGATGTTCATGGTCGTGGAAGCCTGTGCATGACCCAAACGGTTGGACACGGTACGGACATCCTGATGCGCGGCAATCAGCAAGGTTGCTGATGTATGACGCAATCCATGGAAGGGAATGTGCGGAAGCTGATCGGCTGGCTCCTTGCCTGCATTGTAGCGATCAATAGCATCCTGGAAGGTGGCATATGGTGTAGAGTAACTCATCATGGAGCCGTCAGACTGGGTAAAGAGCCAGTTATTGCCTTTCCAGTAGGCACCCAGCGATTCCTTTGTTTTGGTCTGCTCGACCATCAAATTGCAGAGCCGGTCTGTCAGGAATCTGGGGATGCTGACCTCTCGACGGGAGTTTTTCGTTTTCGGTGCTTTGCAGACCTGCTTGCCGTCCACCACTGCTGCGGCTTTGGTGACGCTGACAGTGCTGTTTTCGAAGTCAATATCAGACCATTGCAGCGCCAGCATTTCTCCTTTCCGCAGCCCAGAGAAGACCGCCAGATTAAAAAGAACTCTGAGCTGTTCCGGCATGGTTCTGGTCAGCGTGTAATCACCAACCTGATACTGGATGCCGGTATCATCCACCCGGCGATGGCCCCGTGTGTAGATTTCATAGGGCTTTTCAATGAAATCAAGGAAGCAGCCTACCTGTGCCGGTGTGAAGAACTTCAGCTTATCTGCAACATCCTCACCGTGGGTGCGAACCTTGTCACAGGGATTCCGGTTCAGGACTTCCCAGTCCACAGCGGTTTTGAGAATGGAGGACAGAACATTGGATGTTTTGGCAATGGTTCCCTTGCTGTAGCCTCCGGGCTTGCCGTCCCGCCGCACACCGTCTTTTGTCATGGACACATAGAAGGCGTTGACATTGTGGGGTTTGATTTCCGTCAGGATCATGTTACCGAGCATGGGAAGAATTTTGTCATCAATTTCTGCGTTGTACTTTTCCAGCGTACCTGGCTCAAGATTTTGAGAAGCGTATTCTTCTCTCCACCGGTCAACGAACTCTCGCAGGGTGGTTTTTTCTCCCGCCAGAACCAGCCCATTCTTTACACGGTTCTCAAAGTCGATGGCAAATGCCTGTACCGCCTTTTCCTTTTTCTTTGGTGACAGGTCTTTCGGGGGTGTAAAAGTGGTTGTTTCTCTTTTACGATGTCCGTTCAGGTCGAAACCAGCATATACGGAAATCTGGTATGTACCATTGCGTTCTCTGATTGTTGCCATTGTGTTGGCTCCTCCATTTCTTTTAGTTTATGCAATTACTATACCGAGAAAAATGGGGTTGCACCACTTTGTCAAGAACCGAACTTTTTTGTTGTAAAAAATTCGATTATTCGAAAAACTATTAGAGTTTTTCTACTCTACGGCGGTAACGCAAACAGGCTCAAACAGGGACAGCACCTGTTCGAGATTTATTAGATGCTTATTCCCACTTTTGATGGACGGGATCGTGCCATCGGCAATCAGCTTGCGAAGGGTATATTCGGTGATTTGGGTTTCGGGATCAAGCTGCTTGAAGTAGTCAGCTGCTTGTTTGATACTTCGGATTTTGCACATAATATTACCTCCGGTGTGATGGATATAGATCATCAAAGTCACATGAATGCGCTGGAAGAAAAGCTCCTCCAGCGCATGGTATCTGACGTTGATGTGGTAGCGCCGGTTGTTTGTCCGCATATAAACATGCCTTCTTTTCTTCTGCGGTCAGAAAGGCAGCACTAAGCGTTACATTGATAGGGGTAGAAAGGTCGCTCTGATTCAGCAGAGGGAGCACCAATCGCAGTTTGCCATCTGAGACCGTGCCAGAATATCCAGCCCGGTAGGTTTTATCCATTCCGGGATATTGCCTATCCATATCGATAGACAGAGAATCCGGCGTAAGTACAGGCGCTGTAGGTTCCGTCTGAGGTGATACAGGAGACTGAGGCTGTGTCTCTGGCTGTATAGGAGCCGGTTCTTCCAGAATAGGCTGGGGCTGTGTCTGCTCCTGTGTTTCTGTGGTCATGGCTTCAGCAGTGCTTTCCTGAGAGGCAGGTTCTGTCTCATCAGCGAAAACGGTCAGACAGTTCCCACTGAGAAGGCACAGTGCCAGTAGAAGGGAAAAGATTCTTTTTTTCATGTTCATTACCTCCCGGAAATTTGCGCTGTCCACTCTATATATGCAGGCGCAGGGGCGCTGCCCAAATAGAGAAACGCAAGATTCTCTGTCAAAATGGTCTTTACTTCCTGCCACACAAGTTCAGCATCTTTTCCTTTTAGATGCTCAAAGGAAGCGTTCAGAAGAAGAATGGGCGGATTCATAACACTGGCACGGAGCAGGGATGCAAGTGCCAGTGTTCGGGGCGTACACCGCTTTGCGGGATTATAAAGATCATGCAGGGGCAGATAGTCAAAGGCGTTCTTTCGGATGCGGCTTCGGATCTCGTCCCCCGATAACCCTGCCAGTACCATGGGTAGGCGCACCTGTTCCAATAGGGTCAGCTCCGGCAGGAAGCCCCCGTCCTTGGGGACGGCTCCAATGCAATCCCGGCGAAATGCTGCCCGTTCCGTTTCTGACATGGTATAGGGGTTCTGCCCAAGCACGGTAACAGTACCCTCGTCCGGCTTTTTCAGCCCGGTGAGCATTTCAAACAAAGTGTTGCAGGCTTTTTCGCTGCCCTGCAAATAGCAGCAATCCCCGGGGACAAGCGCCAAAGAAATTGGGCCCGCCTCCGGGAAAAAGCTGCGGATGGTTTCTGCAATGAGTATGTTTTCCATTTAGCGCACCACCGTTAAAATTCCCGCATCCATTTCGCACACGGTATCACACAGCTCGTCGATATCCATCTGGTTATGGCTGGCCAGAATCACCGTTTTTCCCTGATACCGCAGTCCCTTAATCAGTTCTCGGATATGCAGCACCCCATACTTATCCAGACCATTGAGAGGCTCGTCCAAAATGAGAAGACCGGGATCTTCCATCAGAGCTTGAGCCAAGCCTAAGCGCTGACGCATACCAAGGGAGTATTTCCCCACTGGCTTGCGCAAGCTTGGGTCAAGTCCTACCAACTCGATAGTATCCAGAATGGTGTGGTCGTTGGCGATTTTTCGCAGAGAGGCCAGGAGCTTCAGGTTTTGGAAGCCGGACAGATGAGGTAGGAATCCCGGCGTCTCAATGATGATGCCGATGTCCTCCGGGAAGTCCGTTTCCTTGCCCACTTCCACATGGTTGACATAAATCTTTCCTTCATCCGGTCGGAGGAAACCACAGATGCACTTCATCAGGACGGTTTTGCCGGAACCGTTGTTGCCAACGATGCCGTGGATTTTTCCCTTTTCAAAGGTGTGGGAGACGTTTTTCAGCACCTTTTCTTCACCAAATGACTTGCTTACACCTAAAACTTCTATGCAGTTGTCCACGTTATCCCTCCGTTCCTGTGAAGGTGAACTGGTATTGTTTGGCTGCTCGTATGGCAAGGAAGAAAAGCATGACAACCAGACCGGTAAAAATACAATATGACTGCCACATCCGGGGCAGTTTGTCGTAACCGAAGTTGTGCATATGGTAGGTGGCCTGATTTAATGGCGACACCCAGCCGATGATGACATTTGCAATGTAATAGGCTTCATCCGGCAACTTCAAAATAAGCTGGATCGTGTCCGGCTGCATGAGGATGCCATACACACTGTAAACCAATACGCTGACCACGCCTGCTACCTGTCCAAAGCGGAGGTTACACAGAAGCATGAGCATGACCATGACGGAGGTGTAGCCCAGCATCAGGAAAAAGATAGACACCATGCTCTGATAGGGCCAGCTCATTTCCAGGGTTTTTACCAACGCCGGGATGGCAACCCGTTTTCCGGCATTGGTGTACCCTAAAATCGCCGCTGTGGGACTCCACATATTGGCGGCGAAAGACTGGCGCATAGAGAAAAATATGGTACAGATCAGCACAAACAGTAGGTATACAAAGGTAGCTGCCAGAATATAGATCACCTGCCCGGTGATCCAAGTCCTCCGCTTGGTGCGTACCAGATACAGGGGTGTGCCGGAGGACAGGAAGGGCATATCCGCAAACAGCAGCACCAGCAGTACCGAGGACAGGAGAATGGAATTGCTGTCACCGAAATTCCAGATGAACACTTCAACAAGCTGCATGGTGGTGTTATGATCTACGGCGAAGGTCACTGCTTTGTCTGAAATGAGAAAACACATGATGAATGTGAGCAAAAAAGTGACCAAAATCCGTGGATTTCCCCACCACAGGCGAAAGTTATATCCGGCGATGGAAACAGACTGACGAATCTCGTTCATAGCTGCTGTAACCTCCTTTTCCCCCGGACGTAAAAGACCAGTCCGCACAGGAACGTCAATTCCAGCAGGAATAGGGCCGCACTTCCGATTCCATAGGGCCAAATCTCCGGGTTCAGCCAGTTCTTGGGGTAGAGCAGCCAGGCATCCGGGAAGTACCGTTCGTAGAGAATGACCAGCAGGTAGTACACAATGAAGGGGGATGCGTAGGCGATGTATTTGCTCTCCATAATGGTACTCATAGTCATGCCAACTACTGCCCATAGGCCGCCATTCAAGGCCAGCAAGGCTAGCTTCCCAACAAAGCGGGTTTCAATAGGCGTATAGGCTTCTGCCACTCGCTCTATCGGTGTAAGAATTAGCACCGTCAGACCATAAGCTGTTCCCATCCCCAGCAGTACCGCTAGTCCACCGCACAGCCAGCAGGCAAGCACCTGCCCTATGAGATATTGGGAATTACTTCCCCGAATCACAAGAAAGCGGGCAAACTTACTTTTGATATCCTCCAGATACCTTGCAGCTAGTGGAACTGCTGCCAGTATCGGCAAAAAGGATGCAAGGATATCGGAGGAGAGGGCATCGGAGAAGAAGACATTATGATATCCTTGATAAAGATAGGCCCTTTCCTGCCTAATTCGGAGCAGGGGTTGGAGATAACCGAAAACATCAAGAACTACAAAGGCAACGACTGCCAGCCAAAAACGAGGGCCAAAGCCCCGGTGGAGTTGGGGCGTGATTTGATTCATTTGTATGCTTCCCCCCTCCTTTTACGCACTTTATTATACTAATCAAGGAGTATAATGCTGCTGTCTTCTGCTTAACTGATTATTGAACCATCTACGGCATTAATCCAAACAAGTGCCGGAGCTTCCTCACTTACTATACGATGGTTTGCATAGTAGCATTGACCGCTTTTTTCGCCTATATACTCAACATCACCCTTAAGGATGAGAACAGGAATGTAATAATAGTGGTCATCAGTATTTGCAATTGGCACTCGACCCATTCCGTATTCAGCCTCTGAAAGTGTGACATTACAAAGGATTCGCTCTCCTTTTGTGTCTTCAAGAGGAATGCGTGATTCTTCTGGCAGGCCATAGGCATCAGAATCACTAAGGGACATATGTTGTTTAACTCTCGCTATCAATTCATCAGCAGAAAAAGTTTCAACATTTTCGTTACGTGTCTCAATAATATCTATTGGTGAATCTAAATTGAAATAAACTAAATCACCGTTGGCCGAGAACAGGAACTCCGCATAGGTCATACCATAGGTGGCAACATAAGCATCTTGGTAGTTCCCCATATGTTGACCTAAAGTTGCAATGGTACCACATATTACAGGGGCAGCAACAACCTGAATAACGTATTCCTCGGTATCCCCAATTTGCTTCGATTCAACTTTTGCATTAGCAATACTCCATGACCCCAACTCCATCTTGTCCAACATTTCCTGTGCTTTATTGCTGGCAGCGTCAATTTGCTCCTGGGTAGGCGGTTCAGTTCTACAAAGCATCGAACGGTAAATCGCCATATCCACAGGATAAAGATTCAATCCCTCTGTTAGATTACGGAAAATGGATCCAACTACGCAGAAACTTGCTATAGAACTTTTGCAAACTATGGCTAACTTTCGATACCCCAAAACACATAAGAAAAACAAATAAGAAAAGGTGTCCATTCGGATTTGATACGCCGAATGGACACCTTTTCTTAATTTGCATAATGCTTCCAGGTGTGCTATTATACCCGTATAAAATGACGATATCAGGTAGGTGATTTCTGTGCGGATTGCAATTTGTGATGATGAAGCCGATCAGCGTGAGGTGATGCTATCATTTGTCTGTCAGTACAATCCAACGTTGGCTGTAGATACATACGATGCTGCCATAGACTTACTACTTGCAGTCGAGAAGATTCCATACGACATTGTATTTATGGATATTGAAATGCCCGCACCAAATGGTTTTGAGATTGCGCAGCAGCTAAAAGTCAAATCAAATTCCCCACTGGTGATTTTTGTAACCAAGAGTAACTCCTATACCATTCAGGGCTATGGCGTTGCTTTCCGTTACCTTGCCAAGCCAATTTCATATGCGATGTTTTCATCCGTCCTCTCCCTGGCATTAAAAGAACGGGAACCCGCAAAAGTTTCTATTGTCTGTGATAATAAACTTATGAATAAACAGATGACAATTTCCGCATTCAGCGATGAACTGGCGCAGGTGCGGACGAAGAAGAAAGAATTTCTCAGTCAGATCGAGCGGATCGTCCCGTGGGGAGAATGGCTTGCCA
>OLPR01000449.1_pt1 | contig 37924 bp, 37 predicted proteins | sample 1672761 | NCBI WGS metagenome assembly OLPR01 (sample SAMEA3136721, study PRJEB25190) | human gut metagenome | biome: human gut; feature: human-associated habitat; material: faeces | place: Austria | collected 2013 | reverse complement strand
TTAAGCATTGGGGTGTCAACTTCTAAATATCCCTTTTCATCTAATATATTTCTTATTTCTTTTACTATTTTACTTCTAATTTCGAAAGTTTTCTTAACTTCTGGATTTACAATTAAATCTACATATCTTTGTCTATATCTTAAATCTGGGTCTTTTAAACCATGGAATTTTTCTGGTAATGGTCTTAAAGATTTAGATAATAATGTTACCTCTTTTGCATGAACAGATATTTCTCCAGTTCTAGTTTTAAATACAAAACCTTTTATTCCTATAAAGTCACCAATATCATAAGTTTTAAATGCTTTATAGCTTTCTTCTCCTAAATCATTTATACTTACATAACTTTGTATTTTTTCATCGCTGTCTTGTATTGTACAGAATGATGCTTTACCCATTATTCTTTTTGCAATTATTCTACCTGCAACTGATACATCTTTTTCTTCGTATTCATCATAGTTTGCTTTAATTTGTCCTGCTGTTTCTGTTCGATCATATTTTGTAATAGCAAAAGGGTCTTTTCCCTCTTTTCTTAACTCTTCTAATTTTTCTCTTCTAATTTTCATTAATTGATTTATATCTACTTCTTCATTAACATTATTGTCCATTAAAATCTCCCTTTCCTCTTAAAATCTTGCCCTATTATATAACAAATTTGTAATATTGTAAACTGATTCTAAGGATTTTGCAAACGTTTGCTAGGGATTTGGGGACGTTCTTTAAAATCCCTATTTTATTTTATAAGAAAAGTGGCCTCACCACATATGCAGATTGCTTCGTAATCGCATGGACATAGGTAAATTAACATTTCAATATACGTCGTAAAAAACTGTTAATTTTTCTATATAATAAAAAAGATTTTAAGTAACAAATGTACTTAAAATCTTTTTTATATTTTTAATCTAATTTTTTATCTACAAACGTTAGAATTGCAGTTTTTCCTCCATTTACTGTGATATTTTTAGCTGTTTCTGATAATTCGTAACCTTCTGGTACAGTAATTTGCTCTAATGTATATTCTCCTTCTGGAACACCATAAAACATTATCTTACCATCAGTTCCACTCTCTATTTCTCCATATGTTTTACCTTCACTGCTCTTAAGTGCAAATCTAGCACCAACAATTGGATTATTTTCATTATCTATAACTGTTAAATCAATTGTACCTATTGTTACCGAAGTTGACCATTCAATTGTTGAATTTCCTTCTAAATTATCTAACTTTGTACTTAATTTTACATAATCTTGCATATCACTATTTGAATTTTCGTAAATTAATCCTATCACTCTATCAACAGATGCTTCAAACTTTATATCAAAAGTACTATCTGCTTCTGAGCCATTAATTTTAACATATACAGAATCTCCATCAGCTAATAATGTTTTTTCATTACCATTTTCATCTGTTACCATTGCAGATGCAGGTGCACTTTCTAATGTTGCTCTAATATAATTTACCTTTGATTCTTCAACACCTTCCATTGATACAGTATATGGACCTATTAAAGCATCTTCTCCAATATTTTTTACTATATTAATATTTGAATTATTTATATGCATTACTGGAACATCTGTATATGGTTCGTTTTCCGCCTTTTCTATTAATTTACTAGCTGCAGTAATTATTCTATTACAACTTTCTTCTTTTCCCTCGATTGGTTCTATATTTTCAACTCTAAATATTTTTGTAGCTTTAAGTGATTCTCCAGTTCTATTCATGACCTCCCATACAGCCATTTGAGTCGCAATATATGCTTCGTCCGAATTTGCACATTGCATTTCTTCTGGATTACGATTTGGATAACCATTTAACAATACTGCCATACCTGCATCAGATAAATATTTCCTAAATGTCATTAATTCACCATTTGGTTCTTTTGCTCCGTAATCGATGGAATAGGCAACATCTCCTCCTAATGTTATTTCTTTATATGATATTTCTTCTTGGTTATAAGTATCATATGCAACAACTATTGAATCTGGAGTCTTTGACTCTGGCATCTGTGGTTCATGATTAATCTCCTCTGAAGATATCTCATTAGAAGATACTACATTATTTGCAACACTTGTATTGTTTTGATTATTATTTTTTTTCAGAAAGTACATAGCTAAAGCTATAAGAATAATAAGTATACCTATTACTATTACATAATTTCTTGTAGTATGAGTTCTCTTATTAATTATTTTGTTGGCACTTGCTGTTTGGTTGACTTCATTTTTCTTTTCCATAATATTCTCCCTTATTATTTATTTTCAAAACTACACTTATTATATGATTATTTTTAATCAATTTCAATAAATACTTAGCATTTTATCCTAATATTATAAAAAATCAAAGAAAAAAACTACCTAATGGTAGTTTTTCTTTATTTTACATTGAATGTTTACCTTTTCCTCTTTTTGTCTTTTTTTCTTGTTTTATCTCTTCTGCATAATTATAAAAATCATCTAATGCTTTTTGATGTCTATAATTTAAAGATGCAGTATCCTCTTTCTTTTCTATTTTTTCTTTTATTTCTTCTTTATTATTAGGTGTCTCTTCTTTCTTTGCTTCTTTTACTTTTCGTATCTCTTCTAATTTTTTTTCATCTTCCATTTCCTGTATAGCTTTTGGCTCTTTAGCAGCTGCCTCATCTTTAAGTTCTTTCATAGCTTTTGGTTCTTGTCTTTCTAATTCTGGCTCTTCATTTATATAATCATCTTCATCCCAATCGTCTTCATCAATTCTGCTTCTTGAATATAATGAAATAGCAAGAATAATACCTACAAAGCATAATAATACTGCTGCTCCTCCAATTATTTGTTCCATTGTTAATGGACCAAATTTTGTATCATCTTTTTCTATAGCTGGATACGCAAGTTCTATATCATTTTCTTCCGTTACTCTATTTTCTATAGTTTCACTTGTCACTTGATTTGTAGTATTTGTTACTTCATTTTCTGTAGAATTATTACTAGCTGTAGCACGTGTTCTTGTGTTTACAGAACTTGTTGCAAAACTAACACTATTTCCAATAAAATTTATTACAAGTATTATAATTAATAAAATTATTTTTTTAGTTATCTTTTGCATAAGCATCCTCCTAAAACACAGAATTTTTTTCTGCTTTTAGTATATAATAAACTATTTTTTTCGTCAATAAATTTACAAATTTGTGTATAGCTTTACTTTATCATTTATGCATATTTGTATAGCTGTTGGCATGTACATATGAAACTTCGTCTTTGTTATATAAGTAAAAGGTTTTAAGTAGGTTGCTACTTTAAAACCTTTTAGATAATTATTCTGTTTTCTTATCTACAAATGTTAAAATCGTAGTTTTTCCACCATTAACTGTAATTTTTTTAGCTTTTTCTATTTGTGTAACTTCATATTCTTCTGGTACCTCCACTTGTTCTAGCACATATTCACCAACCGGAACACTATAGAACATTATCTTTCCATCAGTTCCACTTTCAACTTCACCATATGTTTTACCCTCTGAACTTTTTAATGCAATTCTTGCACCAACAACAGGATTATTTTCATTATCTTCTACAGTCACTTCTATTTTTCCAATAGTAACTATAGTAGACCACTCTATTGTTGATTTTACCTCTAAATTATCTATCTGTGTTCCTAATTTTAAGTAATCCTGATTTTCTGTGTTTTCTTCTTCATAAATCAAACCGATTTTTCTATTTACCACAGCCTCAAATTTTATATCAAAAGTAGTATCTTCTTCTTTATTATTTATTTTTACATATACTTGGTCTCCACTAGCTAATTCTTTTTTCTCATTTCCATTTTCGTCTGTAACCATGGCTGAAGCCGGAGCATTTTCTAATGATGCTCTAATATAATTAATTGTGTCTGGAGCTGTTCCTTGTATAGTTATTGTATATGGACCAATTAATGAATCTTCCCCTATTTCTTTCGAAATACTAATATTAGCATTATCTAAATGCATTACTGGTACATCTGTATATGGTTCATTTTCTGCTTTTGATACCAAATTATTTGCTACATTAATTACTCTATTACAAACGTCCTCACTTCCCGTTATTGGCTCCATATTTTCAACTCTAAATATTTTTGTTGCTTTTTCTGACTCTCCCGTCCTATTCATTACTTCCCAAATAGCCATTTGTGTAGCCATATATGCTTCATTAGTATTTGCTAATCCCATTTCTTCTGGTGTACAATTTGGATATCCATTCATTAAAATTGCCATTCCTTGGTCTGATAAATATTTCCTAGCAGTCATTAAATTGGTTGTTGTTTCTGGCGCACCATAATCTATTGAATATGCAACATCTCCACCTAATGTAATATTTTTAAACACCACATTTTCTTGATTATACGTATCATACACTATAGCTGTTATATCAAATTCTTTTACCTCTGGTTTTTGTTGAGGATATTCGTCTCCAATTATTTCTGATTTCACTTCATTTATTGCTACATCATTTGTACTATCAGTTATATTTTCTTTATTAAGGAAATACATTACTAATGCTATAATAACAATCAATATTAACACTGCTATTATATAACTTATTTTACTTTTTCTCTCATCCTTTTCTTTTTTCATATTCTTCTCCCCTTTTATGATAAAAAATATACATAAACAGTATATATTTTTTTATTAGTAAATTCAATAAATATTTATAATTTTATATTCTTAATCTCTGACCAATATAAATATAATTTACATTTTTTATGCCATTTAGTTCGGCTATTTCATTTATAGTTTTTCCAAATCGCTTTGCTATTCTACTAAGTGTATCTCCTCTTCTTACAGTATATATACTATGCCCACAGTCATATTCTCCGATACTTATATTTACAGGTATTCGTATTACCTGATTAATATATATTCTATTAACATTTCTAATTCCATTTATATATGCAAGTTCTTTTACAGTAGTATTATATTTATTAGCAATTCCCCATAAAGTATCCCCTCTTTTTATTCTATAGCTCATATATTTCGTTTGTATATTAGTAGTACTTTTAGCAATTATTAATCTTTGACCAGGATATATAAGATTTGGATTAGAAATGCCATTATTATTTACAATGTTTTGTACAGTCGTATTAAATCTTTTTGCAATACTATATAAAGTGTCTCCCCTTTGTACGATATAAATTGTATTATTTTTATCATCACTACCAGTACTTATAGAATTATTTTTAGTTGGTATTAATAATGTTTCATTAGCATAAATCATATTAGGATTTTGTATATTATTCAATCTTACAAGTTCATTAACGGTTGTATTATATCTTTGTGCTATTTCTGATAGTGTATCTCCTCTTTGAATTGTATATCTTATATAATCGTCAACATTACCCGTATTTCCACTATTTTCATTGTTTTCTTCATTACTTGGTATTTCTTCTTGACTATCTAATAATATCTCACTTGTAAATCTATCTCTATCAACATAACCGTTTATTCCTGGTACAGTTCCCCTATCTGTATATTGAAATCCTTCCCATACGCTCCATTTACCATTATCTGACGGATTACTTACATAATACTGTGCTACCCATAAAGGATACTTGTTTGCAAGTTCCTCACTAAATATAGTTCTGGCTGATGATGTATTACTATAAATTATCATTTCTTTATTTGTTAGTTGTTGCACTCTTTCTAAAAATACTTTAGAAATTTCATTTATCTCATCTGTTGATAAATTTCCGAAATTCTCAAAATCCATAGCTAATTTACAAGTCGGAACAGTTCCTGCAATTGTATTTGCAAAATGTTCTGCTTCTAATATAGCCTCTTCTGTAGTTCGTGCTCTTACATAATGATAAAACCCTATATTAAGTCCATTACTTCTAGCACCTTCATAATTTCTGCGAAAATAGCTATCAACTATATTCTGACCCTCACTAGATTTTATGTACACAAAGCCTATACCAGAATTTTTCACTTGTGAAAAATCTATTTCTCCTTGCCATCCACTAACGTCTATACCTTCATATACTCTTCCTGCAGGTTCAATTGCATAAATATTAGGCTGGAATATAATCAAGAAATTAGTAATTATATAAACAATAAAAATAACCTTAACAATTCTCTTCATAAACTCACCTACTTATTGTAGTTTATGATTTTTTTCTTGTTAAGGTTCTTAAGAATTAATGGCGTTCTTCGGGAATTGGGGACGATGCTTATATCCCGAAAAGGGAAAAAAGGAACGTCCCCAATTCCCGAACGTTCCCAATTTCCTACATGTGTAATCTTTTTTTGGTCTCTTCCCACATTGCCTTACCACATAAAATTACTGTTAGCAATAAAGAAAGTCCTGCTATTCCACTTGCAACAATTGTTAAAACTTTATTTTCCAGTACTCCACAAAATAATAAAATTAATTGAATCATACTAAACAAAAAAGTTAACATATGATACATTGCATATCTCATATATCTTTTTCTACTTACTATAGTTAAAACCATTAAAGTAGAATTTGCTACCATTATAACTATTGGTATTGCTATATTTATTGACCAGCCACTATAACCCAAGAAATAATCTATTGCTAGTATTAATAACGATACTAATAAACATTGTACAAATACATTTGAGGCAATATTTATATTTCTTTTTTTAGTATAAATTACCGTTCCATATACATATATTATCCCTGCTATGCAAAGCATTGACCAATGGTTTGTTTTATCTACAAGAACATTTATAATTAGCAAAATATTAATAATAATTATAGATATTGCTATTGATGCAATTAAGATTATATTATTTCTTTTTATATTAGATAATTTTGGATATAACATATTAAACACCATTACTTTCTATTTCAACATGAATTCCTAATTCTTCTAAAATCTTTTTAAATTCATCTTCTATCTTTGTTTGCATTAATATTGATGTAAATGTAAAAAACATTTTATCTTCGTATGAACATGTTGAACATTTTATTTTTTCAACTCTCTCTGGAGCAATTAAAAAGAAAAAGTCTTCTATGTATTTTTGATAATCTGCAATAATACCAATTCTACCGATATTTGAAAAAGTAGTTGTCGTATATTTTCTAATTTCTAAATAACTTAATCTTACAAATATTTGCTTCATAAATAATGGAATTATTCTTATAAAGAAGTTATTTCCTAGTTTAACATTTAATGACATTGTTTTCATTACTTCTTCTGGTTTTAATAAATTTTCAAAATCTGATTTTACCAATTTTAAAACATCATCTAAATTATTAAAATCAACCTTTTTACCATCTGCTGTAACTGTTATATAGGAAAAGAAATTACTTAATGTCTTGGATTTAAAATACTTTTTCAAATTTACAGGTACACAAATTTTTATAGGCTTATTACTAGTAGTATTCTTCATGTTGCCTAAATAAATAGCCTTTATTAATACCGCTGTTAAAAATTGAGTAATAGTAACTTCCTTTTGCTTACTAATTTCTTTTAACTTAGTTAAATCTATAATTTCATGCGTTGCTCTTATAGCTTCAAATGGAATCTTTCTTCCTTTTAAAATATATGCCTTTTTACTTATAGAATTATTCTTAGCTTTTTTATTATAATTTTTTAAATAGCTATCTTCTATATTAAAATCAAATTTTCTGTCTGTTCTTACTACATTTTTAAAGTCTTTTGCATATTCTATTTCTATATATTGATAAACTATTTCTTTAAAAAATTGTACTGCACTATTTCCATCTGTTAATGAATGAAAAATATCTATATTGATTTTCCTATCAAAATAAGTAACTTTAAATAAATAATCATTATTGGTGTTTGGATCAATATATTTGCATGGATAATCTTTTTCTTCTTCTATTACTATTTTTTTATCATTATACTCAAAATAATACCAAAAAAATCCTTTTCTTAATCTTACTTTAAAGAATTCAAATTTGTTAAGTGCATTATTTACAGCTTTTTCTAATAGTTTTGGACTAACTTTATCCTTCATTACAGCAGATATTCTAAAAACACTACTATATTTTCTGCTAGAAGATAATGGAAATATCTTAGCAGAATTATCAAGTCTTCTCCAAACTAATTCCTTCTTTTCTTTTCTTCTCATTTTATAGCTCCTTAATTATTTTTTAATAATTCTATCATTTGTTTATAAGGCTCTTGAACTAGTGGGTCATTTTCTTTGTCCTTGTATTTATATAAAAGCCAAATATGTGTTGCTCGTTCTGTTTCATAAACATTAATATTAGTTCCAACTTTTTCCGCTCTTTCTTTTAATACTCCCACATCTGCATTTAATATATCATATGTCCCTGTAAAAATAGACACATTTTGTAATTTATCTAATGGTCCATCTACAGGATTTACTAAATAACTATCTATTCCATCTTTTCCTGCATAATTTTCGCCAGCTAATTTTAGTGCTGCTTTATTAAGCATAGGATCATTTTCTTCTATTTCTGCAATTTTAGGATTATTCATCCTTACATCTAACCATGGTGATATTAGTATTGTTTGGTTTGGCATAGCTATATTTTCTTCTCCCATTTTTTCTACTAAAGCTAATGCTAATCCTCCACCAGCGGAATCTCCCATTACTACCAAATTAGATGATTCCACTTGCTGTATAACTTTTTTATAAAGTGATTCCATCATTTCGATAGTATCTTTATAATTATATTTTGGAGTAAGTGGATAATCTGGAAGTATTATTGTACAACCCAATTGATTTATAATATCTCCACATGTTTTCCAATGCTCTTTTTCTAAATCTGCAACATACGAGCCACCATGAACATACATTATCACTAAATCATTTGTTACACCTTTTTCGGGCTTAATTACATATACTGGTCTATTTTCTATTTCATATTTACTTAAATTATATTCCTTTTTGATGTATCCCGGTACTTTTGCTTTTATGTCTCCTTTAAATAAATATATAATTAACACTACTGCACATATTGTTCCAATTAATATTATAGCTAATAATATTTTAACTATAACAAATAATTTTGCTGTTGTCATTTTTCTTCCTTCCTTATTTGCCTTGCTCTAATTTATGTCTTATATTTTATCATATTTTATCTAGTTGTAAAATAATTAAATAGAAAAATCACTTATCTCTTAAAAAGAAATAAGTGATTTTGCAGAGGTTATAAAATGCTTAATTAAACAGTTTCATTTTTACTGGCCATTTCTTTAATAATAGGCCATAATTCAAACGGTGCATCTTCGATGCTATCGTTTTCTAAATAATAGCCTCCTTCGAACTTTTCTGGAACCATAAAACGGTCTTCTCTTATATTATAAATCTGCACATTTTCTATCGATGGCTCATTATTATTTTCAGTAGCTGGATATATTATTCCTTCTACATAAAAATACATATCTTTTAATTCGTCTTCATCATATTGCTCTTCCAATATTCTCTGCCCAATTTTGCAGTCTAAGAACATTATGAATTCTTTGTCTATATCGGTGCGGTAAAACTCCACCTCACTCACAACTGAATCTGAATCAATCTCGTAGTCAAAATATCCTTCAATTGGATTAAACCACCTAATATCTTCAGGCTTCAAAAGAACAGCGTCTTCATTTTTATCCTCTGGTACAAATACCATTTCAATATTTTCTTGCTTAAGTTCTTTCGAAAGACTTGGGCAAAGTTTTCTCACTTTGCGATTATCCTCTGTAAACAGATAAGCTGTTTGCAACCGGATAATTGATATTTCTGTAAATTTCTTCATTTTCTACCCCTCCATATATAACCTCTGCATTTGCAAATTATTTTTGCGTGAATTTAATTATATTCCCTTCATAAAGCTTGGTCAATGTTTTTTATCTAATTCTTAACTACGAGTATAAGAAAAATAGCTTCGCCTCATGTACAGATTACTTCGCAATTGCACGGACATAAGTAACTTAACCTTGTTATATATACGTAAAAATCTGTCGATTTTTCCTATATAATAAAAAAAGACCATCTAAAATTAGATAGGTCTCTTGAGCATAATTTATTTTTGAAAGTCCTCTATATCAGATACATTTAATGCAAAATATGGTAATTCTTTATCTTTTTCTTTTAAAAATATTACAAATGAATCATTAAAAGAAAAATCTCTAATATCTTGTGGCTCTACTGCATTTGTTGTTACAGCCATACCAGCTTCGCTAGTTAATTTTGCACCTTCTTTGTTTAATTCAAATTCAATAGTTTGCATTGCTTTTTCTATTGTTAATTTTTCACCATTAACATCTTCAAATTCTTTATCTTCTAAATCTGTATATTCTTTTTCGGAATTAATACTAATTTCTGGAACTTGCAAAATTTCAGCTTCTTCTAATGAATTATTTCCCGTATAATTAATTCTTTCATTAGTTATTTTTTCCCAAATCTGATTAAAATTTTGTATTGTATTTGTTCTACATAAAATTATTTCATCATTTGTTGTAGTTGCTATTGATATAGCTTTATCCTTTTCGTTGTTATAATATAATACACTAACCTGGCTTCTTGCTTCTGAATTAGAGTTTGCTTTTAAGCCAAAGTAACTTGTTTTAGTATCTTTTCCTGCAAAATCTCCTGTTTCTAAATCATCAAAAGGTGTTGCAAATTTTAAATCTTTTACAAGCATTGCATATATTAGATATTTTTTAGCATTTGAATCTGTGTTCCAATTAAAATTATTTATAAAATCACTTGTTTTTCCAAATTTATTATTTAAATCTGTTTCTATTTGTGTTTTTAATTCTGGCGAGATTACTCCATAAGTTTTATAATAATCTTCTTCTGAAATCATATCTGCTGAAAAAGCAGATTTATTAAGGTTATCTACACAATCTAATTGAGGAGAAAATTCTATATCTTGCTTAACAATCTCATTTTTTAAATCATTCCAAACTATTTGAAATGTACCACACCACATAGTATTTCCTTTTACCTTATCGACTAATGTTGGAACTATTTTCACATCATCTTCTTCGGACGTAAAAACTGGTGCAATTGTATTTTGAATAATATCTTGTGCTTTTTCTGCAATCTGATCATTATATTTACCTATTAAAACTATAATTGCAACGATTATAGCTATTAGAACAATAAAAAGAACTATATTGACTTTTTTATTTTCCATATTTTTCACCTCATTTTTTGCCATTATACCAATATTGCAATATTTTTACAATACTCTATTTATGTATTCTTCTAAACATTCCCCTGTATTTTTCATCTCTTTTGCAATAGCTTTTCCTACATATCTGTAATGCCATTCCTCGTTAGAAACTTTTGTTATATCAATTTTATCTTTAGGATATCTTAATATAAAACCATATTTGTAACTATTAGCATTTAGCCATTCCCACATAGGTTCATTATCTTCTGGATTTCTAGGATTACTAAAATCTATTGCAAGTCCAGTTTCGTGTTCAGAATACCCTGGTTTTTGAACTTCAGAATTTGTTTTTTCTACTGCTTCTTTTTCTGTCATACCTTCGTTCTTATATGCTTTAATTCTTCTATCATATATATCTTGTTGCTCTTCTTTATCTCTATAAGCAGTATTTATATTTAAATTAATTCCAGCTTTTTTAGCATCTTTAAACATATTATCTAGATCATTAATAATTCTACTATCAACTAAATACCCATTATATTCTACTAAATTTGCTATATAATCGTCTGGTATTTTATTAGTTCCATTTACCAAAACAACATTCATATTATCCTCTACTTCCATAGTATTTGTATTTATTGCATATGTACCAACTTGTATATAACCTTCTTGATGCAAAAATACCAATATACCAATAAAAATTATAATAAGAATTATTTTTGATGAATTCTTCTTTTTCTTTTTTTTCATTATGTATTTCTCCTTAAAAAGCCCATATTTACATATGGACTTTTAATGTTTAAATTATTCTTTATTTGCAGATTTTTTTCTAATTAATATTAATGGTGTTTGCTCTTGTCCTTGTCCTGTTGGATTATCTTTTATTAATCCTTTTAATTCTTCATCTGTTAATTTGATATCATCAGAGTGACCAATTACTTCTTGTCCTAAATCATTAGCATCAACAATCATACAAGAAATTCCTAATTTATCATGAATTTCGTTGCACACTTTTGATGGATTTTCTGGTAATAAAATTCCTATATCTCCATATTCCTTCCATACATGATCATAAAAGCCATCTAATCCACTTACTTCTTGTCCAACTATTTCGTAAAATACTCCTTTTTTACCAAATAACTTTGTAACAGCACTTGCCAAACTTGCCCATAGTACTTTTAATAGACCTACTTGATTAATAGCAAATTGCATTTTTATTGGTTCACCAACACCTACCCCTGCAGTAGTTTTATGTGCAAATTTTGATAAAAATTTCGCCCAAAATCCTACTTTTATATCTTCTCTTTTTAATACTCTATTTTGACATAATGCGATTATTTTTTCACTGCTTGATATTATATCTCCCTCTTGATATATTGGTGAAACATATTCTTTAAATAAATCTATATAACTATCTCCTTGTTTTACAAATCTTGTTTTAATTGCATGTCTTAAATAAACTTCTCCATTAACCTCTATTTCTACATTTTTTCCTTCATTAGCATGAAATTCCATTGTAATCCACCTTTCTTTCGTTTGTTTTTGTTATTTTATCCCTATTCTATATTTTTTTCAATACTTAAAATAGTTTTATTATATATATTATTATTTGATATATGATATTTATTTGGGCAATACCAGCTAATGTTCCAGTTATTAACCTTCTAAAATTAGTAGATTCCCTTATTTTTTTAAATTGAATATACCAATCTAAAAACATTATTCCTAAAAATATAAAATCTAAATATATTGGGATATTAACTTTTATAAAAATAAATATTATAGAAATAATTTGCCCCAATAATATTCCTGTACATCTACTACATATAGGAAACTGAAATTCTCCTATTTTAAAACTTCTATCTTCTCTTTGATGACAACCACACCTATTTCCTAGACGCATAGACCATGCCCATATTTTTCTTTGTGTACTCTTTTTCATTAAAATCTATTCCCGCAATCATTACATATATTTGTTGTTTTAGTAGTTGTTGTTGTATCTCCAGTATTACATAAGCCACACAATATTCCTGGCCATCCAAACAGTAAATAGCCACAACACGCGTCTCCGCCATCAAAACCTTTGGTATGTGTATTAGTATTTACAATACTCGATATATTTTCGCTTCCACATCTTGGACATCTCATATATTTTCCTCCCAATTTTTTTCTAATTATATATATATTATGTAAAAAAATCAATTAATGTTTTCTTAATTCTTGTATATTAGGTTCATAAATGTTAAAATAAGTTTCGAAAGGAGCAGACTATATATGTACAAAAAAGATTGGTTATTAAATCAAATAGATGATTTAGTTGAATTTTTAGCAAAAGTATTCTTAAATCAAACTTCAACAGAATATCTTCCAGAAAATATTGTAAATTCAACTTCTGATGAATTATATAATTCACTTGATAAATTAATTTGTGAAAAGAAAATTAATGAAGCAGAAAATTTATTATTTGATAAAATAGAAGTTCAAAATCCTAAGCATCTTGCAATAGCTATAAATTTTTACGATAAACTTAATAAATTACCAGATGAAACTTTAGAAGAAGCTAATTATTCAAGAGAAGAAATAAATCAAGGATTAAACGATATTTTAGATAAATTTGGAATTAAAATAGATTTAAAATAGCTCATTTATATAAAATAAATGAGCTGTTTTTTATTTTATAAATTTTTCTTTAATCTACATGTATAGCAACCTAGATTTCTTAATTTACTATATTTTATCCTAATGCTACATCTAAAATCATCATTATTACAAAACCTAAGGCTACACCAATTGTTCCAATGTTAGTATGTTCTCCTGCTTGTGATTCTGGTATTAATTCTTCTACAACTACATAAATCATTGCGCCTGCAGCAAATGCTAAAATATATGGTAATATTGGAACCACTGCATTAGTAAATAATATTGCAACAACTGCTGCTATTGGCTCTACAATTCCTGAAAGAGTTCCATATAAAAATGCTCTTCCTTTAGAAATACCTTCTGCCTTTAATGGCATAGATATTATCGCACCTTCTGGGAAATTCTGTATAGCCATTCCTACTGCCAACACTATAGCACCAGCTATAGTCATACCTGTATTTCCAATTAATACTCCAGCAAATACAACTCCTGTCGCCATTCCTTCTGGTATATTATGAATAGTAACTGCCAATACTAATTTTGTAGTTTTCTTTAAATTTGATTCCAACCCTTCAGCTTTTTCTGTTTCTAAATGCTGATGTGGTACTAATGTATCTAAAATTAACAAAAATATAATTCCTAACATAAAACCAACTGCAACTGGAACCCATGCAAATTTTCCAGCTGTCATATCTAATGCTGGCATTAATAATGACCATATTGACGCTGCCATCATTACTCCTGCAGCAAAACCTAATAATAATTTTTGAACTTTTTTATTTATTTCCTTTTTTCTCATAAAAAATACTAAACCAGAACCTAATGTTGTTCCTAAAAAAGGAATTAGTACCCCTATAATTATATTACTCATTATGTCCTCCTCTACATTTTAATAATATTTTTCTTTTTTATTATAACGCAGATGTTTTTTATATACAATTTTATTTTTTGCAATATATATTTTTTTATGTTAAAATTTTTTTGATATTATTTATTTTGGAGGTTTTTTATGACAGAAAAAGAAAAAGCAAAAAATGGTGAATTATATAATCCTATGTTTGATGAAGAATTAATAAATGAACGTTTTAAAGTTAAAGATTTATGTTTTAAATACAATAATACTATTCCTTCTAATGTAGAAGAAAGAAATTCTATCTTAAAACAAATCTTATCTACTACTGATGAGACTACAGTCGTTGAGCAACCTTTCGTTTGCGATTATGGATATAATATTTATTTTGGGAAAAATTTTTATGCTAATCACAATTTAATAATTCTTGATACTACTACTGTAAAATTTGGTGATAACGTTTTTATTGGTCCAAATTGTGGATTTTATACTGCAGGCCATCCTGTAGATGTTAACAAAAGAAATTCTGGGTTAGAATATGCTAAACCTATAACAGTTGGAAATAATGTTTGGTTTGGTGGAAATGTTGTCGTACTACCTGGAGTTACAATTGGTGATAATACTATAATAGGAGCAGGTAGTATTGTTACAAAGGATATTCCTTCAAATGTAATCGCAGTTGGAAATCCATGTAATGTTATAAAAGAAATTTAAAATAAAGCACCTAATTAATAACAGTTTATACTGTATTTAAAGGTGCTTTTTAATTTATATACTTGAATTTACTTCTATTATTTTTATTTCTGATGTTTGTAATTCACATATTTCTACTGTTGTAATCTCTCCATTTTCAGCCCCGAAACAATATCCATAACCATTTAGGAAGAATGAATATCTTTTTGGCAAATCAGTTTCTTGCCCTGTTTTTAAATTAACTTTATATGTACTCTGACCTGAAGTAAAATATGCAAATTCATCATCAATATATGCCAATCTTTCAAATCCACCATGTGCTTTCCAAATGATTTCTTCTGTATTGTTTTCAGGATTAATCTTATATAAACTAAATTCTGTTTCTATATTGTTTCCATCAGTACCTTTTCTAGTAAATACATAATTACCATCTGCTGAAAATACATCGTTTCCAAACATTCCTAATTTATGGTTTTCATTTGTGTCAAGATATATTACTCTATATGCCTCATTATCAGCAAAGTCTATATATGTTAAACAATTATCATCTACATTACTAATATATGTTCTTCCTTGTGCTAATTCTTTTTTATTTGTTCCATCAATATTTGCAGAATATATACTCCTTGATGTTAAATCTGTATAATATATAATATTATTATGTATCTTGAAATAATTTTTAACATTTTCTATAATAGTTTCTTTATTGCTTCCATCTTTATCCATAACGCATAAATTTCCTTGAGGAGTACCATTTATTCTGTCATATCCTATTTGATCTGTAAAATATATCTTATCTTCTGTAAGCCATAATTGAATAGATGCACCATCATAAATTTTTTGTACATTTCCTTGCAAATCTATTTTATAAATTCCCTTTCCTCTATAATAATTTGGCATTGTATATACATATTCACCATCAAAATAAAGTTTATTTACTCCATCTTCCATAGTATATAGTAACTCTAATTTTTCTTCCTTACAATCGTATTTAAATATATTGTTTGTAGAATTATTATATATAATTATATCTCCTATTTTCGCAAAACTACTTCCTGTTTGCATACTATATGTTTTCTCGTTTTCCAATTTTTGTTCTTCGCTTATCTTAACTTCTTCTACCAATGTATTTGTAGAATTACTCTCTTTTATACTTACATCGGTTCCGATTTTAAAAATAATAAGCTGTATTAAAACTATTATTATAATTATGATTAATGCTATTATAATTTCTTTAAATCTTTTCATTATTTAATCCCCTCTATGGACTTTTTAGCCAATATTTTAGACATATTTAAATCTCTAAAGTCCATTTTTTCATTTGATAAATTTTCGTAAGCATTATTTATATATCTTATAACCTCATTTTTAGTTTGTTCATCTACATTTTCTATTTCTAAAATTTGTATCAGTTCTGTTATAGCATCTGTTCCAGTTTCTTCTTCTAGATATTCTAAATCTATTTTTCCTGTTTCTATGTATCTTTCTATATTTCTATTTGCAATAATTGCATCAAAATTTATAAAATTCATTCCTATATATACAACAACTAATATTGTAAAATATGTTCTTAATAAGTGTTTTTGCTTATTTAATATATATAATACTGTTGGAATTAATAAAATTACTTCTGCAAATAATACACAATATACTAATAACCTTAAAAAAGTATATCCATACGCTTGTTCATAAAAATGCATTCTAACTGCAGAAGATATTATTATTATAAATGTAAATATTACCATAATTATACACATAAAGTTTAAATATTTGTTATTTTTAGCTGCATATTTTTTTGTAACTAATATCACTATTAAATTTATCACTGATACAACCATTAACTGGAAAAATCCCTGTCTTGCATAATCTGCATAATTAATATTCGTTTTTTGCATAAATAATGAATTTATCTGGATTATACAAAATACTAAATAAATTACATTTAATGATGTTAATACCATTTTAAAAGTAGTACTGTCTAAAGTTTTATTTTCTTCTTTTACCTCATCTTCTATAAAATATTCATCATACCTTGTAATAATATAAAAGAAGCTTGATAGATATATAAATATACATACTATTAAAATTACTCTTATAAAAATCCCCATTAAATCTACATTACTAAATAAATTGAAAAATGAATTTAGTATATTTGTAATCATGTTACTAAATACTGAGTCTGCTGATGCTAAAATTGCAATAATAATTATTACTAAAGGAACAGTAATACATATCCCCTTTATAATATTTTTTGATTTCGTCTCTTTTTTCTTTTCCTGTTTTATTTTAAATTTTCTAGCAAGCAAATTTTTTAATTCCGTCATTGTTTCGCCAATATATGCAAATGGTTCTATTATTATATCTAAAATTCTTTCTAGTAAGGTCTTTGCTATTAATTTTGTAGTAGTTAAACTTAAAATCATTATTATCAATAATATTGGTATAACTAATAAATTTACTATATTAAAAAAGCTATTATTAAATATAAAATATGTACTAGCCAAAATAATTATTGGTATTATTAAAAATCTTGAATTTTTATTTTTTATTTTATTTGTTTTCTCTAATAATGTTACTATGTAATATGTAATTGGTATTACAAATAATAACATTGAAAGTCCTAGCTGTTTTCCAAAGAATAATATTACACTCCATATACTGAGTAATATTGCTCCTAAAAATATATTTATTTTTTTCATAATAAAATACCTCCATAAATATTTTATGAAGATATTTTATTTCTTTTGTTATCGTTTGTCAATAATTATTTATTGTTTTTATATAAATAATTGAATTATTATATCCAAAACTAATATAAATAAACCACTTAAAAATATTAACCAAAATGCCACTTTCTATTAATATATCTTAAAACATATGCTAATTTTGGATTACTTTCATCATAATATACATCAATTTCTGAACCTAGTGGGTATATTTTTTCCATTGGATTTTTATAAATTCTAATAAATGAATTTACTTTTTGTTTTATAATTAATCTTTGTTTTTCATCTTCTTTATATTCAACTTCAGAATTTGATTCTAATGGACTACTAGTAGTTACTATTTTATATGATTTATACTCTGGACCTGTTACTTTATATTCTTTTCCGTTTGCCTCATAATAGACCATTGGAAGATGTACTCCACTATGTTCTCCTCCTCTATTAGCTAAAGTATATTTTTTAACTATTCCTTTAGTTCTTGCTTTGCATCTTTTTTCTTGAATTAGATATTTATAATAAACTTTAAATGCTATTATAAATAACACTACTGAAAATATTGTTAGAAATATTCCAAATACAATTTTAATTATTTGTGTATCTTGCATCTTAATTCTCCTCAAAATATTCTTTTATAATTTTTATCAAATCATTTAATTCTTTAAATTTATTAGAGTTTATATAAATTCCAAATTCAATTTTACCTAATTCTATAGTAGTTTTTACCTCAACTAAATTAAACTTTTTAAAATCATTCTTATCTACATATTCTCGTGTTATTAAACCTAAAGCTTTTCCTGAACTTGCGAGTTCTAGAATTGTTTTATAACTACTATTTCTTAATTTTAAATTCTTGCCGTGAGTTAGTTCTTTTATTCTTTCTACAGATTGTGCATATGTTCTTGGTGCATATATAATTTGATTTTCTATATTTTCAACCGTTAGTTTTTGGCTTGCAAATGAAGACTCTTTACTCGCAATAATTACATCATGTAAATGTCCTAATTTAATATATTTAATTCCATTCAATATATCTTTATTATTCCTTTTTGAAAAAACTATATCTAATTCTTCATTTTTCAACTTTTTCATCATTTCAGATGTTTCTTCACAAATTAAATTTATTTTTACATTTGGATATTTTAAACAATATTTATTTATAACATCTCCAAAGATACAACTTCCCATATGATTATGCGTTCCAATATTAATAAATTTTTCTTTAATTAATTGTTCGTCAATTCTATTAAGTTCTTCAATAGGATTTTTAAGCTTCTCATATAGTTCTTTTCCCTCTGATGTTAAAGAAAGTCCTTTACTCTTTCTATTAAATAATTTTAGAGTTAATTGTTTTTCTAAATTTTTGATTTGTTTGGTAACAGCTGGTTGCGATATATTTAGCTTTGCACTTGCTTTGGTTATATTTTCTTCTTTAGCCACTGCAACAAAAATTCTATATAATTCAAAATCTATCATATTACATCATTCCTGTATTATATTTTTTTCTAAATGTTTTTATATCACAAAAGCATGAGACATTCAACATATCCCATGCTTTTGTACTTAAAATCAATTAAATAATTTTAATAAATCTTCGAAGGCTTTTTTTATTTGCATACCCTCTTTTCCATTTAAATTATAATGGAGTGAAGAATTTTTGCACCCAGACAAGTGCAATACCATATTCGATGATAAAAATAAGCTAAATACTCCTTCTTGGCAATTACCTGTTTTATATAGTAAACAATTACTAATGCAATATTCAGAATAGTTGGCTCTTCTTGTTGAATCCTTTACTTGAATCCAATTATTGCCCCTAAAATAGCAACTCATTGGAATTCCATTGCCTTTGCTTATTAATTGTGTTGTCCACTCTGCTTCTGAATGATTTGAAATTTCGGATAAGAAATCATAAAAGTTGCTCATTGGAATAAAAAGCTCTTCCCACAATTTATATGCTGCTTCCCCGCTGACTTTATTAGAATATCCAAAGTATTCAGAGAACCTATTTAAGTCCAATAATTTAACATTTACATTTAATTCATCAATTGCTTTTAATACAAGTAATTTAACTTGACATTGATTTAGCTTAGTTACGACAATATTGTATCGTACTGAAAATCCATTACTCCTTAACAATTTTGTTATTCTTATAACATCTTTAGAAAGATATTTGGGAAAATGAACACCTTCTATGTATTCTGATATGCTATCTACACTAAAAACAATATCTATATTTTCTTTGTATTTTTTAAGTATATCTATGTATTCCAAAATTTTAAACCCATTTGTATTAATTCTTATTTTAGTATCTTTGAATTTCATGATGTATTCAATAAGCTTACCAAAATAAGGTACACTTGTTGGTTCTCCACCTGTTATTCTATAATTTGTGATTCCAACTTCATGTGCATTTGCAATAATTTTTTTAATATTCGAAAAAGAAATGGTTTCTTTTTCTTTTGATATGCTTTCTCCTCCTCTTTTACAATAAAAGCATTGATAATTGCAGTTTGTCGTTAATGCTATTGCTAAATAAGTATTTACCCGTTTTTTCATCTACTTTACCTCCTAATAATTAGTATCTGTTTATAAAAAATCTTATATTTTATTTTAATATAATAATTCTATTTTTAGAAATACATAAATGTTAGGTTGTTATAACTTAATGGAATATCATTGTACAAAAAAAATAAGCATAGCTTTGCTATGCTCTCTTGGTACCGATGGTGGGAACTCCCCTTTGGGCCGCGTCGTAAAAATAGTCCACAGGACTATTTTTGTCTTAAGTTTTGTGTCTGTAAAGGCAGACACAAAACTTAACCCCTCCTTTTCGAGTCCCACCATTCAAAAAAAATAAGCATAGCTTTGCTATGCTCTTCTTGGTACCGATGGTGGGACTCGAACCCACATGGTTTCCCGCCAGATTTTGAGTCTGGTGCGTCTGCCAGTTCCGCCACATCGGCATGTTATATGCTAATACATATTAGCATATATTTTTTTATTTTGCAATAATTAAATTATTAAATCTTTAAAACTCTTACCATATTTTAATGTTGGATAGTTAAAAATATCTAATACCGTTGCTGAAATGTCTGCATATGTGTCTCTTATTCCAAGATTTACTCCTTTTTTTATATTTTTTCCATAAATCTTGCAAATCACATCACCTTTTTGTACAAAATCGCCTACTTTTTTATACAAAAGGATGCCGGCAGCCAGGTCGATCTCATCTTCCTTGCGTTCTCGCCCCGCTCCTGTATGCTGAGATGCCAGTCCCATTTTTCTGGCATGGATCTCTTCGATACAGCCGTCACGGTCTGCTAAAAATGCAAGCTCTGCTTCTGCCTGAGGCAAAAGCGCTGTATCTTCTATGATCCGCGGATCTCCGCCCTGGCTTTCTACCATGTCACGGAACTTCTGCAAAGCACTTCCGTCTGCTATTTTTTTCTTTGCCATGGCGATCCCCTCTTCCGGTGTTGCCGCTTTCTCTCCAAGATAGGCCATCATGCCCGCCAGTGTTGCAGAAAGCTCTGAGATGTCTTCGGGACCGTTTCCCCGAAGGACTTCGATCGCTTCCTTTACCTCAAGGGCGTTGCCGATGGCGCAGCCAAGAGGCTGATTCATATCGGAGATCACCGCCATCGTCTTCTTACCGTGCGCTCTGCCGATCTTGACCATGAGCCTTGCCAGCTTCTCTGCCTCTTCCTTCGTCTGCATAAAGGCTCCATTCCCGCATTTGACATCCAGCAGGATCGCATCGGATCCGGATGCCAGCTTCTTGCTCATGACACTGGACGTGATCAGACTCAGATTATCCACCGTTGCTGTAACGTCACGCAGCGCGTAGATCTTTTTGTCTGCCGGTGCGATATGTCCCGTCTGACCGATGACTGCGATGCCTTTCTCATTGACCTGATCGATAAAATCCTGTTCCTCGACCGCCGTCTGAAATCCCGGGATCGCTCCCAGTTTATCGATAGTCCCGCCGGTAAAGCCCAGGCCTCGTCCACTCATCTTGGCCACCGGTACACCGCAGGCTGCTGCTGCAGGACCTGCGATCAGCGTCGTCTTGTCTCCGACGCCACCGGTGCTGTGTTTATCCACCTTGATGCCTCGGATCCCCGAAAGATCCACCGTATCTCCCGACTCTTTCATGTATTTCGTCAGCAGGATCGTTTCCTCTTCATTCATTCCCTGAAAATAAACAGCCATAAGGAACGCAGACATTTGATAGTCAGGGATATCTCCCGCGGTATAGCCGTCTACCATGTAGCGGATCTCTTCGGCGTTCAGTGCGGAGCCATCCCGCTTTCTGGTGATCACATCAACTGTATTCATCCTTCATCCTCCTGCAGGATCAGTTCCCGCATGCTCTCTCCGATAGGAGTCTTCTTTCTTCCCTCCGTGATGATGTCTGTTACGGTTTCTCCGATATCTGCAAAGGTGCTCCGGGTACCCAGGTCAACTCCTTTTTTCAGTTGATCTCCCGTCATGAGTCCGAAGATGTGCTCCCTGGTGTGATCCCATCCGCTGTGTATCGGGTCATTGCCGTGGTCGGAGCACAGGATCAGCATATCATCCGGTTTCATAGCCTTGCGGATCTCCGGCAGCCGCACATCGAATTCTTCGATGGCCTTCCCGTATCCTTCCGGATTTCTTCGATGGCCGTATTTAGAATCAAAATCCACCAGATTTGTGAATATCAGCCCCCGAAAATCCTGCTTTATCGCTTCTATTGTCTTTGTAACACCATCATCATTGCTGACGGTGTGTACGGATTTCGTGATTCCTTTCCCATTGAAAATATCATGGATCTTGCCTACTGCATAAACCGTCCCGCCGTCTGCCCGGATCAGATCCAGCATAGTATCCTCCGGCGGTGTCACAGAGTAGTCGCGACGATCAGAAGTCCGTACTCTCTGTCCGTCCGGCTGCAGCACATAAGGCCTTGCGATGACTCTGCCGCAGGCATATTTACCGTGAAGCAGCCCACGCGCTTTCTCACATATGCTGTAAAGTTCCTCCAGCGGAACGACATCCACGTTGGCCGCCACCTGGAACACGCTGTCCGCCGAAGTATATACGATCACCTTACCGGTCTTTTCATGTTCCTGTCCCAGCTCCTTGATGATCTCCGTTCCCGATGCAGTACAGTTGCCCAGCCAGCCTCTGCCTGTCTGTCGTGAAAACTCTTCCATCAGTTCCTGCGGAAAACCATCAGGATACGTTTTGAACGGTTTCGGCGTATAGAGACCTGCGATCTCCCAGTGTCCGGTAGTCGTGTCCTTTCCGGTGGAATGTTCCATAAAGCGCCCGTAAACGCCTTCCGGATGTGCCACTTTCAAACGTCCGCCTGCCGCGTCTTTGATGTTTCCCATACCCATCTTCTGCAGATTCGGGATCTGAAGCTGCGGACAGTGATCCAGAATATGTCCCAGCGTATCCGCACCCTGGTCCCCATACTTTGCAGCATCCGGCATCTCGCCGACGCCCAGGCTGTCAAGTACGATAATAATGGCTCTTTGAATCATAAATACCACCCCTGCTTTCTGATCTGCAGCGGAATGCACTGCCGAAAGTCCAGCGAGATCAGCTGATACTCCACGCCGTGATGCACTCCCTGTATCGTGTTGCGAAATCCGTCTTCTCCATGTACATGTCCGTACAGCACCCGCTTCACCCCGTAATCTTCAAACAGCTGCTGAAATCCCGAAAAGGAAGCAGCCTTTGATACAGGCGGATAATGGAGGACTCCTAACAGTTCCGCATCGTCTTCTTTTTCATAACGTTTCTGCCGATCCTTTGCAGCTTTCTGCAAAGAAGCCTCAAGCCGCATCAGTTCCCGGCGATAGATCTTCTCATCCTCTTCTCCGAACTCGTCGTTATCCGGCGTCAGCCAGCCGCGGCTCCCGCAGATGTAGATGTCTTCTGCCAGGTAAAAATCGTTTTGCAGAAACGTGATATTCTCATACATATTATTGAGTTTCGTGATCCCGTTCCACCAGAGGTCGTGATTTCCCTTGAGGATCACCTTCTGTCCGGGAAGAGCCGCCACCCAGTCCAGATCCGGTTTTGCCTCTTCCAGTTTCAGTCCCCAGGAAATATCTCCGGCGATGATCACCGTATCATCGTCTGTTATCCTGCTGCACCAGTTGTCGTGCAGTCTCTGTGCATGATCATGCCATCTGGGCCCGTAAATATCCATCGGTTTTTCTACGGAAGAAGCAAAGGAAAGATGCAGATCAGCGATCGCATAAATGCTCATATTCATCCTCCGTTTCCTCACCCAGTACCGAAACATTTTTTAATGCCCGCTGGATCCCGCGCGTTCGAACTCCCACCAGGGTTTCCAGATCTTTTTGTGCCTGCTCCATCTTCGTCTGTGTCTTCACCAGCACATTGCCAAACTTCTCAAATTCTGTCCGCACCTTTGCAAGCGTATCCCAGACCTCGCCTGACCTGCGCTGTAAAGCGATAGATTTAAAGCCCATCTGAAAGCTGTTCAGCATAGCCGCCATGGTAGTCGGTCCGGCGATATTGATCCGGTAATCCCGCTGCAGGCTCTCTACGATGCCCAGCCGCAGCACTTCCGCATATAGGCCTTCAAACGGCAGGAACAGGATCGCGAATTCCGTCGTCTGCGGCGGCTGGATATACTTGCTTCGGATATCCTTCGCTGCCTTGATCACAGCGTTTCTCAGGTTGTCTGTCGCTATTTTGATCAGCTGCCGGTCGCCTGTATCATAAGCGTCCTGCAGGTTGAGATATGCATCCCCCGGAAACTTGGAATCGATGGGAAGATACACTGGTCTGTCTCCTTCTCCCGGGAACTTCACAGCGTATTCCACACGCTCGCTTCCGCCCTTTACCGCGATGTTTTCTTCATATTGTTCCGGCGAGAGGATCTGCTGCAAAATAGCCCCCAGCTGGATTTCTCCCACGATCCCGCGGGTCTTCACGTTTGAGAGGACTTTTTTCAGATCCCCGACGCCTGCCGCCAGGTTTTGCATCTCTCCCAGTCCGCGTGTGACCTGCTGCAGGCTCTCACTGACCTGGCGAAAAGATCTTCCGATCCGTTCTTCCAACGTTTTCTGCAGTTTTTCATCCACCGTGTTTCGCATTTCTGCAAGCTGCCGGTTATTTTCTTCTGTCATGTTCGATACTTTTTTCTCCATGGATATTCTGATATTTTCCAGTCGCTGTTCAATATCCATGGAGGTACGGGCAAACTGCTTGTTCAGTTCCGACAGCCGGCGGCTTTGCAGCTCCATGCTCTCCCGCTGCGCCTGCGACAGCATATCGCCCATGTTCTTCACGCTGCTCTGCACCATGCCGATGGTTTCCTGCCGGGAGCGGTACATTTCTTCCCGCAGCTCCCTCGGCAGACCGCCGCCTCCATACCCTGCCGAACCGGACAGGCGCCCGGATCTGGTACGGATCAGCAGGATGATCACCAGCACGACCAGTATCAGCAGTGTGCTCCATACTCCAATCAGTAATATGTTCATATGTCTTTACCCTGTAGTCTTTATCGTCTTCCGCCGAGCCTTCCTAGTTCAGGAACGTATACGGATCCTCGTTTTCATCGTAGGAATAATCGGTGTAGATGATATCCAGTTCATGAAGCTCTTCGTTGAGAGCTTCTCTCTTTTCCTTCATCGTCCTGAACAGGGGTTCATAGCTGATCACAATACCACCTCCCTCGTAAAAACCATTATATTTTGAGGGTACGGTATTGCATATACTTCAAAGGCTGTTTCTGAGCCTTTTTCTTTAAAGCATCCTGCAGACTGATATAGGCGTCGCACAACGCATTGAACTTGCGTATGCTTGCCTCAAAAATACGAACCACTTCCGCTGCCGTCTTATCCTTCTTCGGGATCTGCAGGTCGGTGGTACGGATCTTCTGTGCGTCTTTTTTGCAGCTTCTCAGCTTGGCGATATTACCATCATAATCCTTTTTCTTGAAGATACTGCGAAATTTTGAATCTGCCATGATCTGAAGTTCTGCTTCCTTAAATTCTTCTACAACATCTACATAAAACGATTCGATTCTTCCTATCAGCTGCTTCTTGTATTCCATTCTTAACTCCTTTGATTCTTATTTTACACTAACTGATTTATTTTAACACGAAAATTCCCTTTAATACAATATCCTGCTTACCACTTTATGGATAGTATCCATGGAAAATCCTCTTCCCGCCAGTCTCCTGCCGATCTTCCCCTCCAGCTTCCGCTTCTCCGCAAACTCCAGCTCTTTCGGATCGATCCCTCTGACGATGCTCTCCGCAATGGAATATGCCGTCTCGAATTCGTCCGGAATCTCTTCCAGTTCTTCGAATGCGATCTCGATCACATCTGCAGCCACGCCTTTTTCTGCCAGCTCCCGCCGGATCCGCATCCTGCCTCTGCCTTTCTGAAAGCCATACTCAAAATACATCCGGCTGTACGCAAGATCGTCGATATAATGATACTGCTCCAGTTCATCGACAGTTTCCAGTATTTCGTTTTCGCTAAACCCCTTATCCTTAAGATGACGTATCAACTCCTGCCGCGTCCTCGGCCGGCTGTTTAGATACGATACAGCCTTTTCTCTCACATCCATTTCCTTACTCCTTTTTCACGCAGCAGGAGCAGTAAACGTCTTTCTCCCACTGAAAATCCAGGAACTCCACATCGTTTCGATCCAGTACGGATATTCCTCTCATCACATCCGCAAGTCCGTTTCCTGTGTATTTGGAATACGCCTCCTTGCGGGTCCACAGGCGAAAGAATGCCGCTGCGCCCAGCTTTCGCACCAGTTCGGCCTCTTCTTCTGCAAAGTACCTTGCTGAGATCTTTGCAAGATCCATTTTTCTCCCATGCTGCAGATCGATCCCAAGCGGTCTGTCTCCGATGAGACAGGCAAACAGGTTTTTGCTGTGGCTTGCGGATATATAAATATTTGGTCTTTTAGGTCGGCTAGCTTGATCCTGCTCCTCTGCACTCTGCACATACGGCTTGCCTTTTTCCGTTCGCAGGATTTTAAGATCCGGCATCCCGGCCTCGGCAAGTGCATGATAAAGCAGTCTCTCCGTCAGTTCCCGCCCTTTTGATTCCGGGTACATATCCCGGTAGTCTTCGTATATTCTGATCTCCATTTTTATTTAAAAAGGGCGGAACAATATGTTCCGCCGCTCCTCTTCACATATTAATCTTTATCTTCATCCGCCAGTCTCTGCAGGATACGCTTGTAACCGTCCGCACCGTACACCAGACACTTGTTGATCCTGCTGATGGTAGCCGTCGATGCCTTGGTGACAGCTTCTATCTCGCTGTAAGTCTTGTCTTCCGACAGCAGCTTCGCCACCTGCAGACGCTGTGCGATCGCATGGATCTCATTGACCGTGCATACATCCTCAAAAAACCGGTAACAGTCCTCTTCATCCTCAAGGAGCAGGATCGCCCGGAACAATTCGTCGATATCATCTCGTTTGAACTTGGATTCGTAAGCCATGATACGTTCCTTTCCTAATCAGTTACTCTAACAAGATTTTACCATGGACCATAACCGACCGTCAACTATTACTTTAACGTTATAAAGCATTCCTTAGAACAGACTTTCTGCTTTCTGAAGCTGCTTGTCGGTCTCAGTTCCCTCCGGATTCTTCACCTCATAATCAGGTGTGATGCCTTTCTCCTGAATGGCATTGCCCTTCGGCGAAAAATACTGCATTATGGTAAGTTTCAATGCTGATCCGTCCTTTAGCTCTGCCGTGGACTGGATAACACCTTTTCCGAAAGTCGTCTCGCCTACCAGCTTGCATCCGTTGTCCTTCAGTGCTCCCGCAAGGATTTCCGAGCAGCTGGCACTGTTGCCGTTGACCAGCACTACCGTCTTGAGATCCGTTTTACCGTCCTTGGCCTTGTACTCCTGCTTCTTGCCGTTTTTGTCCTCCACGTAGGTCACAATGCCCTCATCCAGGAATTCGTCCGCGATTTCGATGCACTGATCCACCAGACCGCCTCCGTTGTCTCTCAGATCCAGAATAAGGCCTTTCGCGCCCTTTCCTTCCAGATCCTTTAAGGCTGCCGAAAAATCGTCTGCAGACGAGCTGATAAAACTGCTCAGCTTGATGTATCCGATCTGTCCATCCAGCATCTTGTATTCCACGCTTTTCTCCACGATCTTTTCTCTGGTGATATCGGCCTCGTTCTTCTTATTATCCCGCACATAGGCGATCTTCACTTTAGTCCCGGCGTTGCCGCGGATCGCCTTTGCCATCACGTCCATATCGTCATAGGTCTTACCGTCCACCTCAACGATATAATCTCCGGATTTCAGTCCGGCTTTCTCGGCCGGGGAATCTTTCGCCACGCCTACGATGATATAGTTGCCATTTTTATCCTGCGAAAACGTCACGCCTATACCGGAATACTCTCCCGTTGCAGAAGATTTCCAGTTTTCGTACTCCTCGTTGGTCATATAGGAAGAATACGGATCGCCCAGCCCGGCCACCAGTCCTTTGCAGGCGCCATCTATCAGATCCTGTTTATCAACATCCTTGTAATAGCTGTCGTTTATCGTCTCATACAGCTGCTCCGCCTTGCCGAAGTGCTCGTATGTACTCTTCATGCTGTTGTACTCGTCCTTCGGCAGGCTGACATATCCCAGCGCGCCTTTGCATACTGCAAAACCGACCCCGGCCGTGAGCACACCTCCTGCCAGGAAAGCCGCCACCAGGATGGCAATCAGTTTTTTCTTCGTCAATTCCATTCTTTCATCTCCTCTATCATAATCTGCACTCTCGTCCTTCCCTGCCACTGCTGCACGTCAACAGTTCCGATGAGGTCCACCGGTTCCTCGCTGCAAAGCAGGCTCCGCCACTCCTGCGCTTTTCGAAAGAGTACGCAGTCCGCTCGCGTGCCGGCTCGGGATACTGCAGTAAAGCGTGCATGCGTCTCGTCTGCGCCCATAAATCGAACACCTTGCAGGCTCACCTCCCGCAGCATGAATTTCGGTCGCTCATTGTCCTTGCCAAAAGGCTCCAGCTTCTCAAGAGTCTCCGCCAGTTCCACCGTGATCTCCGCCGGATCCAGTTCCAGATCCCACGGGATACCGTTATCAAATATATGCGGATCTGCTTCTTTTAAGAAGTCCATCTCTTCCTGGACTGCCTGCCGCAGCAGCGGCAGTTTATCTTCTGCCATTAGAAATCCGCAGGCGCTTTTATGCCCTCCGAACCGTTCAAACAGCCCGTACTTATCATCACATTTTTTCAGGACCCCATAAATATCCACCGTATCGATGCTTCTTCCGGTCCCTTTCAGGAAGCCTTCTCCCGACGGTGATACGATCACGATAGGACGATTCATTTCTTCCTTGATCTTTCCCGCAACGATGCCGCCCACACCTTCATGGATATCCGTCATGGGGAGAACAATAAAGTCGTACTCTTTATCTTCCTGTTTGAGGATCTCAAGCCCTTTCTGATACGCCTCGTCCTGTTTCTGTTTCCGGTCTGCATTGAAATGGATCAGCTTCTCTACCTGCCGATGGATCGTCTGCGGATCCCGGCTCATAAAAAGCTGCACCGCTTCTTCCGCCTCTGCCATACGTCCCGCGGCATTGATGTGTGGTCCGATGCCGAAGGCGATGTTTTCAGAAGCGACATTCTTTAAGGAAATACCTTCTTTCAAACTCTTCATGGCAGGTCTCGTGCCGGCATTGATCCGTGCCAGTCCGTATTTCACAAACGTCCGGTTTTCATCCAGCAGCGGTACTACGTCCGCTACCGTTCCCACTGCCAGCAGATCCAGCACTTCATTCAAAACGCTCTTAGGGAGTCCTGTCCGCTTCTGCAGCGCCTGACACAGCTTGAATGCCACGCCGCATCCTGCGATCCCGTCAAAAGGATAATGATCCTCTTTCTGTTTTGGATTGATTACTATACAGTCGGCTTTTCTTCCGTCGATACTATGATGGTCTGTTACGATCATCTTTATTCCCAGTTCCCGCGCCAGATCCGCCTCCTCGCATGAAACGCTGCCGCAGTCCACGGTAACGATCAGACCAACACCTTGTTCTGCCAGCTTTTGCACGGCTCCCTTGTTGAGTCCGTACCCTTCTTCTATACGAGAGGGGATATAGTGGATGAAGTTGTTTGTCAGGTGAGACAGCACCGAAGAGAGGATGCACACGGAGGTGACCCCGTCAGCATCATAATCCCCGTAGATGCAGACTTTCGTATCTTTCTTTATCTCAGATAAAAGCAAATCCACTCCTGCTTCCATATTATAAAGCAGGAATGGATCATAAGTCTTCTGTGGTCTGTCTGACAAAAACTCCGAAATATCTTCCTGCGAATCCATTCCTTTCTGATGGAGCAGTGACCGCAGTATTTCTTCCGTTTTTCTCATAAGTAGTCCTCTTTTATTCTATGTAATAGATCTAGTTCACGTATGGGTTCGGATTGACACGAGAACCATTGATACGCACTTCGAAATGACAATGCGGTCCCGTAGATCTTCCCGTGCTTCCCACGTTAGCGATCCGCTGCCCGCGGGAAACCCTCTGTCCAGTGCTTACCAGCACCTTCGAAGAATGCCCGTACAAAGTCGATACGCCGCCGCCGTGGTCGATAATGACATAATTGCCATAACTGTCACCTCGGTTTCCTGCCCAGATCACCTTGCCTGAGTTGGCTGCTACGATGGCTGATCCATAGGATCCCGGGATATCCAGACCTCCATGGAATTTATACTTGCCGGTAGTCGGATGGATCCTGCCTCCATACCCCGAAGATACCGTATGACAGGACGGCACCGGCCATGCCATGATACCTCCGTTGTATTTTGAACTGCTGCTAGAGCTTCCCGAATTACGAATGCTCGACGTCAACGCCTGTGCATCAGCTTCCAGCTTGTCCAGCTCTCTCTGAGTTTCTGCAGAGTCTGCAGCGATCTCCGACTTTTTCTTCTCTACGCTGGCCTTATCCGCTTCCAGACTGGATTTTTGTTCTTCCATAGTTGCCTTGGATTCACTCAGCTCTGCCTGCAGCGTTTCGATTTCTTTTTTCTTGGCGTCGATTTCATCGTAAGCCTTTTGCAGTTCCTCCAGCACATCCTGATCGCTGGTGTATACCTTTTCTACCAGTGACAGGTTGTTGAGGAATTCCGAGAAGCTTCCCGAATCCATCAGTACGTCGATAAAACCGACACTGCCGTTTTTATACATATTGCGAAGGCGGGCATTGAGATTCTCATTCTGGGTATTCACTTTTTCTTCAGCAACTGCCAGTTCCTCCTCCAGGGTTTCCAGCTTAGCCTGTGCTTCGCTGATGGAGGCTTCCAGTTCATCGATATCTGACTGCTTGCTGTTGATCTGTTGCTCCAGGGAGTTGACCTGATCGCCCAGGCTCTTTTCTTTCGCCCTGCTCTCATTCAGCTCCTGCTGTTTGTTCTTGATGTTGTTGCGGATCTGACTTAAGGTCGCTGCACTTGCCAGGGATGTCTCCACGGCAAATGTCAGCATCAGCAGGATCGCAACGATCATCGCAAAACGGCTTTTTCGTTTCAGCATACCTTGTCTCCTTGCATAATATCTTTTAGATACATATATGTTATATTTCTGTGTTAACTGATTGCTGTCTGTTCTGTAAACTTATCTATAAACCTATGTACGGCATCGGATTCGTCCGTGCTCCGTTGATACGCACTTCGAAGTGAAGATGATTTCCTGTCGAGCTTCCCGTCGTACCGACGTTGGCGATCCTCTGTCCCTGTGAAACGGTCTGTCCCCTTCTAACAAGGAGCTTGGAACAATGTGCGTACAAAGTCGAATATCCGTTTCCGTGATCCACTATGATATAGTTACCGAAACTCCAGTGATATGTAGCTACGATTACTCTGCCGGACTGAGCTGCCAGAATGGCAGATCCGCCTGGTGCTGCCAGGTCTACGCCACCATGCAGTTTCTTTTTACCGGTGATCGGATGAGTTCTGTATCCGTATCTGGACGACATTTTATAGTAGGAAGGCGCTGGCCACATCATGGAAATACCTTTATAAGTCGTGATCTTGCCATTCGTACTCGGCTTAGAGCTGCTGCTCGGTTTGGAACTGCTGGAATTCGGTTTCGGTTTGGAACTACTGCTCGGTTTGGAACTGCTGCTGGATGATGAGCTGCTCGCTGCCTGCTGTGCCTTGGCCTGCTCTGCACGTATCTGTGCTTCCAGAGAATCTTCATACGCTTCCAGTTCCTCCAGCTGTTCTTCCGTAAGATCCGCTTCCGTTGCCACCTGTTCCTTCTGTTTTTCCGCCGTCGCTTTATCTTCCTTCAGCTCAGCTTTTTCTTCTTCTGCCAGTTTCTTTGATTCATCAAGCTCTGCCTGCAGAGATGCGATTTCCTGTTTCTTGCTGTCGATCTCATCGCATGTCGCCTTTAATTCTTTTAATGTATCCTTATCCTGTGAATATACTTTCTGTACCATGTCCAGGTTGGTCAGAAATTCTGAAATATCGTCAGAATCGAAAAGGACGTCCAGGAACCCCACCGAACCATTCTTGTACATGTTCCTCAGCCGTGCATTCAGATCTTCGTCCTGCTGCTCCGCCTTTTCCTCAGCTTCCTTCAGCTCCTTCTTCAAGGTATTCATCTGAGTCTCCGCATCACTGATGGCAGATTCCAGCTTGCTGATATCCGCTTCCTTGCTGCTGATCTGTTTATCCATGGAACTGATCTTGTCGCTTAAGTCCTTTTCTTCTTTTTTACTCTCCTCCAGCTCCTGCTGTTTACTTTGAATGCTCTTTCTTACCTCTTTGAGAGAGGCTGCACTTACCACACAGGTCTCCATACAGAACACCAGTGCAGTCAACAATGCTACGATCACTACAAATCGACTTCTTCTCATAAAACATCTTCCTCCTGCCTGTCAAAATCCAAATATCCAATCTTCTGTCCGTGTTTCTGTTACGCATCCAGGAACTTCCTCATGGAGATGATACTTCCGCATGCTCCGATGCTGATCCCCAGTGCCAGGAAGATCCATGCAAAGTTATAGGTCAGGAAGCCTACCGGTACCATCGGCATTGATAACACCGAAAATACTTGTGCTCCGATCACATCGATGATCTTCTGATACAGCAGTGCCGATATCCCGACGGATATGCCTGCAGATATGATTCCGATAATAATGCCCTCTGCCAGGAACGGCCCTCGAATAAACCAGTTGGTCGCTCCCACGTATTTCATGATGCTGATTTCGCCTGCTCTGTTGAACACCGTCAGCTTGATGGTATTGGATACCACCACGATGGAGACGATGATCAGGAAGATCATCACGATGATTGCCGCCAGCTGCACGAAATGGGTCATCTTCAGCAGCTTGTCCACCGTATCCTTATAATACTTCACGTCCTCTACGCCGTCGTACTGACTGCACGCCTTCGCGATCTGATCCCCGTAGTTCAGATCACCGATCATAACTACTACGGAATTAGGCAGCGGGTTTTCATTGAGGCTGTCCAGCAGATATGCATTATCTCCCCATCTGTTGCGGAAATTCTCCATGGCTGCTTCTTTGCTTTTGTAATAAGCATCCTCTACGCCCTTTTCTTCTTTGACCTGCATGATGATGTCATTGGCCTGTTCCTTCGTCACGTCATCCTTGAGATAGATCTCAATGGAGTCGTAATCCTGCTGGATCGTCTGCGCTGCCGTGTTGACATTGATCACGAGAATAAAGAAAATGCTCAGGATCAGCAGCATAGCTGTGATCGCGAAGATGGAGGCAACCGACATGGCCCTGTTTCTAAGGACCTGCAAAAACGCCTGCTTCAATGTATAAAAGAATCGTCTCACTCTTCTCTCCGGAATCGGGATTTCGAGCGGAACGTTCTCGCGCTCTGTATCGTATCAAAGGTGGATTCCACGCCCTCCAGCGCCTCTGCATATCCGTAGAGACCGAATTCATCGCGGACGATCCGCCCTTTTTCAATGGCGATAACACGTTTCCCCATTTTATCTACAATATCTTTCGCATGGGTAACCATGAGAATGGTTGTCCCACGTTTGTTGATCTGATCAAGCAGCTGCATGATCTCCCATGCAGTATCCGGATCCAGGTTCCCGGTAGGCTCGTCGGCGATCAGGATCCTCGGCCGGTTCACGATAGCTCTGGCGATAGCAACTCTCTGCTGCTCCCCGGCAGAAAGCTCGTCCGGGTATTTATTCGCCTTGGATGCGATCCCCACCATACTTAAAACCTGCGGGACATATTTTTTGATCAGCTTCTTCGGCTGATGAATGATTTCCATCGCAAAGGCAACGTTCTCATAGACGGTCTTCTTCGGCAGAAGACGGAAATCCTGGAACACGATCCCGATATTTCTCCGCAGGATCGGGACCTGACGATTCGACATGGTAGTCACTTCTCTGCCCCGCACCTTGATGCTTCCCGATGTGGCGTCGATCTCCTTCAGGATCAGCTTGATAAAAGTCGATTTACCAGCGCCACTGGGGCCCACCAGAAATACGAAATCACCCTTATTGATACGAACGCTGACCTTCTCCAGACCGACGTTCGACTTGTAATATTTCGTAACGTTATCAAAAACGATCATTCTTATGATGCTCCTCCTATAGTTCGTACATACTACTATATCATACAATATTCGTGGCTATTTTTCAACATTTTTAAGAGAATTACCATAAAATGAGAGGCATTTTATCGAATAAGGGTGAAGGTTTTGTGAAGTTGTTTTTTCAATACTGGATCCTCAGCTCGATATCCTCCGGAAGCTGTTTCAGATCCGTCCGAACGACCGCAGTCGGATACGTTATGATCTGAGAAAAAGCAGTCTTTTTATCAGGATCTTTAAATCCGGCATACACGATCAGCGTGGACTTCCCATCCTGTTCTTCTAACGCCATATGATCTACCGCCACCTTGAATCCGGAAGTCGGTTTTTCCCCTCTTGTAACGATCACATAAATATCATCGTCGATGCAGCACGCCAGCGCACGTTCCAGAGTCTTGTATTCCGGAATGATATCCGATGTGATCGCTTCCGGAAGTTCATCTTCCGGCACCTGCTCGAACCCCACTTCTTTTGCCCCGGAAAACAGTGACAAAAGCAGCCAGGCTATTGCTCCTGCCGCTGCTAAAACAACCACGACAGCGATCCGTTTTCTGCGCCCGTGCAGCCATTCTTTACCCGTTTCTTTTTTCAAAACAAAAACCTCCTTCGCCTAAGGTCATTCTTGTAAACCTTATTACGAAGGAGGCATTTTTATGCTCCTTTTCAGAGGATCCTGCTGCAAAATCTGCGCAGCGCGCTTTGCAGCATCCGCTTAAAGTGCCGTCAAAGTCGCGCCGATCCCCTCTGCATAGGAAATCACTTTATCTTTGTTGCTTTCCGTGGACATGACGATAAACTGCACGTAATCGGAATCCGTCTCAATAGAAAGATGGCAGATAGCCATTTTCATTTCTGTGGTTTTCTCCGTTACTAAGACCACGTTTTCTATGGTTTTGTAACTGCCGCAGGTGAATTCTTTGGTGCTTTCGATCTGTACATCGCTGAACACATCTGTGCTTCCTGTGATATAGCCTGTAACTTCCTTGCTGAATCCCTTGAGATCGTAACCAAGACCGCTCTTGGACTGATCTATGATCGAAATAGATGTCAGCCCGCCTGCGATTTCGATTTCAAGCGTCGATTCATCGTTGCTGTAAGTATCCGGCTCGCTCCAGTCGGAATCAGCCGTGATTTTATACTTGCCGTCTTTCGTTGTAAAGTCCTGCGCTGTCGGCTTTTTTTCTTCGGTGTCTTTTTTAGCCTGATCGTCAGATTTAGAGCTGCCGCACGCAAACAGACTCAGACAAAGGACTGCCGCTGCACCGACCGCTGCGACTTTCTTCCATGTTTCTTTTTTCATCCGCTTCTTCCTCTCGTACTGCTTCTCTTTAACCGATAAGGTTTTTGACAGCCGCTTCAATGTCCTCCGCTGTCATGCCGTACTTTTTCTTCAGTTCATCCGGCTTTCCGGATTCCCCGTAAGTGTCCTTCTGGCCTACCATAGCCATCTTCACCGGGCAGTTTTTCACGATGACTTCTGCCACCGCACTTCCCAGCCCGCCAATGATGGAATGTTCTTCCGCGGTCACGATAGCTCCTGTTTCCTGCGCCGCTTTTATAAGGATCTCTTCATCGATCGGCTTAATGGTATGGATGTCGATGATCCGCGCGTCGACACCGTCTTCCTTCAGTTTTTCAGCTGCCGTCATAGCCTCGCTGACCATGATGCCTGTTGCAACGATAGTAACATCTTTACCGTCTCTTACCAGGTTTCCCCTGCCCAGCGTCAGCTGGTCGGAATCCTCATAAAACACAGGTACTTTCGCTCTGCCCAGGCGCACGTAGCACGGTCCTTCCATGGCCACCGCCTGCTCCAGCAGCTTCTTTGCAGAAACACCGTCTGACGGATTGATCACCGTCATTCCCGGGATGGTCCGCATCAGTGCAATATCTTCAAATGTCTGATGGCTTGCGCCGTCTTCGCCTACTGTGATGCCTGCGTGGGTAGCGCAGATCTTCACGTTAGCTCTGGTATAGCCGATGGAATTTCTGATGATCTCGAAAGCTCTGCCCGTTGCGAACATCGCAAATGTGCTGGCACACACGATCTTGCCCGAAAGCGCCAGTCCCGCTGCTGCGCCGTACAGATTCTGCTCGGCGATCCCCATGTTAAAGAAGCGATCCGGATAAGTCTTGCCAAATTCCGCTGTCATAGTAGATTTGGAAAGGTCTGCATCCATCACTACCAGCTGAGGATACTTTTCTCCCAGTTCGATGAGAGTCTTGCCATATGCCTGTCTCGTTGCCATAGTCTCTGCCATTAGAATTCACCTCCCAGTTCTGCCAGTGCCTGCTTCGTCTGTTCCTCGTCCGGCGCCTTGCCGTGCCATCCGGCATTGTTTTCCATAAAGGAAACGCCCTTGCCCTTCACCGTGTGCGCAACGATCGCCTTCGGCATGCCGTTGTGCGGCGCATCCAGCGCAGGCAGAATTTGCGCAAAATCGTGACCGTCCGCCAGTTCGATCGTTTCAAAATTGAAGGCGCGCAGTTTATCGGCAATGCTGCCCATGGAGATGACCTCATCGTTCGTGCCATCCAGCTGAATGCCGTTGTTATCCACCAACACCGTCAGATTGTCCAGCTTATGGTGCGCCGCAAAGAGCAGGGCCTCCCATATCTGCCCTTCCTGCATTTCGCCATCGCCGAGGAGCGTATATACACGCACGCCGTTTCCAAGACGCTTCGCGCCGAGCGCCATGCCTACGGCGACCGATAAACCCTGACCCAGCGAACCCGCGCAGGCGTCCACGCCGGGCGTTTTTTTACGATCCGGCTGCCCCTGAAGGCGCGAACCAAAGCGGCGCAGCGTGCGCAATTCTTCCTTTGGAAAATAACCTTTGTCCGCCAGAATGGCATACAGCGCCGGACATGCATGACCCTTAGAGAGTACGAAGCGATCGCGGTCGGGCTTCTGCGGGTTCTGCGGATCCAGATTTTGCAGCTTGTTATAATAGAGCATTTCCATCGCGGACAGCGATCCGCCCGGATGGCCGGATTTCGCTTCGAAGATTTCTTCCAGCGTATCCCTGCGAATTTGAGCAGCTTTTTCCTTCAGGCTTTCATACATGAAAACTCACCTCATTCCAATTTTGATGTGTTTTTAGGTCGGAAAGTGCATAAAAAATGCGGGCAATATACACAGCCCATAAAAAGGGTTGCTTCAAGCCGCTGTGCCCGTGTTCTGTGGGATGAAGCGCGGCATTGACCCGCGCTTCATCCCCTGCATTCATCATTGTCAACCGGCGAATTTCGAATCAGCGATCCCGACCCGCCATGACCATTTCGCGTACCTCCGTTTCGTTGGGCACGCGCGTATTGCAGGTGTGGTCTC
>OLPR01000435.1_pt1 | contig 38567 bp, 33 predicted proteins | sample 1672761 | NCBI WGS metagenome assembly OLPR01 (sample SAMEA3136721, study PRJEB25190) | human gut metagenome | biome: human gut; feature: human-associated habitat; material: faeces | place: Austria | collected 2013 | reverse complement strand
TCTACGACGGCCTGAAGGCCAATTTCGAAGGCGAGTGCACCGAGGTCGGCATGTATCTCGCAATGAGCCGCGTCGCTCACCGCGAGGGATACCCCGAGATCGGACTTTATTGGGAAAAGGCGGCTCTCGAAGAGGCTGAGCATGCCGCAAAGTTTGCGGAGCTTCTCGGCGAGGTCGTGACCGACAGCACGAAGAAGAATCTCGAAATGCGCGTTGACGCCGAGCGCGGCGCAACCGAGGGCAAGACTCTTCTTGCGAAGAGGGCGAAGGAAGAGGGACTTGACGCGATCCACGATACCGTACATGAGATGGCACGCGACGAAGCCCGGCATGGCAAGGCTTTCGAGGGACTGCTCAAGAGATATTTCAGCTGATCTGACGGAGATATAGCTTTGACGATGCGGCGCCTTCTCCGGATTTTGCGGTAAATGCCGCCCGATAAGCGTGATCTTCAAAACGGCTTGAAAATCGGATATAAACGACCGGGTATCCAAATGAGGCTGCCCGGTTGTTTTTGCCTGAACGAGGCCCGCCGCGCCGAGGCGCGTAAGCTACAGCAAATTCAAAAATAAATTTCCATAAACCGCAGGGGGAGACACAGCATGACATTTGAAGAAAGAAAAGCACGGATGAAACCGTATCTCGGGAGGACTGCCGATATAAAAATCGACCGTTCTTGCGGGGATGCGCATGAAAAGGACGGCTGCGCGGTTACATATCCGGTAAACTACGGGCATATTTCCGGCATGCCCGGCGGCGACGGGGAAAAGCCTGAAGTTTATCTGCTCGGAGCGGATGAGCCGGCGAATGAGTGCAAGGCGCGGATCGTCGGTGCCGTATACGGAAAGGACGCCGATGATGACAGGCTGATCGCTTTCCCCGACGGCATGAATTTTACCGAAGACATGATCCGTCGGTCATTTGCCGCGCGTGAGCTGTGCTCCGACACCGACATCGACATCGAGGTATACGGTATCCAGTTTTGCGAATGCACGGCGCACCGCTGCCGAATCGAAGGACTGCCAGACGGGGTTCTTGATGATTGCGCGGGCAAGGTGATCGTTTATCTGAGCGGACACAATTTCAAGCTGTATACGAAACGCGAGTTTGAAGAGATCCCCGATAAGCTCAAGGATGTGAAGCACAGAAGGACCCTCGCGCATATTTTCAACAGTGCCGAAATCGTCGTTGACGGACGCACACTGTTTCTTGCGGTTTTTCATGCACTCAAACGCGAAAATCCTGCGCTCTCCGATGATTCCGTATTCCGCCTGCGTTTTGCTCTCTCAGACGAGTTTACGGAAATACGGGTCATCGGTATATCCGAGCCGTAATGCGAAACGGATCGCGGCACGGCTGAATTTCCGCTGTGCCGATATCTAAAAAGGACGTGACGATATAAAAAGCCGAGGCGTTTTGCCTCGGCTTTTTACGTTATTTCCCGCAATCGTCGTAATGCGCATTATCACGATGCTCTTGACTTGTCCCACGCGATGTTTACCGTGTAGCTGCTTTTGCCCTTGTACATTCCGTTTTCGTCGAAATCGCTGTCGGATGAGTAGAGGAAAGCCGTCAGCTTTATGTCGGACACATCGGCGATCTTCGCGCCCGCGGTCAGCTTGAACGATGTGACGAGAGTTTCGTCGGTGATCTCACTGTCGAGCAGATGCGAATGCCATGCGTTGACGTCCTGGTTTACGTCGTCGTAAATATATATTTCGAGGTAATCCCAAAATTTATCCGTGATGTCCGACGGACGAAGGATCACGTTTTCGTATTTTCCTTCGGGTGTGGAGTACTCGAGAAAATACCCGATCTTCATTCCCGCGGCATCGGGATTTTTGCTTATCGCATCCTGCCAGATGTAGAGAAAATACTGCCCCGAGAGAATATTTTCGTTTGACGGGAATACCGCCATTACGCACAGGTCGCGCCCGAGCGCGCCGTCATCCTGAAAATCCTTCTGCAAAGTGTAATCCTCGCGGACTCCGAAATCGCAGTAGGTCATATCGTATATGCCGATCGGCAGCGCTTTTTCGCCGTCCTCGGCGGGGGCTTCGGTTTCCGCGGGCTGTGTGATCTCGGGAGCGGCGGCAGTTTGTATGTCGGTTTTCGGCTCCGTGACGGCGGAGCTGTCTTTACCTGCCTCGGGCTCGCTTATCCGCCTGAGCGAGCATGACGCAAGCATCACACCTGCCGCGGCAATGCATAAAAGACGTGTAAAATGGCTTTTCATACCGATTCCTTTTCTGCGTGGATTTGATTACATATTATAATAACACTGTTTTTCACTTCGCGCAATAAAAATGTTGAAAAAAGTGCATATCTATGATAGAATGGAAACAAGATATCCGACTGACGGGAGGAAACGTATGTACGTCCTTGCATGGGAGTTTCTCGCTTTTTCCTTTATCGGCTGGTGCGCCGAGGTTCTGTATACCGCTTTTACGGAAAAAAGATTCGTGAACCGCGGCTTTCTCTGCGGAATTGCCTGCCCGATTTACGGCATTATTGCGATCCTTATGATCGTCGCCTCGTCATTCGGCTCGCAGGATATGTTCAATCTCTTTCTCCTTTCCGCCGTGGTGGGCGCCGCGTCGGAGCTTGTCTGCGGATTTGTGCTTGAAAAGCTTTCCGGGTACAGGTGGAGAGATTATTCCGAAAGTAAATACAATATCGGCGGATACACATCGCTGTTTTCCGCTTTTTTCTGCGGGCTTTGCGGGGTTGCCGCGGTCAAAGTGCTCCGCCCGCTGATACATACGGCGCTTGCGGCATTGCCGGAGAATGCGGGACGCACCCTGCTTTTCGTCCTTGTCGGGGTCATGGCGCTCGATTTTGTACTTTCCGTGGTTACCGCCGTTCGCATAAGCAGGAGAACGGAGCGCTTCTGCGCCGAGATACGAATGTCCGATCCTACCGAAAAGCACGATTGCGGAAGCGTTCCGGAGCTTAAAAAGAAATACGACGAGGCGATCGCCGACGGCAGCTTTTTCTGCCGACGGATGATTTCCGCATTCCCCGAAATGACCGAGTCAAAGTATATTTCCCGATTTGACTCTTTCCGCAGATACGCCGAACACGAAAAGGAGATCAAAGCGGAAAGGGCGGAACAGCGCCGCCGCATTTCGCGGTCGTTTTACGAGGAAAAGCCTTTGCCGGATGAGGAAAAGCCGTTTGCATACGGGCTCGGACTTACAAAAATGATGTGGCTGTTCTTTATCGGCTCGGTGCTCGGCAGCGTGATAGAGACGATCTGGGTCGTGTCCGTCACGGGCGGATTCGAAAAGCGCACCGGCGTGGTATACGGATACTTCATACCCGTATACGGTGTCGGCGCGGTGGTGATGGCGTTCGTTCTGTGCCGGATGTATAAAAAGAGGGATTTCTTTATCTTCGTCGGAAGCGCCGTGATAGGGGCTGCGACGGAGTATTTCTGCAGCGTTTTTCAGGAGTTCGTCCTCGGAACGCGATCGTGGGATTATTCAGGCTCGTTCCTGAATATCGGCGGAAGGACGAATCTTCTTTATGCGTTCATGTGGGGAGTTCTCGGAGTTCTGTGGGTCAGAGAGGCATACCCGTTTATTTCATCCAAGATCGAGAAGATCCCGAAAAGGGCGGGACGGGTGCTCACCGTTATCCTTGCCGTTGCTTTTACCGCGGATATGCTTATTTCCGCCGCCGCGGTATATCGCCAGAATGAGCGCCGCGAGGGCGTTGAGGCGCGCGGAGCGGTTGGAGCTTATCTCGATTACAGATTCGACGACGAATTTCTCGCCGACGTGTACCCGGAGATGAAAAAAGCGTCGAAGGACTGATCTTTACTTTGCGGCCTCCGGCGAGGCGAGCCATTCCGCAGCGGCGGCGGACACCGTGACCGCAAGCCCCGTTCTGTATCCGCTGTCCGCAAGCTTTGCGGCATCTCCGGGATTTGAGAGAAATCCGCATTCAACGAGCACTGCGGGAATTTCCGTATGCTTCATAATATATATAGCGGAGGTCGCCCGCTTTATTTCGCGTTCGTTTTCCGGCTGAATGTAAATTTCGGCGTATTCCTGAATTTTGGCGGCGAGCGGCTCGGATTCGGCATTGTTCGGGGAATAATACACCTGAAGCCCGCTGTATTGCGGCTGATGGAATTTGTTCATGTGGATGCTTATCAGCGCGTCGGCGTTCGCTTCCTTTGCAAAGCGGAGCCTGTTCTTCAGGTCGTATGTTTTCTTCTTTCCGCGGTAATCACTCAGCTCGCCGTACATATCGTAAAGCATACGGTCGTCTGTGCGTGTCATTTCGGCATCGACACCGCAGATATCGAGAAGTGTTTTTATCCGCGCGGAGATGTCGAGATTGATGTCTTTTTCGAGAAGCCCGTTTTCGCCGGACGCACCGCCGTCCTCACCGCCGTGCCCCGCGTCGATCACCACCACGCGTGCGCACTCGTCTGTCCCTGCGGATACGGTGTATATATCCGAGACTCTTTCCGGAAGACGTCCGAAGCCGAGTGCGATCAGCGCGAACATTGCCGATACGGCGATGAATTCGCATACGGTCCTGCAATATCTGCTTTTTGCGGAAGTGTTCATGTTTTTAAAAAAGCTTTCCTTTCATGTTCATTGACGCTGCCGTCTTGTCCAATTATATTTGAAAATCACCGCCTTTATTACAAAGCATATGCCGTGCGGAAAAATATCCGTAAAAGCGAGGTCTGAAGATGAAATCACCGAAAAAAATATACGAATGTACAAAATGCGGCTACCAAAGCCCCGGATTCCTCGGACGCTGCCCCGAATGCGGCAGCTTCGGAACTCTCGAGGAGCAGCTCAGCGCGCCGCCGCCGTCGGCTTCGCCGAAGATACAGCGCAGGCAGAACGTACCGGAGCGTGCGCGTGTATTTTCGGATGACGATTCGGCGGAGATTGAACGTATCAAAAGCGGCATCGCCGAGCTTGACCGCGTGCTCGGCGGAGGCATCGTCGAAGGATCGGTGATCCTTCTCGCGGGCGAACCGGGAATCGGAAAATCAACGCTCCTCATGCAGCTTTGCGCCCATCTCGGCGTATCGGTTATGTATGTGTCGGGCGAGGAATCCCGCGGTCAGCTTAAGATGCGCGCCGACCGCCTCGGCGCGGGGGGATCGGACACGCTTGTCCTGTGCGAGACCGATATGGAATCGGTGCTCTCGGAGTACGACAGGGTATCCCCGAAGATAATGATCGTGGACTCGGTGCAGACGATGTATTCGTCCTCGGCGACGGGGGCGCCCGGCAGCGTCGGTCAGGTCCGCAAATGCACATCCGAGCTGATCGCGCGTGCGAAGCAGGATAACTGCGCCGTGATCATCGTCGGTCATGTGAATAAGGAAGGCGGCATCGCGGGACCGAAGGTGCTCGAGCATATGGTCGATGCCGTGCTCTATTTCGAAGGCGACCGCAGCCACACCTACCGCATCGTGCGCGCGGTGAAGAACCGCTTCGGCTCGACGAACGAAATCGGCGTTTTCGATATGACGGAGGACGGACTGCGCGAGGTGCCGAATCCGTCGGAGCTTTTCCTTGCGTCGAGACCGAACGGCGTTTCCGGCTCCTGCGCGACCTGCGTGATCGAGGGAAATCGACCGATCATCGCGGAGGTTCAGGCGCTCGTCGTGCCGACGGCGTTCCCGTCGCCGCGCAGAACCGCCGACGGGCTTGACTATAACCGGATGTGCCTGCTTCTCGCCGTACTCGAAAAGCGGCTCGGACTCCGCTTTTCCGGAAGCGACGTCTACTTGAACGTGGTAGGCGGGTTTCGCCTCGACGAACCCGCGATCGACGCGGCTATCGCGATTGCGCTGATATCGAGCATCCGCGACATTCCCGTGCCGCAGGACGTGATCGCGGTCGGCGAGATCGGACTTGCCGGAGAGATACGCTCGGTCAGAACCGCCAAGCTGCGCGCCGCCGAGGCCGCGCGTCTCGGTTTTGCGAAGATCGCACTCCCGTCGTATTCGGCAAAGGAAGTCGGGAATATCGAATGCACACCGCTGCGCAGCGTCTTTGATCTTGTACGTCTCCTTCCGAAAAAGGAAGGCTGAATCTAATCAATAATTATGAAAGGAAGCTTTCCCTCGAAAGCACAACAGCTATGAGTAAATGGAACGGAAAAAACGTACTCTGCATAGGAGACAGCATCACCTCGGACGGAAGATGGCAGGCTGAGTTCGCCCGCCGCACGGGATGCAACATCTCGACCCACGCAAACGGCGGGATCGGACTTATCGACATGGTTGACGGTCAGTCGGGGTTTGCGGGAGACCCGAATACGGCGGTATCCGGCAAGCTCGGTCCGCTCACCGTGGAGAAGCTGCGCACCGTTGATCTTATCATCCTGCTCGGCGCATATAACGAGCGCGATATCGAATACGGCAAAAAGGGCGATATGTATCCCGAGCAAAAGACGCTTCGCGCAAAATTTGCCTATGTGATCGAGAAAATATACGCCCTCCTTGACGAATGCGATCACCTCGGCTGCCGCCTGATGCTCGTCACTCCGCACTGCGTCGGCAGATACGATTGGGTCTGCGCCGACGGATACGAAGAATTCCCCGAGGGCAGCGGACGCTCGCTCGAAACCATGGCTGAGGAAATAAAGCGCATCGCCGGGGAATATAATATTCCGTGCTGCGACGCATGGCATACGAGCGGCATCAACCGCTTCACATGGAAACATTTCACGCATTCTTCGGTCGTCATGAACCCGGACTACGATCCCGAAAAGGAATATGTCGCACCGTATCCGCAGTATGCCGATCAGTCGCACATGAACGACGCGGGATACGCGCGCCTCGGCGAGTGCATCGCCGCGTTTGCCGAAGGAATATAAAATTCAGAGGAATGAGATGAAAACTCGGAAGAAAGACAGAAAAGACAGAAAATTCGCAAATCTCCGCGAGCAGATCAAGGAAAGCCCCGTCAAATTTGCCGTGTACCTTGTGCTCAGAGCCATAGTTATCGCAGTGCTTGTGCTCTGCATACTGCGTGACGATTGGGAGAGCGTGTTCACCTGCGTGCTCACGCTGATACTCTTCCTAATACCTATATTCGTTGAAAAAAGCTTCGGCATCGATCTGCCGAATACGCTTGAGATGATAATCCTGCTTTTCGTGTTCGCGGCGGAGATCCTCGGCGAGATCGGCAGCTACTATATCAAATATCCGCTGTGGGATACTATGCTCCATACGATAAACGGATTCATCTGCGCCGCGTTCGGCTTTGCCCTTGTCGATATATTCAACCGTAATCGGCGCATCAAATTTGAGCTTTCACCCGTTTTTCTTGCGATCGTGGCGTTCTGCTTCTCGATGACGATCGGTGTGCTTTGGGAATTTTTCGAATTCGGAATGGATATGATATTCAAGACCGATATGCAGAAGGATTTCGTAATAAATATGATCTCTTCGGTCAAACTTGATCCGACGAACAGCAATAAAGCCGTAATTATCGAAAATATAACCGACACCATGGTGAACGGTGAATCGCTCGGACTCGGCGGATACCTCGATATCGGACTTATCGATACAATGAAGGATTTGATAGTCAACTTTATCGGCGCGGTCGTGTTCAGCATCATCGGTTATATATATGTAAAGACGAGAGGAAAGGGAAGATTCGCAAAGCGCTTTATTCCCGTACTTGAAGAGGACGGAGAACAGTCCGCATCTTCCGAAGACGTTCTTCCCGAAAAAGAAGAGTAAAATTTTAAGCAATCGGCATGTCTCACAGCCGGAGCATGGAAATATTTTCCGAAAAGGGCACATTTGTAAATAAAAATCGACAAAGATTACTGTTTTTTGTCTCACGGCGGAACAAATTCTGCCGGTTTCTGCCCCGCTTGGTCAATAAAAACAAACGGGAGAAAGTTTTTTCATATTGCGGACACTTTTTTAACAAAAGTACTTGCAATGTCGCGGAGAACATGGTATAATAGCAACGTAAATCATATTAATACTTCGAAAACATGGGATGAACGGAATGTTTCGACACTTGAACATTTTTCTCCCAAGGTCTGCGAATCACTGCGGACCGCCCTAATTTGTTTTTTAAGCCGCTATCGCCGACGGGGTAAACCGGAGGCGGAGTGCTTGAAGAAAATATTTTAATTTAAAAGGAAGGACAATTATGAAAAGAATTTTATCATTTGTGCTTTGCGCAGTGATGCTCCTGTCATGCGTGGCAGTAACGTCTTTCGCAGCAGATGATGCAGTCGACGCTGTTATCGCGCAGATCGACGCAATCGGTGAGGTTAAGTATCAGGTGCGCACCGAAGCTGATGTTAAACCCTCTGTTAAGCTTACCGATCTTCCCGGTTGGAACTGGAGCAGACCTTACTTCAAGTCCGAGGATGACTTCGAAAGCGGTCCTTGGAAGCTTACCATGGATTTCAGCTTTGATTCCTACACCACCGGTCAGGATTATGTCCCGAACTTCGGTGTAACTATCGCCAATAATTATGTCGGCTATCGCTTTGATCAACAGCGTTGGGTTATCGCTGACGGCGGCACAAACTACGACATTCGCAACACCCTTCAGCCTTCTGAGTTCGGCGCAACCAAGTATGATCAGGTTCTCATGCCCGGCGTAGTTTACAACTTCACCGTTGAAGCTACCGATGACTGGCACATCATTCTTTACCTTGACGGTGTTGAAGTTCTTAACTACCGTGAAGACAGCCGTACATGGCAGATCGCAAAGAATATGTGCTGGTTCAACAGCGCATACTGCACCGCAAACATCTACAGCACCAACCTTTATTATGATGATGCGGATCACATCTTCACTCCCGCACAGATTTTCGCTGGCGAAGGCAAGGATCCTTTCGCAGGACAGCCCTTCGTATACAGCTTCCTCGGTGACAAAGTTACTCTCGAAGAGAACACCCAGACCTATACCGTTACCGACAGCGGTGAAGCTATAACCGCAGCGGAAGATGCTTACAAGGCGCTTTCCGATGATCAGAAGGCAGCTGTTACCAATTACGGTAAGCTTCTTGCAGCTCGCGCTACATACAATACCTATGCCGGACTTGACGATTTTAATGTCGATGAGATTATCGAGAGCGCGAAGGTCGTTACCGGCGGCGGTAAGGGCAGAAAGTACAGTCTCGGCGACTTCACTCAGATCCCGCTCGGTGGAAATCCCGATAATGCAGGCAATTTCTTCAACAAGATTATTGCAAACGGCGGTGACGCTGAATTCGAAGGCAAACTTCTCATCGAAGTTACCAACACCAACGACAAGAGAGCCGGACTCCACTTCGGTGCATTCGGTCAGATGTACGGTTACAACGCTCACTACAAGAACTTCTATGTAGGCGGAAACCCGTTCTCCGATGACGGAGCAGGAATCCCGACCGGAAACAATACCGTTGTTGTTTCTCCCGTAGAGATTACCGAGAACGAATGGCACACCTTTAAACTCAAGATCACCGCAGGCGGTGAGCGCACCGTATCCATGTGGCTCGACGGCGAACTCGCACTCAAGTACACCAAGTGCACCGACGGTGCAGGCACATTCTACCTCGACGGACGCAGCCTTAACATGACTTGGGCAAACATCACTGCCAAGACCGGCAGCGAGACCATGACTGCAAATCCTGAGAGCACCAACGTTGACGATTGGTTCTTCGCAAATGACGGCGGCGCACTCGTAGATATCCCCGAGACCGTTTCTTACGATCTCTCCAAGTTCCTTGACCTTACAAAGGCTTACAAGGTGGTTTCCAAGTCTATTGCTAAGGTTCCCGCAGAGAACACCGCTGAAATCGCAAACCTTGATGCAGTCAAGGAAATCGGCGAGAAGCTTCTCCCGTACGTTGATCCCGCACAGCTCGCTACCGATCTCGATCAGCAGGATATCGCTGACGCTATCGTTACCGCAGCAAATGCAGACGTACTTTACAACGCATTCTCCGACAAGGCTAAGGTAGACGCTCTCCGTGAGGCTCTTTATATGGCTCAGGAAGGCAAGTTCCTTAACACTTGGACCACCGAGCTCTCCATCGCAGGATGGGAAGAGGGCAAGGGCGAGGCAGCTCCCGTTGCAGCAGCTGCATACGGCGCAGTTACCTTCACCTACAGCACCGCGGCTGACGGCGAGTACTCCGCAGAGGCTCCTACCGCAGCAGGCAAGTACTTTGTAAAGGCTACCGTTGCCGAGACCAAGGCTTACTCCGGTCTCGAGAGCGATCCCGTTGAGTTCGAGATCACCGCTAAGTCTGTTACTCTCGGCGATCTTAACAACGACGGCGAAGTCAATGCAAAGGACCTCATCATCCTCATCAGAGTTAATGCCGGTTGGGAAATCGATTACAACAATGATGCGGCTGATATGAATGCTGACGGAAGCATCAACATGAAGGATATCATCCTCCTCATCAACGCTATTAAGTAATCGTACTTGATGCATAATTCAAGACCGTGCAGGTTTTCCTGCACGGTCTTTTCTGTGTCCGGACTGCCTCTTTCCGCCGCCTCTGTCGCGGGATTAGTTTTTGTTGCGGGGTATCACCCGATTCGGAATGGTGGCTGCCGCCGAAGCCGTTTGAACCATCTATGCGCCGGATTTTGTTCCGACCGTTTCGCACCGGATGATCATATTAAATTGTTTCGTTATGCTTCCCATCTGCGCCGTGCTTCGTGCGGTAATTTCACTCTCCGCACGCATTTCTTTGATCCTTGGACAGCACTTTTAATAAATAATATTGACGAATGAGACAAAAAGGTGTATAATTTACTTATCCGGCGCCGTTCGGCTCCGAAAACTATTCTGTGAGAAGGGCGGTGAGAACGCTTTGGGTAAGGCAATAAACATCCTTGTCCTTGTAATTGCTTCTCTCGTTGTTATTACCGCCTGCGTCCTCAACATCGCCGGATTGATCGGCGGACTCCGATCCGGGATCACCGAGGAATGGGTCGATTTTCTTAAATGGAACGACCGTTCTTATATAAACACCTACGGCACGCTCGATAAAAAATATGTGAATAACATGCTCGGCGCAACCTCGCGCCTTACGCCGAAATCCGTGGATATGACAACATACGTTCCGGAAAACGGCGAAGCTGCGCATCTCGAGATCGGCACGGCGTTTTATTCGATAAACGGCTATGATTCGGAAAAATTCATCGCCGTAAAGGACGGCAGCGATTTCTTCCTGTACTGTACACAGGATGCGGATTCCGCATCTCTTCTCGAAAAATGCGGAGTGAAGCGGTATAAATCGCAGATCGGATTCGGCACATTCTTTGTTCAGGGTACGGGCAAAGGCACAGATTCCGATATAAGCCTCAAATATTTAAAATCCTATTCGGCACTTACTTCGTATCTTTCCGACAAATCAAGGGACTTTTCCGGAAATCAATACAAGGACGTGATTATGCGCCGCGGCTATGATGAGGACTTTTTCCTGAATAAAGCGGTGATTGCGATAAGACTCGGCAGCTGTGAAAGTGCGGCATACGGCCTTAACGCGGTCATGTCCGGAAAATCGGAGATGACGTTTGTTCTCAGAAAAAACGTACTCCCCGATGAGATCAGATACGCTGCCGGGGACGTCGGGTACCTCTTTGTTGAGATCAACAGACGTGATTACGACGGTCAGAAGCTTGTTTATCAGATCGAGCCGGATATTATCGAGAATGCGGAGATACTCGCCGGAGAGGATGCGGAAAGCGCAATGAATGCCCGTGTCAAAATCGCATATGAGTACTCGGAGATCTCGGGTACTCCGTGGGCGATCGCCGCGGGCGAAGAATACGACAGGGATTTTTTCGATTCGAATCTCCTTTTTATAGTATCGTGCGGGGATTCCGAGGGCTTGAGCCGATACAGCCTCGATTCCGTGTCGAACGAACGGGGAATTCTCAAAATAAATATAACGAGATGCCGCAATGTAAACGCCTCTCCCGATTATCGCAGGCAGTATATTACCGTTGCATATCCGAAATCGAGGTATAACGGCGAAACCGTTCTCCCGATCGCAAAGCTTTCCGATGCGCCGCCGGAGCCGACGGAGTATACTCCGCGCGACTGCACGGTCATCACTGACATGGATACCCTCACGGAGCTTGCCGCGGTTTACGGAATTCCCGAAAATATATACGGTGATAATTTTTTTGAAAGCTACGTTCTCTATTTCGTGGGGGATGTGGTGGCTTCGGAGGATGTGGATTTCTCATATATGTCATGCCGCGCCGATGAAACAGGACAGACGATCACCGTGAAGGAAACCGTCCCGGCGGATTGCGATGATTCCCCGGTTCTGAAATATGTAGCCGTTCCGTATCTGAAAAGCGCATACGGCGGCGGCGGATTTACGGTGCTTCTCGAAACGAAGTACGAATACCTGACGGAAAACGGCTACGAAAATACTGAAAATACAGAGGAAACGACGGATGAAACGGCTGTGACCGAAACCGCCGTTCCGGAAAAAAGGTGAAAAATGGACAGTCTCGATCTTAAAATTCTATCCTGCCTCAAGAACAACGCAAGGGCAAAAGCGTCCCAGATAAGCGAAGAGGTAAATCTTTCGGTATCGGCGGTTACCGAGAGAATAAAGAAGCTTGAGGCTTCCGGCGTCATATGCGGCTACACGGTAGTGCTCGATCAGAAGAAGCTCGGCAACGATGTGATAGCGCTTATGGAGGTCAGCCTCGAGCATCCGCGGTATTATGACCGTTTTACGGAGCTTGTCGCGCAGAATCCGAATATCGTTTCCTGCTACTACATGACAGGGGATTACGATTTTATGCTGAAGATCATTACGGATTCCTCGGACAGCCTTGAGCTTATACACAGAATGCTGAAAAGTCTTGACGGCGTGTCCGGCACCAAAACTCATGTTGTCCTCAAATCCGTGAAGACAGGCATAACCGTTGTGCCGAACTGATCTTTTTCGAAAATACGACGAATAATGCAAAGATATCCGAATATTTTTCAATATTGCGCCTTGCGAACGAAAAATATTTCGGATATTTTTGATCTGACAAAAAATACTCAGTTTTTTTGCAAACCCCTTTATTTTGGACGTGATTTGAGATATAATGAGCGCATAAATATAAGGAAAATCCGTATATTCCGATTGCCGTCCAAGCGGAAGAACGGGTACTCCGGCTATTATCCGCCGGATAAAGCGGAAGAAAGGCGCGTCCGCAGGACGCAGGTGGTTACAATGAAAACTCTCGGCTATTATAACGGAAAATTCGGACCTCTCGATGAAATGACGGTACCTATGAATGACCGTGCCTCCTATTTCGGCGACGGCGTTTACGATGCCACATATTCGAGAAATTATGTCATATACGCTCTTGACGAGCATATCGACCGCTTCTATAACAGCGCGGCTCTTCTGAAGATAAAGATTCCTCACACTAAGGATGAGATGAAAGCCCTCCTCTGCGATATGGTTAAAAAGCTTGACGACGATGAGCAGTTCGTTTATTGGCAGGTTACCCGCGGAACGGGGATGCGCAATCACGCGTTCCCCGACGAGAGCGTTCCGGCGAATATCTGGATCACCCTCAAGCCCGCGAAGGTAAAGGATACATATCAGAAAATCAAGCTTATTACCCTTGAGGATACCCGTTTCCTCCACTGCAATATAAAGACGCTTAACCTTCTGCCCAGCGTTATGGCTGCACAGAAGACCGCCGAGGCGGGATGCGACGAAGCGGTTTTCCACCGCGGTGACCGCGTGACCGAGTGCGCTCATTCCAACGTGCATATCATAAGGGACGGAGTGTTTGTGACCGCTCCCACGGATCACCTGATCCTCCCCGGAATCGCACGTGCTCACCTTATCAAGACGGCAAAGCAGCTCGGATATGCGGTAGACGAGACTCCGTATACTCTTGACGATCTTATGAACGCCGATGAAGTTATCGTTTCCTCCTCCGGTTCCTTCTGCCTTGCGGCAAGCGAGGTTGACGGAAAGAAGGTCGGCGGACGCGCTCCCGAGATGCTGAAGGCGCTTCAGGATGCGCTTGTTGCCGACTATATCGAAAAGACGAACGTCTGAGAATGTCGGAGCGGCGAAAATGACACAGTTTGAACTTACCAAATACAATGTCGGACGGGATCTCGACGAGCTTATGAATCTCGATCCGCGCGGATACGGCGTCTGCCGCATTCTGTATCCTGCATCGCGCGAGTACGCACATGATACTAATGTTTCGATGCATTTTGCGGAGAAGCTTCTCGAAACTCTTTCCGAGGGCGATCTTGTCTATATAATCACGGGATTCCGCCTTCTTCCTCACGGATCGCCCGAGACCGACGGCATAATCGGATCGATGCTTCTTGCCCGCACGCTTGCGAAGCTCGGAATCAAGCCGGCGCTTATCGTTCCAGAGCAGTGTATTGAGGCTGCCCGCCACACGGCGAGCGTTTGCGGACTTCATTTCTATACGGATATCGAAAGCGTTGTGAAATATCCCATCGCCGTTTGCGCAGTTCCGTTTACCACCGATCCCGCCAAGGCGAAGGAGTGCGCCGAGGAGATATTCGGCATTGCGGAGCCTAAGGCTCTTGTTGCGATCGAGGCACCCGGCGCAAACGAGATCGGAGTGTATCATAACGCGACGGGTCTTGACATAACCTCCTTTGAGGCAAAGGCTGATGCACTGTTCGATATGGCGAAGGAACGGAAGATCCCCACATTCGCAATCGGAGATCTCGGGAACGAGATGGGCATGGGCGCTATTCGCGAGCATATAGAAAAGTATATTCCGTATGCGCAGAAGGGCGCTGATCATTCGACCTGCCGCTGCGGATGCAACGGCGGAATCTGCGCCCGCACCGCCGCAGACACGGTCCTCACGGCGACGGTCTCCGACTGGGGCACATACGCGGTATGCGCGGCGATCGCATTCCTCAAGGGCGATACGGAGCTTATGCATACTCCCGAAATGGAGAAAGAGGTCGTGACTACCGCATCAAGATACGGTATGATCGATATGTACGGCTGGCTCATCCCCGCGATAGACGGAATGGATATGAGCATACTCACGGCGATTGTATCGCTGATGAGAAGCTGCGTGTCAAATGCGCTCGGACTTGTCGATACCTGCAAAACGTGGTTTGACAAGACGATAGAGCTCGGATATTTCGGTTGATAAACGGCGGCGGTACGTTTTTTCGTGCCGCCGTGCGGCTTTGCAAGGAGTTACGATGTCTGATGTAAAAATACTGCCTTCGGGGGACAGCGCCGTGCTTGTTCAGCTCGGCAGCGTTATCTCGCCGGAGGTGAATGCGGCGGTTCATGCGCTCGATGCCGGAATCAAATCGGCAGATATAAAGGGAATCGTCGAAACGGTTCCCGCCTTCGCTTCGCTTCTCGTTCTCTACGATCCCATTGTGATCGGCTACGAAGAGATTTCCGGAGCGCTTCGCGCCCTTTGCGAAAATCCGCCCTCCGTATCGGAAAGAAAATCCTTTGTGTACACTATCCCGGTGTGCTACGGCGGCGAGTTCGGCGAAGATCTTGAGGACGTTGCCGCTCATGCGGGCATGAGCGCGGATGAGGTAGTGCGCTGCCACAGCGAGAGAACATACTTGATTTATATGCTCGGATTTCTCCCCGGATTTCCGTATCTCGGCGGACTTGATCCTGCGATAGCGTGCCCGAGGCTTGCGTCGCCGAGGCAGAAGATCGAGGCTGGCAGCGTCGGTATCGGCGGTGAACAAACCGGGGTATATCCGCTTGCATCTCCGGGCGGATGGCGGCTTATCGGAAGAACTCCGGTGAAGCTTTATGATCCGAACCGCGCGGAGCCTATTTTCTACAGTCCGGGTGATTCCGTGAAATTCAGTCCGATCGACAGGCGCGAATACGATCGGATAGCCGCAGAAGCCGAAAAAGGGAACTACATTCCCGAAAAGGAGGCAGTGCTGTGAGAAGGGAAATGAGAGTCATATATCCGGGACCGTTCACCACGGTTCAGGATAACGGAAGATACGGACATCAGTCCGAGGGATTCATCGTTTCGGGCTGCGCGGACAGCGAGTCCATGAAGATTGCAAATATCCTCTGCGGTAACGATCCCTGCTGCGGTGTCCTCGAAATGACGCTTGCGGGAATGTGCGTACAGTTTATGTGCGACACGGTGATCGCCGTTTCCGGCGCCGATATCGTTCCGTTTATAAACGGAAAGCGCGCGGAAATGAACAGAGCGTATTTTCTCCCCGAAGGCTCATACTTTATGTCGTCGGGCTCGGTGAACGGCATCAGAGCATATCTTGCGGTATCGGGCGGCTTTGATATTCCGTCTGTTATGGGCAGCGTTTCGACGGGGCTGAAATTTGCCCTCGGAGGATTCGGCGGACGGCGATTGAAGGCAGGCGACACAGTTCCGCTGAACCGTGAGACACCGCGCCCCGCAAATATCGCGGAGCGGAGAACCCCGAGAATCCCGTATGAAAGCAGCGTTACGCTTCGGTGCGTCCGAGGACCGCAGGACGGCATGTTTACCGAAAAGGGAATTGCGGATTTCTTCGGAGGCGAGTACACAGTGACAAATGCGTCCGACCGTATGGGAATACGCTTTGACGGAACGCCGCTCGAATCAGTCTCCGGAACCGATATAATCTCGGACGGAATCTGCTGCGGCTCGGTCCAGGTGCCGATAAACGGAAAGCCGATACTTCTTCTTGCGGATCATCAGACCACTGGCGGCTACGCGAAGATCGCCACCGTGATCTCCGCAGATATTCCGAAGGTGGCGCAGCTTGCCGCGGGAAACACGGTTCGCTTTGAGGAGATCGGCGTAGCCGAAGCGCAGGAGATCGCGCGCGCAAGACATTCGTATTTTGAGCGTCTTGCCGCCGAAACGGTATAAAACATACAACGGCGTGGTCTTGTTTTTTGTTCGCAGTCTCAAAAAAACGGCGTATGATACCGAAACCGCAAAACGAAGATGCGCTATATTTCCGCGCGTATCCGATCCGGGGATTTTGCCGCTGTATAACGTTGAAAAGTTTGCGGTTGTGGCAAGGATGCCGCAGTGTTCGGCGGAAAATGCCGGCGTCAGCGCGAAAATATATGGTGAAAGGAATATTAGAATGAATAAATATGCAGAAATGTCGCCGCTTGAGGTGCGAAAGCTGATAAGAAGCGGCGAAATAGATTATCAGACTTCCGGAATGTGCGCGGGATACGCGCAGGCGAATCTCGTGGTTCTTCCGCGCGAAGAGGCGTTCGATTTTCTCCTTTTTGCACAGCGCAACCCCACCTCGTGCCCGATACTTGAGGTTTCGGATGTCGGCTCACGCTCCCTCAGATTCATTGCGGAGGATGCGGATATCGCAAAGGATATTCCGAAATACCGCATATACGAAAACGGCGAAATGACGGGCGAATATACGGATGTCGAGCGTTTTTGGCGCGACGATCTCGTTTCGTTCCTTATCGGATGCAGCTTTTCGTTTGAGGCGGAGCTTCTCGAAGCGGATATCCCCGTGAGACATATCGAGGAAGGACGCAACGTGCCGATGTACAATACGAATATTCCCGACGTTCCCGCGGGAATATTCCACGGCAATATGGTCGTGAGCATGCGCCCGATGAAAAGCGCGGACGCAATACGCGCCGCGGTCGTCACCGCCGCGATGCCGAGAGTCCACGGCAAGCCCGTGCATATCGGCGATCCCGCCGCAATCGGCATAAAGGACATAAACCGCCCCGATTACGGTGATGCGGTCACGATAAAGGAAGGCGAGGTTCCGGTGTTCTGGCCGTGCGGAGTGACTCCGCAGGCGGCTCTTATGGCGGCGGCACCGTGCTTTGCGATAACTCACGCGCCGGGACATATGTTTATAACGGATGTCAAGAATTCCGCACTGAAAAACTGAACCGCACATCTAGGTCAAAAGGAAGCAGGCTTTTATGAATAAAAAGGTCGATCTTAACTCCGATCTCGGCGAGAGCTTCGGAGCTTATAAAATCGGGAATGACGAAAACGTCATTCCGCTTATCACATCGGCAAATGTCGCGTGCGGCTGGCACGCGGGCGACAGCTTGGTAATGCAGAAAACGGTATCGCTCTGCAAGGGCGCGGGGATCGCCGTCGGCGCACATCCCGGATACCCCGATCTGATGGGATTCGGCAGACGTGCGCTGTCCGTTACGCCCGCAGAGATGAAGTCGTACATTATGTATCAGGTGGGGGCGCTTCAGACGTTTCTGCGTGCCGATGGCATGACGCTTCAGCATGTAAAGCCGCACGGCGCAATGTACAATGCTGCGGCAAAGGATATAAAGCTGTCGCGCGCGATCTGCGAGGCGATTGCCGAGTGCGCGCCGGGGGCGATACTCCTCTGCCTGTCTGGAAGCGAAATGTGCAGAGCCGCCGAGGAATGCGGTATTTTGTATGCAAGCGAAGTGTTCGCTGACCGCGCATACGAGGACGACGGAAGCCTTGTCGCACGTTCGAAGCCCGGCGCAGTGATCACGGATGAAGACGAAGCGATAGCGCGCGTTGTCCGCATGGTCAGAGAATCAAAGGTGACATCGGTGAACGGCAAGGATATTTCGATAAAGGCGGACAGCATATGTGTCCACGGAGACAATGCCCACGCGCTTGAATTCGTCACAAGGATAAGAGCCGCGCTCAAGGCGGAGAATATCTCGACAGCCTCGCTCGGAGATGTGATCTCCGCAAGATAAAGCCTGCAGAAAGGATGAAACGGTATGAATATGAACATCCTCCGCTGCTGGGCGGAGATAGATATGGACGCCGTGTGCGGAAACTTCCGATCGATACGCGCGTTCGTTCCGAAAGAAAAAAAGCTGATGGCGGTCATAAAGGCGGACGGATACGGTCACGGCTCCGTCCCGATCGCCGAAGCGCTTGAAGGCGAGGCGGATTTTTACGGCGTCGCCATGCTCGACGAGGCGGTGGAGCTGCGTCAGGCGGGAATAAAAACTCCGATACTGATTCTCGGATATACTCAGCCTGAGCTTTTTCCCGTGCTTGTCAGGTATGATATACGTCCCGCCGTTTTCCATACGTCGGATGCAGAGGCTTTCGATTGCTGCGCACGCGCGGCGGGGAAGATCGCGCCTCTCCACATTGCGCTTGAAACCGGAATGGGGCGCATAGGCTATCCCGATACCGACAAGAGCGTTGAAGAGATCAAGAAAATATCCGCGCTCGAAAATGTTTGCGTAGAGGGAATATTCAGCCATTTCGCAAAGGCGGATGCCGAAGATAAATCCTATGCACAGCTTCAGCTTGAAAGATACAGCTCCTTTATCTCCAAGCTTGAGGCTGCGGGGATTTTCATTCCCGTGCGCCATCTCTGCAACAGCGCGGCGACGATAGAATTTCCTCCGAAATTCGATATGCTGCGTGAGGGGATCATTCTCTACGGTCTCCGACCTTCATACGAGGTCGATATGGAAAAGATAATGACACTTCGCCCCGCGATGTCGCTCAGAGCCCGTGTCGGTCATGTCAAGACGATCGAGGCGGGGGACAGCGTCAGCTACGGCTGTACATATACCGCGGACTGCCGCAGAAGGGTCGCAACGGTGTGCGCGGGATATGCGGACGGAGTTCCGCGTATCATCTCGAATAAGGCGCAGGTGCTCATACACGGAAAAAAGGCTCCGATCATCGGCAGGATCTGCATGGATCAGCTTATGGCCGATGTTTCGGATATTCCGGAAACCGAAGTCGGGGATGTCGCAACGCTGTTCGGGCGTGACGGCGAAGAGGAGATTTTCGCCGACGACGTGGCGACGGTCGCACAGACGATCGGATACGAGCTTGTCTGCGGCATAACGAAGCGCGTTCCCCGCGTGTATATGCGCGGCGGAAAGGTTGAGAAAATACATTACGGCATCCCGCACGAAGAAGCTTGAATATCTGCCGTGAGACGCGGAATCATCCGCGTCTCTTTCCTTTTTCGGGACTTCGCGCGGCGCGGCGGTCTTTCGCACCGAAGGTGCGGTATCCGCTGCTTTTCGGACAGCGGGCGGCTTGTCATAATCGCCGTGAGCTTTTCATATTATCTAACAAACGAATTAAGGCAGCGTTTCTCGGCACCCCGGTAGATCGTGCGCCGCTGCCTTAAACCAAAGATTCGGCGGAGGAAATATGGATAAGCAGAACATACCACAGCTTATGACACCCGAGGAGAGTGCCGTTACGGTGCCGTATTGCGATATAACCGTATCGGACGAGGTGTCGGAGGAAATCTCACTTGCGGATTACTATCCCGAGGTGCGGCGCATTGTTTCGGTCAGCGCAAGGGTTATCCCGGAGGGAAAGTTCATGTCCGGGAATACGGTCGAGTGCGACGGAGCGGTTTCTTTTATTGTAACGTATCTCGGCGAGGACAGAACGCTTGCCGCAGTCCCGTTTACGGTCGCCTATTCCGTTCCGGTTGAATTGCCGGAGTGTCCGGAAAATGCGCTGCCGGGAGAGATATATACGGACTGCACCGTGGATTCTTCGGGCGCCCGCGCGACCGATGCACGCAAGCTCTCTCTTAAAGCGCATCTCAAAGTCCGCGTTTTCGGCGATATGCGCATAAAAACGGATGAGAAATACAGCGACGAAAACGGGCAGAAGCCGGGCGCCGAGGATACGCTCTCTCTTGAGAAGCTCAGCGAAAAGCACACTACCGTGAGGCGCTTTTCGGGCGCGGTCAACGGTGAGGTCGGCGGAATGCTGCGCACAAACGGCAGCGTGAAGCCGCTCAGCGCCGACGCGGCGATAAACATTATCGATGCGCACACCGCCGACGGGAAGATAAAAGTCAGAGCCGAGGCGGTAGTGTTTGTCCAATGCGTCGGCGAGGACGGACTCTACGTCATGCTGAGGGCGAAGGAGCCGTTTGAGGAGGAGATCGACGTACCCTCCGCGCAGAGCGGCGATGCCGCATGCGCCTGCGGACGCGCGGTGTCCGTATCGGTCACTCAGGAGGATGGCGGACTTTCCTATACGGTGGAATATGACATTGAAGGCGAGTGTATGAGGCCGGAAGAGGTATCGCTCTGCACAGATGTTTATTCGACCTCATATGATACGCAGGAGACATTCGGAGAATTCGAAATGTACGCACCGATCAAATGCTCGGTCCTCCATCTCACGGCAAGCGGCGGGGTAAAACGACGTTCGGCATCTTCGGCGGGCGAATATGTGACGGGAATGAGCGCCGATGCGGTTTGCGAGAAGATCGATTTTTCGGACGGGCGGATGACGCTGACTGGAAGCGTCGGGATGCAGGCTGCGATCGCTGGAGACGGCGAGGTGTATCCCGAGGAAGGGAAATTCCCGTTTACCGTTTCCGCGGATATTCCTGATACGGATATCTCCGACCCGGTGTGGCACGCGAACGTGTCGGTCGTCGATGTCGGCGCGAGACCCGGCGATAAGGAGATAGAGGCGAGCGCCGAGCTTTCGATAAGCGTTTTTGCGCTTGACAGAAGAAAGGTGAAGTGCATCGGGAATGTTGTCATAGATCATTCGAAGCCGAAAAAGCACGACAGCGCGCTGAAAATTTATTTCCCCGAAACGGGCGAGCGCGTGTGGGATATTGCAAAGAAATATTCTTCGTGCCGTCAGATGCTGTGCAGCCTGAACGGATGGAGCGAAGAAACGGCGGCGGTCGGTGACGGTCCCGTCGTGATAGGTTAGAAGGTCGGATTATAGTCTAAAAGCCGTGAATGCATATGCATTCACGGCTTTTGTATGCGGGCGATATTTCAAGCGCGTCATGAATAGAAAGCTCATACGAATCTTCCCGGGACAGAGTCAGCGCACGGTAAATTAACGAAGGAGATTTGTATTAATGCGAAATGTCAGCCCGTGCAGAAACGTGCGGAATGCATATCCGTGTCGGCATCATGCTGTACGCAAAACTCAAAAAAGCACTGCCGCGCAGTGCTTTTTTGCTGGAGCAGGGTACGGGAATCGAACCCGCCTGTCTTGGTTGGGAACCAAGTATTCTACCGATGAATTAACCCTGCCCGTCTACGGATTTATTTTATCACCGATTCCGTTTTTTGTCAAGCCTCGGGAGAAAATTATCCTTGCATTCCGTTCGTGAAAATTCCGCAAAACGTACGGTATCTGCGCTTCTTTCGACGCACGGGATCCCGGAGAACTGTCCGTTGTCCGCCCGCAGTGCGCAAAAGGAAAAATTATAAAAATTATTTTCACTTTTTTGGCGGTATAATCTTGAAAATGCATGCACAATCATATATAATGTAGAATGAGGGAAAATGGTTCTGATTTTTCCGACTTTCCGTTTTTTTCTCGTTTTTCCCTCTCATGTCTGCTTCACCGCATAGGCGGTCCATATAGAAATATTCAGTGAAAGGAACAAAGAAATGCCTATTTATTTCGTATGTCTCATGGGAATGGGAATAGTATTTGTGGGACTTATCTGCATAATTCTTATCTGCATGGCGGCGAGTGCGATCATTCGCGCAATGGAATCCGGCAGCAAGACTGAAGCAATTACTCAGTATGCCGGAGCAGCAGCCGCGCCCGCAGCTCCCGCCTCCGAGTTTACCCCCGAAAAGCGCCGCGAAATGATTGCCGCGGTATCCGCAGCCCTTGCCGAAGAGCTCGGAAAAGACGTATCTGCGATAAAGATCACGTCATTCAAGAAAATCTGAATTTATAAAGCCGAAAGGATAAAATCATGAAGAAATACAAAGTTAACGTAAACGGTACAATGTACGAGATCACCCTCGAGGTTGCAGATGAGTCCGAGGTGAAGTCCGCGCAGGCTTCCGCGCCCGCGGCAGCTCCCGCACCGGAAGCAGCTCCTGCCGCAGCCGGAAGCGAGAATGTAAGCGCTCCCATGCCCGGCACGATCCTCTCCGTAAATGTAAAGGCGGGAGATTCCGTGAAGAAGGGCGATGTCCTCTTTGTACTTGAAGCGATGAAGATGGAAAACGAGATCATGGCTCCCAGAGACTGCACCGTAAGTTCCGTCAGCGTGACCAACGGAACATCCGTTCAGACCGGCGAAGCCCTTTGCACCATTGCTTGACCTCGGGGAGGTTTTCTGATGGAATACATTATGAATTTTATTGACCAGACAGGTTTCGTTCGCTTCTTTGCGGACGGAAACTGGAAGTGTCTTATCATGATCGCAATTTCGCTTGTCCTCATGTATCTTGCGATCGTAAAGAAGTTTGAGCCGCTGCTGCTGCTTCCGATAGCCTTCGGAATGCTGCTCACGAACCTTCCCGGAGCCGAGATGTTCCATGAACAGCTCTTTGCCGGCGGTCATGTGCATTGGGATCTGTTCGGTGGAGGCGGCGATATCACCGCGGGTCTTATCGACTATCTCTACCTCGGCGTCAAACTCGGAATATACCCCTGCCTTATCTTTATCGGCGTCGGCGCAATGACCGACTTCGGTCCGCTGATCGCAAATCCGAAGAGTCTTCTTCTCGGTGCTGCCGCTCAGCTCGGAATTTTCATGACCTTTGCAGGCGCAAGACTTCTCGGATTTACCGATAAGGTCGCGTCCTCGATCGGTATCATCGGCGGTGCCGACGGTCCTACCGCGATTTTCGTCACCTCAATGCTTGCTCCCGAATTTCTCGGACCGATCGCCGTCGCGGCTTACTCCTACATGGCTCTCGTGCCCGTAATTCAGCCTCCGATAATGAAGCTGCTTACCACCAAGGCCGAGCGTCAGATTGTGATGAAGGAGCTTCGCCCCGTATCGCGCAAGGAGAAGATCGCGTTCCCGTTTGTCGTAACGATTTTCGTTTCGCTTCTCGTTCCTTCCGCAGCTCCGCTTGTCGGCTCTCTTATGCTCGGCAACCTGCTCAAGGAATGCGGCGTCTGCGACCGCCTTTCCAAGACCGTTCAGAACGAGCTCATGAACATCGTAACTATTTTCCTCGGAATTTCCGTCGGTGCGACTGCCACCGCTGCCACCTTCCTCTCTCTTGACACCATCAAGATCATCGTTATGGGTGTCATCGCATTCGGCTTCGGTACCGCGGGCGGAGTCCTCCTTGCAAAGTTCATGAACCTCTTCCTGAAAAACAAGATCAATCCGCTTATCGGCTCCGCCGGAGTTTCCGCAGTTCCGATGGCTGCGCGCGTATCACAGGTCGTAGGTCAGAAAGAGAACCCCTCGAACTTCCTTCTCATGCATGCCATGGGTCCGAACGTTGCGGGAGTTATCGGCTCGGCTATCGCGGCAGGCGTGCTTATAGCCCTGTTCGGCTGATATTAACTGAAAGGAAACATTATGTCTGAAAAAAAGCTTTTCATAACCGATACCATACTCCGTGACGCGCATCAGTCTCAGGCGGCAACGCGAATGAGAGTTGAGGATATGCTTCCCGCATGCCCGATACTCGACGATATCGGATATTGGTCGCTCGAATGCTGGGGCGGCGCAACCTTCGATTCGTGCATGCGCTTCCTCGGAGAGGATCCGTGGGAGAGACTGCGCCTCCTTAAAAAGGCAATGCCGAAAACTCCGCTTCAGATGCTTCTGCGCGGTCAGAACCTTCTCGGATACAAGCACTATTCCGACGATGTGGTTGACGAATTCGTCCGCCTCTCAATCAAAAACGGAATCAACGTGATCCGTATATTCGACGCGCTCAACGATCCCCGCAACATAGCACAGGCGATGAAGTCAACGAAAAAATACGGCGGCGTATGTGAAGCCGCGATCAGCTACACGGTAAGCCCCGTTCACGATAACGATTACTTCGTTGCCCTTGCGGGTCAGCTTGAGGAGATGGGAGCCGATACTATCTGCATCAAGGATATGGCAAACCTCCTCCTTCCGAAGGACGCTTTCAAGCTTGTGAAGGCGCTGAAGGAAAAGATCAGCGTGCCGATCCACCTTCACACGCACAACACGACGGGTACCGGAGATATGACGTATCTCATGGCGGTGCTCGCCGGCGTCGATATAGTTGACTGTGCGCTTTCGCCTCTTGCAAACGGCACTTCTCAGCCCTCCACGGAAGCTCTCGTCGCAACCCTCAAGGGAGACGAGCGCGATACCGGACTTGATCTTGAAAAGCTGTCCGCGGCTGCCGTCCACTTCCGCAAGGTTGCCGAGAAGCTGAAGAAGGAAGGCTTCCTTGATCCCAAGGTGCTTAACGTTGATACGAACACACTTCTTTATCAGGTACCCGGCGGAATGCTTTCCAACCTTATTTCGCAGCTCAAGCAGGCGAATGCCGAGGACAGATATTACGATGTCCTCGAGGAAGTTCCGCGCGTGAGAAAGGACTTCGGATATCCGCCTCTTGTAACTCCGACGAGCCAGATCGTCGGCTCTCAGGCAGTACTCAACGTGCTTGCCGGCGAGCGTTACAAGATGGTCACTAAGGAGTCAAAGGGACTTCTCCGCGGAGAGTACGGACAGCTTCCCGCTCCCGTGAATGAAGAGGTGCGCAAAAAGGCGATCGGCAATGCCGAGATCATAACCTGCCGCCCCGCCGATCTCATAGCTCCCGAGCTTGAGAAGTACCGCGAGGAATCAAAGGGACTTGCAAAATCGGAAGAGGACGTTCTTTCGTATGCGCTCTTCCCTCAGGTGGCTGCGAAATTCCTCGAGGCGCGCGACAATCCCGCACCTGCGGAAGCACCCGCTCCCGCAGCGTCCGACGACAACTCGGTACGCACAATATACGTTCAGGATCTCAGCGAGTAAGTTTTCGCTCCGAGACAAAGAAAAGAGGCAATCCCGTGCGGGATTGCCTCTTTTTACGCTGTCGGAAACGGTACACGGATAAAAAGCCGCCGCATCCGTCGATGCGGCGGCAGAGAGCATCAATAGCTGTCAGAGATACAGCGGCATAGAGCATCAGTAGCTGTCTACGGTCTGGACCTTGATGATGTTTGTCGTGCCGGCAATGTTGAGCGGAACTCCCGCCGTTATGACGACTCTTTCGCCGGAATGGATCAGCTCAAGCTTCTTTCCGCAATCGACCGCATGACGGAAAAGACGGTCGGTGTCGTCCTGCGGAAGTGAAAGCACGGGGAATACGCCCCATGAGAGCGAGAGCTGATGGAAAGTCTTTTCGCTCGGCGTCGCGGCGATAATCGCCTGGGTGGGACGGAATTTCGATACGCGGCGCGCGGTTGCGCCCGATTTGGTTACGGCGATGATTGCCGCCGCCTTAATATCGCGGGCTGTTGTACAGGCGGCGTCGCAGATTGCGTTTGTCGTGTCGGCGTAGTCGATCTCGTAATGCATGTTTCTGTACGCGCCGAGTTCGATCGCATCGCGCTCCGCCTGCTCCGCGATCTTAGCCATTACCTTGATCACGAGCACGGGATGCGCACCCATTGCCGTCTCGCCCGACAGCATGATCGCGGATGCGCCGTCAAAGACGGCATTCGCGACGTCCGTGATCTCCGCACGGGTCGGAGTCGAGTTTGTTATCATCGATTCAAGCATCTGTGTGGCGCAGATAACCATTTTGCCCGCCTGATAACATTCGCGGATGAAGCGTTTCTGAATTCCGGGGAGCTTTTCGTATTCGATCTCAACGCCCATGTCTCCTCGCGCGATCATGATTCCGTCGGAATAGCGGAGGATCTCGTCAAAGTTCATCACACCCTGGATGTTCTCGATCTTTGATATTATCTTTATATCGTGACCGCCGTGATAATCGAGAAAACGGCGGAGCTCTATGACGTCTTCCTTCTTGCGCACGAACGATGCCGAGACGAAATCCACTCCCTGTTCGATTCCGAAAAGGAGGTCGGAGGCATCCTGCTTGCTGATATACGGCATGTCGAGGCTTACGTTGGGGATGTTGACTCCCTTGTGAGTCGATATCTTGCCGCCGATCTCGACCTTTGTGATCACATCGGTGTCGGTCAGCCCGGTTACTCTGAGCGAGATTCTTCCGTCGTCGATGAGGACCATATCGCCTTCCTTGAGCTCCGTCGCAAGGGGCTTGTATGTCACGGAGACTTCCTTTTCGCTTCCTTCGATATCGCGCGCGGTGAGAATGAAGGTCTCACCTTCCTTCAGGGTTGCACTGCCTCCGATAATCTCGCCGAGTCGTATCTCGGGTCCCTTCGTATCGAGCATTATCGCGGCTGGAACACCGAGACTGTCTCTTATGCGACGGAAGGTCTCTATGTTTTTTGCGTGGTCGTCATGGCTTCCGTGCGAAAAATTGAGGCGCGCGATGTTCATGCCCGCAAGAAGCATTTCGCGGAGAACGTATTCGCTGTTTGAGGACGGTCCGAGTGTGCATACTATTTTTGTTCTTCTCATTTGATATTCCTTTCGATCTGCCGGGCGAACGGTGTTCGGTCGAATCCCTCGGCGGCGCACTGCACGACAAATTCTTGCCGATAAAACAGTGCGGCGAAGTAAAAATCTTATAATGCAGATATTATATCATATCGGTGATATTTATTCAATTGCACTTCGTAAAATTCATGTATATTATATGCATATTTTTTCGCCGTAAGACGCCGACGTGATAATGCGGGTGTTTTCAATGTAAATTTTTATCGTTTTCTGCGCTTTTTCTATTGTTTTTCCACAGCGTATATTGTATAATAACAGATGACAAAAAAGTTTCTTGAGAAGGAGTTTTTTATGAGCATTACATATTCTGCTGAAGTTGAACAGATGTGCTGTGTCGCCCAGGGCCCCAACCACGGTCCGGCTCCGCTTCCCGAAGAGGGCAAGTGGATACAGGCAAAGCAGATCTCCGACATTTCCGGTTTTACCCACGGTGTGGGCTGGTGCGCACCTCAGCAGGGCGCGTGCAAGCTTTCGCTCAATGTAAAGGACGGCGTTATCGAGGAGGCTCTCGTTGAGACCATCGGATGTTCCGGAATGACCCACTCTGCCGCTATGGCAGCGGAGATTCTTCCCGGCAAGACCATTCTTGAGGCACTCAATACCGACCTTGTCTGCGATGCTATCAATACCGCTATGCGTGAGCTTTTCCTCCAGATCGTTTACGGACGCACTCAGTCTGCTTTCTCCGAGAACGGTCTTACCGTCGGCGCAGGACTTGAGGATCTCGGAAAGGGAAGCCGCTCTCAGGTCGGAACGATGTACGGCACCCGCGCAAAGGGCGTCCGTTACCTCGAGATGGCAGAGGGCTACGTTACCCGTATGGCTCTTGACGAGGACGATCAGGTGATCGGATACGAGTTCGTATCCCTCGGCAAGATGACCGACTTCATCAAGAAGGGCGACGATCCCCAGACCGCATACGAAAAATCAATGGGCACGTACGGACGCTTCGCTGAAGCTGCCAAGTACATTGATCCCCGCAAGCAGTAAGGAGGAAAGACATAATGGCACTTTTTGAAAATTACGAGAGACGCGCCGACAAGATCAATGCCGTTCTTTGCGAATACGGTATTTCCTCCATCGAGGAATGCAAGGATATCACCGTCAAGGCGGGTATCGACTGCGACAAGATCGTTCGTGAGACACAGCCTATCTGCTTCGAGAATGCAGTATGGGCTTATACCGTAGGTACGGCTATCGCCGTAAAGAAGGGCTGCACCAAGGCATCCGACGCGGCTGCCGCTATCGGTATCGGACTTCAGTCCTTCTGCATCCCCGGCTCCGTTGCCGAGAACCGCAAGGTTGGTCTCGGACACGGAAACCTCGGAGCAATGCTTCTTTCCGAGGAGACCGACTGCTTCTGCTTCCTCGCGGGACATGAGTCCTTTGCGGCTGCCGAAGGCGCGATTAAAATCGCACTCAACGCAAACAAGGTACGCACGAAGCCTCTCCGCGTTATCCTTAACGGTCTCGGAAAGGACGCAGCCTTCATTATTTCGAGAATCAACGGCTTCACCTATGTAAAGACCGAGTTCGATCCCTACACCGAGGAAGTCAAGATCGTCAGCGAGACCGCTTACTCCAACGGTCCCCGTGCGGCTGTCCGCTGCTACGGCGCCGATAACGTTCCCGAGGGTGTTGCGATCATGAAGCTTGAGAAGGTCGGCGTATCCATCACCGGAAACTCCACCAACCCGACACGCTTCCAGCATCCCGTTGCAGGCACCTACAAGAAGTGGTGCGTTGAGAACGGCTTCAAGTACTTCTCCGTTGCATCCGGCGGCGGTACCGGACGTACTCTCCATCCCGATAACATGGCGGCAGGACCCTCCAGCTACGGAATGACCGACACCATGGGACGTATGCACTCCGACGCTCAGTTCGCAGGCTCGTCCTCTGTTCCCGCTCACGTTGAGATGATGGGACTTATCGGAATGGGCAACAACCCGATGGTAGGCGCTACGGTTGCCTGCGCGGTTGCGGTTGAAGAGGCTGCAAAAGCGTAAGTAAAAACTTCATAAACAAATCGAAAAGGGCTTTTTAAGCCCTTTTCTTTTGCTTTCGTGGGGATCCGACGTGAAATTGTATGATTGAAGCGCGGCTTGGGCGGCGGGGTTAAACTCTTGTGCATACCTTACGCTCACCTCACGTTCACCGCCCGTTTGACGGGCGGCTTTCGGCGGCTTTTTCGCGTCAATATGCGGCATCAGTTATCCGGTATTACTGCAATATGCATCTCCGGCACGACTGCAATGCTAGGTTCGATATGCACTCTGCGCAATCTCCGGAATTTGAACGCGCTATCGAGTGCTGTATTCGCGTCGGGCGCATACTCCTCAAAGAATAAATGGTAACGCTCGCGCATAGTATCTACTACCGGAATTTTTGCTCGGAGGCTTAATATGAAAACCATTACCTACATTATGGCGCTGATATCGGTCGCGCTGCTTCTTTGCCTGAGTGTGTCGGCATCGCTTGCTTCTACTTCGCAGATTTCCCCCGGACTTGAGGTGATTTCGGCGTCCGCCGGAATGACCGTGTCCGCCGTGCGTGGGAATTCGGTAGTGTTCGAGAAAACGGACTTTTCCGATGCCTACCGTCTTAACGGCGATTTCTCCGTGACGGTGCTTTCGCTGCCGGATGACGCATCGGGGCTTCTCAAGCTCGGAAATACGGCGGTGTGCGTGGGGCAGGAGATCGGCTCCTCTTCGCTCGGATCGCTTTCGTTCACCCCTTCGGATTCCTGCGAGAATGCATCGTTTACTTTTACGTTTGACGATTCGTACACCGCATCGTGCAGTATAAAATTCAGCAAGGAAGTGAATTTTGCCCCGAATGCCGATGAGAGCGTGCAGACATGGACGAAAAGCGCGATATCCTGCGCCGGATATCTTCACGCATCCGATCCCGAGGGAGATGAGCTCAGATACGAAATCACCGAGTATCCCGCGAAAGGGCTTGTGACGCTCGACAGCGCCGCAGGAAAGTACGAATACACGCCCTATTCGGGAGCGTCGGGCACGGATTCGTTTTCGTACCGCGCGTGCGATTCCTACGGTAATTATTCCGCCGAATCCGAGGTTTCGCTGAAAATCGAGAAGTCCGATTCCGAGATAGTCTTTTCCGACATGGCGGGATACCCCGGCTATGCCGCGGCGGTCAGCCTTGTCTCCGAGGGAATAATGGACGCAAAGGAGGGCGTGGGGAACGAAATGCTGTTCGACCCGTCCGAAAAGGTGAGCCGTCTTGAATTTCTCGTGTGCGCAATGGATGCTTTCGGCGCGGGAAATATACCCTCGTCGTCGGACGCGGGCTTTGCCGATACCGATGCGATCCCCGAAAAGCACCGCGGATATGTCAGCGCGGCGAAGTCTCTCGGAATAGTATCCGGGGTAAACGAGGGCGGAAGAATGTATTTCCGCGGGGACGAGGAAATAACGTACGCTCAGGCGGCGGTCATCCTCAACAGGATCATCGGACTTGAAAGCGACGGCACAAAATCATTGAGTGCAGACGTGCCCGAATGGGCTTACCGCGATGTCTGCGCGCTGACGGAAAACGGGATACTCGATCCGTACTGCAACGTTTCGGCGAGCGTTGACCGCGCGGGATGCGCGCAGATCGTCTGCGAAGCGGTGAGATTCTTTGACTGATTTTATTAAAGCAGTGAATATTTGAATCAAAAGAAGAAATAATATCCCTGTACCCTTTTAATTAATACGGCTTTTTCCGAAAAATGAAAGGAAGTAAAACGATGGATAACAAGAATCAGAATCAGAACCAGAATCAGAGCAAAGATCAGAACCAGAATCAGAGCAAGAACCAGCAGAACAAGGATCAGTCCAAGAATCAGAATCAGAACCAGAACAGCAACGAGAATTTCTGACGAAACCTTACTAAATATTTTACGGGGTACAAAAAGAGCTGTGCGGCTGCACAGCTCTTTTTATCGGTTTGCAAAGGGGCAAGCGGGGCGGCGGAGCGCGGCACTTTTCGTATGCTCCGCGATCCGGTATTCAGTCGTTCGCTTTCATCGATTCGACCATGCTTATCGAGTTGAGTTTCGGAAGCATGACGAGATCGACAAGCGCCGTGAATACGGCGGTCATGAGCGCGGCGAGCACAAAGCTCGGCCATGTCAGACTGCGCCCGAACATCACGGCGTCAACCTCAGCTGTGCGCACCACAAACGAGTGAAGGAAAACTCCGAATACGAATCCGGCAAGTATTCCGAGGATGCACAGCACCGATGTCTCACGGTATATATAGGATGCGGATTCTCCGTCGTGGAAGCCGAGCACCTTTATGGTCGCAAGCTCCTTTTTGCGCTCGCAGATGTTGATGTTCGTAAGATTGTACACTACGATCACTGCGAGCGCACCTGCGGCGGCGATAAGGACAAATACGATGTAGTTTATGCTTTTTACGAGATTTTCAAAGCTTTCGCGTATTGTCTGCGTGAAGCTTACCATGCGCACGTTTTCGCTTTTCAGAATCTGCGAGGAAAGCTGTTCGCGCATTTCCTGCGAATCGTCCTTCACACGGAGAAAAAGCTGAAGATATTCGGGGGTGCTTTCGAATTTTTCTTCGTATTGCTTTACGGGGATGAACGCATACGCCGAAACGTAGTTTTCGCATATTCCGCTCACCGTGAAATTCGCGGTGAAACCGTCCGCATTCCGTATTTCGACCGTGTCGCCGACCGATATGCCGAGCTTTTCGCAAAGCTTTTCGGTCAGCACTATCCCGTCGTCGCCGAAGGGCACGTCCCGTCCGCTTTTGCGTTCGCGCAGATTGATGCATTCCTTGAGCTTTGACGAATCCTCCGGAACAAGCAGATTCATGTCAAGGCTTTTTCCGCCGAAGAATACATCGGCGCTCTCCGTGTGAGCGGAGAAGTATTTCTCGGTATTGTCCGATGCGACAAGCTCGTGAATCACGGAATCGTCGGAGGCTGCGTTTTCGTCGGAGAGATATACGGTGAGATTGTAGTTGTAGATTTCACCGAACTGCTTGTCCACGATCGCGTTTATTGATGTGCGCAGCCCGAATCCGCAGACGAGGAGCGCGGTGCATCCCGCAACGCCGACCACCGTCATGAACAGCCTTTTCTTGTATCTGAAAATGTTGCGCGCCGTGACCTTCTTTATGAAGCCGAGGCGGCGCCATATCGGCGTGATGTACTCAAGCAGTATGCGTTTGCCGGACTTGGGAGCGCGGGGACGCATGAGCTGGGACGGCTTTTCCGAAAGCTCGTGCAGGCATGCCCAAAGAGTCGCAAGCGTAGTCGTGAGCACCGCGATCGGTATCACGGTCAGAACATATTCCCACCGTATGGGCGTCTGAACGGGCGGGAGCGTGTACATCATGCCGTAAGCGTTTGCAATGACCGACGGCAGTGTTATAAATCCGAGGAAAGCTCCCGCAAACGAACCGATAAGCGTTGCGGAGAGGCTGTAGCCGAGATAATACGAAAGGATTTTTCCTTTCGTATAGCCGAGCGCTTTCAGCGTGCCTATCTGAACGCGGTCCTCCTCGACGGTTCTCGTCATTGTCGTGAGCGCGACGAGCGCGGCGACAACGAAGAAGAATACCGGAAATACTTTTGCGATCGCGTGAATCTTTTCGGAATTTGATTTGTAGCTTGCGAACGAGACCGTGTCCTCGCGGTCGGTGACATACCACTGCGGCTTCTTTATGTTCGCAATTTCCGCTTCCGCATCGGCGATCTTCTGCCTTCCTTCATCAAGCTCCGCTTCTGCATCAGCGCGGGATTTTTCGTATTCCGCCTCGCCGTCGGCGATCTTCTGTTCGTTTTCGGATATCTTTGCGAGCGCGTCATCGAGCTCTGCGCGCTTTTCGCTGACGGTGACCTCCGCCGCATCGAGTTCGGCGGATTTTCTGTCTATCTCTTCACGCGCTTTGTCAAGCTCGGCTTTCCGGGCGGTAAGCTTACTTTCGGCAGACTGAATCTCATTTTTCGCTTTCTCAAGCTCTGCAAGCTGCTCGGGGGAGGGCACAGCCTGCCCGACGGATGAAGCAGCCGCGATTTTTGCGGCAAGGGCTTCCTTCGCTTTCTCAAGCTCTTCCTCCGCCGCGTCGCGCGCCGTTTTTCCGTCGCTGTACTGCTTGCGCGCTTCGTCGAGAGCGCGCCGTCCGTCGGCGATCTCATCATCGGCTTTTGAAATTTCGATTTCGCCTTCTCGGACGGTATCTTTCGCGCTTTCAAGCTCGCTGCGGCCACGGTCAAGCTCGTCGCGCGCCGACTGCAGCTTTTCTTTCGCTTCCGCTTCGGCGTCGGCAAGCTCATCCTTTGCCTGTGCGATCTCATCTTCGGCATCGGCGACGATTCCGTTATATCTTATGTCGCATCTTTCGCCCGCAATTTCTCTGATTCGGTCGGCGATCTCTCCGACCGCCGAAGAATAGGCGTCGGAATATGTATCAAGCTCGGCGGCGCCTTCGACAAGCAGGAACATTTCGGTGTACACGTCAAGCGAATAAAACTCGGGAAAAACATACATGATCACCGATATGCTGCCGTTTCCGACTGTCGTCGGCTCGGCTTCGACCGAAATATAGTAGGGCGAGCGGACGATTCCGACTGCGGTCACTTCCGTTTCGGCATATGTGTCGGAAATGTTTTCGTAATCCTTGTTATCCGGGGATATTACGAAATGCTCGCCGAGGCTGTGGGTCGTTGTGTATCCGTTCGGAGCGGCGATCAGACATTCGTTCACGTTCTCGGGCATGCGCCCCTCAAGCAGCTCGAAATTGTTGAGCGTCGAGGAATCGTTTGCGAGCGAGTAACCATATATGCGTGTGGCATACGAAGCCGTGTCTGTATCCATCACGATATCGGTCGAATATACGGGCATCGTGTCGGCAACGCCGGGAAGTGCCGATATTGCTTCGATATCCTCATCGGTAAGTCCGAGCGTGCTTTTTACATCGAGATCGAACAGGCGCAGACGGTCGTAATAGGTGTCGGTGGTGAGGCGCATATCCGGTGTCGTCGCAAGAAGACCCGAGAGAAATCCGACCCCGAGAAGCACGATCCCCATTATCGAGAGAAAGCGCGTGAGCGATCCCCGCAGAGACCTTATCTTGAATTTCGTGTATGCGTTTTTCATTACCACTCGATCTCTTCCACCGGGGTCGGCGAAGGATTTACCTCCGTTTTTACGACTTTTCCGTTTTTAACGTGAAGCACACGGTCCGCCATTTTGCAGAGCGCGGAGTTGTGGGTTATTATGATTATCGTTTTCCCGGTGCTGCGGCAGGTGTCCTGGAGAAGCTTCAGGATCGTTTTTCCGGTGTTGTAGTCGAGCGCTCCCGTCGGCTCGTCGCAAAGAACGAGCTTCGGATTTTTTGCAAGCGCACGCGCTATGGAAACGCGCTGCTGCTCTCCGCCGGAAAGCTGAGCGGGAAAGTTGTTTTTTCTGTCCGACAGCCCTACGGAATCGAGCGTTTCGGCGGCATCGAGAGGCTCCTTGCAGATCTGCGCCGCAAGCTCGACGTTTTCGAGAGCTGTCAGATTCTGCACGAGATTGTAAAACTGGAACACGAATCCTACGTCATAGCGGCGGTAGTCGGTAAGCTCCCGCTTCCCGTATGAGCTGATCTCGGCTCCGTCGAGGTATATCTCACCCTCGTCGCAGTTGTCCATTCCGCCGAGCATGTTCAGAAGGGTCGTTTTGCCGGCTCCGCTCGGTCCCACCACTACGCAAAGCTCGCCTTTTGCAACGGAAAACGATATATGATCTGCGGCGGCTATCGTAGTGTCTCCCATGTGATAATATTTGCATACGTTGCGGAATTCGATATATTCCATTTGAAGAATCTGCCCGCCGCAAAAATAACGGCGGCGCACTCCTTTCGGTGTATTTTGCCGTGCGGCGTTCAGAATAAGATGTGTACGTCAAAGCGCCGCTTGCATGCGGGGCATACAACGGTGTGCGTCCCCCGCTTTATCGGAAGGCGCAGCTGTGCATGACACGAGGGGCAGCGGCGGAATCGGTTTGTCTTTATTTCCTTCAGCTTTCTTCCGAAGTAACGGAATTCGCTGGAAACATCATTCCATATTTTCAGAAAACGGCGGTTTTCCGCCTGACGCGCAGCGATGTTTTTGGAAAACATACGGAAGAACAGCCATATCATTACGGCGTAGCCTAAGATATAGATCACGGTCGAGACCGCTTTCGGTACACCGAAAAGCGACAGGACAAAGCTGAGAATTATAAGGAAAAAGTAAGAACCGATCAAAAAATAATTGAGCTTATCAGCCGCTCCGTATCCGAAACCGTAGCGACCGTACATGAATCTGAGTATTTTTTCTCTTAATCGCATACCGACCTCCGAAAAATCTTTTTTATCTGGAACAATTATATGATTATCTTAACACCGTACTTGTTACCTTTTCGCCCCGGTTCTGTAAATTTTATATTACCTGACGCCGTTTTTTATTCCGAAAATCCGTGTCTGCTCCCACTTTCGTGTTTTTCGGCGGCAAATCGGCACGGCGGAGCCGCACCGTGCTCCGAATGCTCCCCGAGCGGACGGCGGATGCAAAAAATCAAAAATCCTTCGCAAATAATCAAAAAAATTCCGAAAAAACACTTGCATTTTCGCTTGCGGTATGATATGATAACAAGGTATAAAAGCAACCGCGCAGACGCACCCTCTCAGGCGTCGGCGTTTTGATCATTTGAAAAGGAGGGATACGAGGATGCCGAATATTAAATCCGCAAAGAAGCGTGTAAAGATCGCAGAAGCTAAAAACCTTCGCAACAGAATGTTCAAGTCTCAGCTCAAAACTCTCATAAAGAAGTTTGACGCTGCATGCCAGACCGGAGACAAGGCTGCTGCCGCAGTTGCATACAAGGCTGCCGTAAAGAAGGTCGATCAGGCAGTTGCGCACAACATCATGCACAAGAATGCCGCTGCGCGCAAGAAGAGCCAGTTCACCAAGGCTTTCAACAAGATCGGTGCATAAGCACGGTCGTGTGCGTAAAAAGTAAAATAAAATGAAAAAGGCGACTGAGTCAATGCTGCGGCTCAGCCGTCTTTTTGTATTTCCGCACCTTGTGCCGATTTCCGTGAAGCTGCGGGAATCAAAGCGTGTTGTAATGTGATAAGCCGTTCGCAGGCTGCGCATGAAGCGATCCCTCCCGACGGAGGAAACGGCGGAGGAAATAACGCAGAGTCACCTTCGTTATATCAAACGGATACTTGACATCGTGCTTTCTTTTGTCGGGCTGATTCTGTCGTCGTGGCTGTTTCTGATCATTATTGCTGCCATTGAGATCGACGATCCGGGGCCTGTTTTCTTTACGCAGAAAAGGGTCGGCATACGCAAAAAGCATTTTAATCTTTATAAATTCCGCAGCATGAAAATGTCCACTCCGCACGATACGCCTACACATCTTCTTGAAAATCCGGATCAGTATATTACGCGCGTGGGGCGCTTTCTGCGCAAGACCTCGCTTGACGAGATTCCTCAGCTGATCAATATTCTGAAAAACGATATGAGCGTTATCGGACCGCGCCCGGCGCTGTGGAACCAGTACGATCTGCTCGAGGAACGCGACAGATACGGCGCAAACGATATAAAGCCGGGGCTTTCCGGATGGGCGCAGATCTGCGGACGCGATGAGTTGGAGATCGATGACAAAGCCAGTCTTGACGGCGAGTATGTGCGGAATATGAGTTTTCTTTTTGATTGCAGATGCTTTTTCGGAACTGCATTTTCGGTATTCCGCGGAGACGGAGTGGTTGAAGGCGGCACGGGCGAGCTTCATAAAACGGAGATTGAAAAATGAAGATTCTGATTGTGACCAACCACTCCTATATGTTCTACCGATTCCGTAAGGAGCTGCTGGAGGCTCTGCTTCGGGATAACGAAGTCGTTCTCAGTACGCCGTTTGTCGGTCATGAGGACGATCTGCGGGAAATGGGCGCGGTATGCATAGAAACGAATGTAAGCCGCCGCAGCATAAATCCGTTTAAGGATATGAAACTGCTTAAAACGTACAGCAGAATGCTTGACGATGTTGAGCCGGATATCGTGATTACATATTCCATCAAGCCGAATATTTATATGGGCACCGCCTGCAGGAATAAGGGCATTTTGTACTTTGCGAATGTGCAGGGGCTCGGCACGGCATTTGAAAAGCCGCTGCTTTCTTCCGTGGTTTCGGTGATGTACCGCAGCGCCCTGCGCAAGGCGAATACGGTTTTCTTTGAGAATGAGGAAAACGCCCGTTTTTTCACAGACAGGAATATCGTTTCCGACAGTCAGGTGAGAGTGCTGCCCGGTGCGGGGATCAATCTGAACGAGTATCCGTATGTTCCCATGCAGGATGACGGCGTTTGCAGATTTCTGTTTGTGGGGCGCATTATGAAGGAAAAGGGCGTGGACGAGTTCTTCGCCGCCGCCAAAACGCTGAAAGCCGAGCTGGGCGATCGGGCCTCTTTTGACGTGGTGGGCTTTTATGAGGACGCCTATAAGGAGCTGGTGAATCAGCTGGTGGCGGAGGGCGTTGTGACGTTCCACGGCTTCCAGACCGAGGTTCACCCCTATTATGCATCGGCAAGCTGCGTAGTGCTGCCGTCCTATCATGAGGGAATGTCCAACGTCCTTCTGGAGGGAGCGGCAACGGGTCGCGCCCTGATTACCAGCGACATTCCCGGCTGCCGGGAGGCGGTGGAGGACGGCGTCAGCGGCTATCTGTGCCCGGCAAAGGACGCGGAGCGGCTGACCCAGGCCATGCGGACGTTTGCGGAACAGTCCTTCCGGCAGCAGTCGGACATGGGCCACCGGGGTGGAGCAGCGCTTTGACAAGAAGCAGGTGGTCGCCCGGACGGTAGCGGCAATGATGCAGGATACAGTGAGGAGCATGACATGACCCTGACAAACTTCTGGTGGCTGCTGATTTGGATGTTTACCGGCGGACTGCTGATTGCGGTGATGAGCACCGATCGCCGGAGCATGGCCGGCATTCGCCATGACAAGGCGCGGTCAGGCCTGCCGGTGCTTTCGGCGCTGATCGTGCTGCCCTTTATCATCTGGGGCGGCTTCCGGACGAACTATTTTGGCGATACCGGCGCTTACCGCAGAGCCTTTCAGGCAATTCCGGAGGGGTTCGGCGAGCTTGGCGCCTATATGGAGACCATCACCAAGGACAGGGGCTTTTATTTCCTGGGGGCGGTGTGGAAGAACCTTGTTGGAAGCAATGATGTGGTGTATTTCCTGGCGTT